>Ga0222712_10007847_pt1 | contig 10217 bp, 10 predicted proteins | sample C33_657DmetaG_FD_165043 | JGI IMG/M metagenome (GOLD analysis project Ga0222712, IMG submission 165043) | Estuarine water microbial communities from San Francisco Bay, California, United States - C33_657D | ecosystem: Environmental > Aquatic > Marine > Unclassified | place: USA: California...
CAACCCACTCAGCCCCAATGTGGAGCTTTTTCAGTTGTTCAGCGTTGACCATTCATCACCCCCATTACCTTGTTATAACTGTCAATACACGCATTCAATTGGGCCGTGTTTCTGTCGCCTTGGGCGATGATTTCGGCAATGGCTGCGAGGGTTGCTCTGTCGGAGTCAGAAGTTTCATAAACCTGTCTGTTAGGTTCACTTCTTTCTTTTGGGCTATCTCCGGCGGGAGTGGGGGCATTTGCGGGGGCTTGTACACAACTTGTGGACGGGAGCCGCAACCTACCAGCACGAATAGCAGAATCAAGACTAGATTGTTTTTGAGTGATGACATTGTTGGCCTCCGATAGTTTGGTTGATTGGTCATTCAATTGTTGGGCAAGTTCACGCTCTTTCTCTCTTGCTTCATCATTCTTTTTGGCAATCTCTGCTTGCATCTCAGCGTCACGATCACCCCATCCAACATGATGCCCATACCCATAAGCACCGCCTACAGCAATCATCGCCGCAATGATGAAGTATGGGTTAAGCATATTGACTTTCACGCCTTGCAATGGCGATCTCCTCACGAATAGCATCAGGTTCTAAGTGAGTGGGCGGCGTTGTTGGAGGAGGCGGGGGTGTCCAGGTTTCATCCAAAGGAGGGTTCACCCAGACAGGCATGGCATTGGATGGCGTAGAAGGCGCAGAAACTGGGCTAGAAGGCGTTGAAACTGTTGGTGGAGGTATAGGTGTAGATACTCTGTCTGCAATCGCTTGAACACCCTTTCTGCTCATTACTCCACCAATGCCACCAACAATGAGAAGAACAATATCGTTCATCATCTTCAAATATGCTTGATCTATCGGCGCAATGCTCTTGATTGGCTGCGTTATGAATGTGACTGAATAGAGCATTGCCATCACAATACCCGCAAGAATAATAGTCACAATCAACACAACACTTGCCCAAACATAAGTCTCAACCAATTGAATTTTGTCGTTCATAGATTGCTTTGTGTCAGTTAGTTGCATTTGAAGCCTCTGCTTTCTTTTCTTCGGCTTTTGGTGGTTCAATCTTGTTTGTCAAGACGGGTGCGACTAGATACTCTGGACAAGTTTGGGTGAATAAGCATCTAGGCTTTTGGCATTCAGCAAGATCAAACTTGTCTGGGTTTTGGCACACATAGCGATATTTTTCCTCAAAGCATCCACTCAGCAAAAAAACCACCGCAATGGATACAACAATCACGCCCCATAGAAACCTATTTTGGCTCATTGCGTTGCCTTTCCATTTGTTGACGCTCATATTCTAATTGTTGGCGCAGTCTTTCCATGCGCTCAATCTGCATTTTGCTCTCTCTTTGTGCAGCCAATGTGTCGTAGTAAATGCTTCCCAACAGAGGTAACAGTAGGACAAAGACCAAAACCATAGCAACTAATGCTACTAGAAACCCCATCTTAATTTCCTGTCCATCGTTAGTAGGCTGAAGAATAGGATCAGGTACAGGACGAACACCAAACAAACTGCCCCGTAAATGGCCTTGTCCTGAATTGCGCTTATTACCTTTCTGCGTTGCCATTCAACCTCCCTTTGCCGTTTCTCTTGAGCCAGTCTTGCTTCTTCTTGTTCGGCAATAATGATTGTCCTCATTGCATTGACTCGTGTGTACAAGTTACCCAACTCTGGTGGCGACTGATACACCATAATCTCACGAATCTCTTTGGCTAACTTTTCAAACTGAGTTTTGGCTAACTCTCTGTTTAACGCCGACTCCATGATGTTTTGATTCGGGTCATAAACAGTCTTAGACTTTTCTTCTTCTTCTCTAATGTGGTCTGCAAGCTGTTGCTGAACCTTGAAGAACTGAGACAGATTCGCCGCCAGATCAGATACAACCTTGTTCTCATCCCAAACTTCGGCTTCAGCCTTTTTCGGCTTGGCTTGAGCAACAGGGGCGGTGGGACTAGGCTTTTTCTTCTTAAAGAACCCAAAGAAGCCACCCACTTCTTCAGCAATAGCCGTGACCTCTTTAACAGTCTTTTGGGCTGCGGCAACAGTTCCCTTGACCTCTTTATAGAGTTCACAACCTTTGCGAATAGCTGCGACACAGCCATTTGCCATTGCCAGAAGGGTGAGAGGATCAATGTCTCGCTCCTGTTACTGACCAGAAAGCAATCCACGCATCTGTGGGTTTGCTTGATCTTCTTCTTTTTGTTTAGATAGCAAATTAAACATTGATGTGTAATCAAGTTCTGGGAATAAGCCTGTAACTCTTCCAACTTGTTTAGCACCTTTCCCAGCCAAATATGATGCCTCACCAACTAATCTAGGAGATGACCCAATTAAATAGGCAGCGGCTAGTGGGCTACTAAGTTGACTAAGAACACCAGCAGTTCCAACAGTTCCAGCGGCTTGAATTCCTCTAGGCGTGATCTTACTCAAAGCCTGACCAGCAAGGGCTGGTTTGATTGGTATCCCACCACCAAATGTAGGAGATGTTTCCTCAAGTTGGGTTACTAGGTTGGCTCTTTGACCATAGTTTGTTCCTGCATTGTCACGCAACACAGTTTGCAACTTACGCAGTCCAGACTCAGCAGTTGATTTTTTACCTTGGGATAATGCCTTCTCAATCTCACGAACTTGCTCTGCTGTATTAGCATAAGCCTTCATTGTCTCAGCATAAGTTGGGGCCTGACTTTGAATTGTTGACTTAACTGAGTTGTAAATGTCACCAATGATTCCAGTTGAACTTTTTTGATTTATAGGAATATTTGACAAAACATCATCATAGATTTTTTGCTTCAGAATATCCAAGCCTTCTGGCGTATGGAAGTCTGCTGGATTACTTGCTTTCCATTCATCAATAATTTGTTTTGTTTCCTTCAGATACCCTGCGGCATCTTTACTTCTAGTTACCCCTTGATAGTAAATCCTATCATTAGCTTTTTGCAAAGACTTATCTATATCATCAAATTGCAATATAGATTTATCTGCTTTTACATCAATCATGCCAGAGCGATAAGCATCTTGTTGTTCTCTAATCATTGCGCCAAGATTTGCTTTGGTATCTTGTAGAACTTGAAGCTGATCAGCAGTACCACGCAAATTTTCTGTGAAAGATTTTGCTTTCGCACCACCTTCTTTCCCAGCTTTATATGCCTCTTCAATAGCCATTGGCCCAGTGCCTGTAGTCATCCCCAAAGTTGGTGCTACTGCTTTAGAGCCATAAACAAATGGTGCTGCGGCTATTTTCAAGGGGTCTGTAACAGCCGCCGCCTTGGATAATATATTTGATATTTGCCCTGCTTTTGGGGCAATAGCAGCACCACCAGTGAATATCAGTGAAGCATCAGATAAAACACTTGCTGGATCAGTAGATAAGGCTTGCTTTGCGCTTTCAACACTTCCATATCTATTTGCCAGAAAAGTTCCAACTTGTTCAGCAGATTTCTCCCCTTTAAGCCTCATCTGTTTTGATAAATCAGACTCAAAGAAAGGTTCACCAAGAATTTTTGATGTTGTGCCTACAAATAATGTTCCCAAATCCCTTGCTGTTTGGAGAGGGTCTGTGACGGCCTTAAATACATCACTCGCCATGTTGAATAAAGAACTTGGAAAATTAACAACTGCACCAGTAAGAACCTCACTGGTAGAAAGTGGTTTCTTTGGCGCAGCCGCTGATCCAGCAATCATCTGCAATGTTGCATCAGACAAAGCACCAAAGTTGCCACTTGCAATGGCAGACAATTCTGCGTCAGACAGTTTTGAGAAGTCTGTCATGGTTTTTTCCCTCCAGCTTTTCTTTTGTCGATTTCTGCTTGTGCCGCTGTTGATATGTCTTGCACATTAATAGGAGTCACTGGCAAAGTCAAAGTTGGGGCGAGTGCATCAATAGCAGACTTGCTATATCCACCAGCACGAACAGCATTGGTAATCTTGTCGTATGCCTTTTGTGCTTGTTCAGCTTGCTTTTTCAGGTTTGCTTGTGCTTGCACCGCACTCATCCCTGGCGTAACAATAGCCCTGTCAAACTCAGATTTCTCTTGTGCTGTCAATGCCGCACCAAACAACTCGTTTCTGATCCTATTGACATCTTCTTGATACCCCTGCCACCACTGACCCATTGCAAGACTCTTTGGATCAGATGAACGCAGTGCAATAGCAATTGCGGCCTTACCAAGTGGGTCTGAAACAAACCCCACATAAGAAGGATCAAATGTTGATGAAAGAGCATCAGTCTTTGAAACAGAATCAGACTGTTTAGCCAACTTCTCAAGTGCTGGAATTGGGATTGCCTTACCATCCGCAGCTTGTGCCTGTTCTCTTTTCGCTTTATCAATATTCATTTCAATCATTGTCTGTTGCAATGCTCTACTAGCTTGCAAACCAGCATTCATGGTTGCTTGTATCCCACGGGTAGTCTCAGCCTCTACTGCCCTGTTATTGATAGTTGTCAGGTTTTGCATTGCCTTATCTTGATCTTCTGGATCAAGTCTCCCCCAACTTCTTGCAAGTTGTTGGGCATAAGGCGTAACAGAACTGTGAATTGCCTTACCAGTGATCAAGGCATTGATTGGATTTTCTCCAGGTGCATTTTGTGGCTCTCCACTTGGGTTGGTGAAAGTCCATCCACCACTAGGTGATCTTTCAGCAATCTTTTCACCTTTTTTGAGTACGCCACCAATGAATACTGGGTCTTGACCTGGGACTAATTTATAAAAACCATCTCCAGCTTTCTCATACTTTGGCATAGTCAAAGACTGTGCTTGCATATATGAAGCCAAAGTTGCTCGACCTGGAGCAGTTGCAATCAATCGCTTCAACACTTCTGGGTCATAGCCACCAGCTTGTGCTGGAATCATCTCTGGCGGTGGAGTTCCTTGATCCTCCATTTGTTGCACTTCCTGAATGTCCATTTGAGGCATACGGGCAGGAGTTGCTTGACGCTGAATTTGGGGTATCAATTGTTCAGCTTGGAGTTGTTGCCGTCTAGCCAACATTTTTAATTGGCGCTCCTCTTGAACACCAATTCTTTCCATCGCCTGATCACTCAAATTGGTCAATTGCAAAGCCAATTGGGTATTGCCCATTTGACTTGCCCTTTGTGCAGCTTCAGCAATTGCTTGAGGATCATTGATGTTTAATCCTGAAAGCAACTCTTGTTGCTGTCTGATCTTGATCAATTGAGGGTCTTCTACACCCATCAAGCCGCCCAATGCTTGACCCGCCTGTTGACCAGCACGATACAGCCCAAAAGTAGCTTGTGCCCGTGGGTCTTGTTGAGCAAATGCCATTGCTTGACTTTGTTGTGCCAAGTCACGCTGTTGCTGGTATGCCTCTGGAGTTATACCGAACAAACCTCCAACAATATCTGTTGCCATGACTACTCCTTAGAAATTAGTGTTGGTATCAAGTTGGCGAGTATTGGTTCCATAACCTGCGCCACTATTTAACCACTGTGCCAACGCTTGTTGTGCTTCAGGGCTATTTGCCAAGCCTGTCAATGCGGTTCCAAAAGGACTAACACCTGATGCCGCCTGAGTCGTTCTAGCACCCAACAGACCACCTTGCAACAAGGTTTGACCAACATTAGCACCAGCTTGGGCAGACCTGCCACCCAACTGTGCGCCAATATCCAAAGGCGCTTGACCCAAGGACTCAAGTGATGAACCTACGCCAATTCCAGTGCTGAATGGCGAGTAAGCACCCGTCAAGCCTTGTGTGTAGCTTCCAAGCAAGTTAGCACCAGAACCTAGCAAACCAGCACCAAACTGAACTTGTTGTTGACCAGCTTGAGTTGCCTGTGCCGCTAATGCCGCATCTTGTTGAGCCAAAGCGTTGTAATAGGCCTCCATCTCAGGAGATGCCGCACCCAAACCAGCCGCACCACTTGGACGAGCGCCAGTAGCACCAACAGACAAGCCACCACGACCTGTTTGGAACAACTGGTTTTGCAGTTGAGCAAACTGACGCTCACGGCTCGGAGCCAACAAGTTTTGTTGTTTAGCCATGTAGTCAGCGGCAACTTGTTCTGGAGACTGAGCCAGATACTGTTGACCCAGGCCAAACAAGCCCTGTGCGCCAGCAGTCAAAGGAGCATACCGACCACTAGCCTTCTCTGCCTCAGTCAAGCCTTGACCAGACAAAGCCATAATGCGGTCTTGCATTGCCTTGAGTTCTGGGTTAACTGTGTAACCAGCACTTGTCAATTGACCAGTTGTTGGATCAAACCCAAATTGTGACGCTCCAAAACGAGTGGTTACGCCAACAGGACGAAACTTCTGTGCTTCAGCCGCCTGTGCTGCCGCATCTCTGATTGCTTGAGCAGATATTTGAGCCGCTTGCACATTGGCTTGATTGGTCAATAGACCACCAGCAGCACTCACGCCAGCAGTAACCAATCCTTTTGTAAGAGTTGGATTTTTCTTAAAGAAGTTAAGAACATCTCCAACCTTGAGTCCAGAAGTTTGTGCAGTTTGTTGTGCAGCTTGAGTAAGAGCGTAATAAGCATCATTGATGCTTTGCGTACCACCAGCCTCTTGAGCCAACTGATAAATCAACTGTTGTTCTTCAGGAGAGTAGTCATAAGGAGTTGTGTCCTGCATCTCAGTAGCAGGAGCATTCATTTCTTCATCATAAATAGCCATATTTCCTCCGATAATCTGTTGTGCTGGTGTTTGTGGTGTTGGTGAGGGTATATCAAACCCTGATGTGTCTGAAATATCAGTTGTTGTGTCAAATGCAGTTGTATCTGTTGGAATTGTTGACGCAAGATTATTAAGCCCAACGCCTTTGACAGCACCAGTAACAGCTTGTTCTGGAGTCTTTCCAGCAATCAATCCACCAGCAGTTCCTTGAGCAACCTGTCCAGCAACAGTGGAGCCAGTTGCATCAGCAACAGCAGAGCCAACACCAAGTTGACTAGCAATAACTTGACCAGCATAATTTGTTGCAGTTTTTTCATCACCACTTGCAATTGCTCCAGCAGTAACACCACTAGCAATCGCAGTTCCAATTCCAGGGAGTCCATAAGCTGCGCCAACAATATCCAATGCCAACAAAGGAAGTGGGCCAGCACTTAATATCTCATTACCAAGTCCAGCAAGAAATCCACCACCACTGCTGTATCTGTATCCAACAAGTTTTGTTTCTGTCTTAGTTACTTGTCCACTGTTGTCTGCATAACCACTTGGCAATATATATGCGGGTTTCCCGTTGGCATTTCCAATTCCACTTGCTTTGCCAGCAAATGAAGGGGTATATAGTGTTATCCCAGATGCTAAAACAGGGTCGACAACTTCTTTTGGGGCAATATAACCTTTGGTTGAACCACCCATGTTTGTGGCAACAAAGTTACCAGCATCAAAACTTCCAAAATTAGTACCAGATAGATCAATATATTCTGCTGAACTTTGCAGTGTAGAAAGTAATTTTGGGTCAAGAAATCCAGTAAATAAAGCACCACTATCACCAGACACCGCACCTTTAGTAATGCGGTCTTCGGGAATAAATGTATATTCTTTTCCACCAACATTAAAACTAAGGCCTAGCCCAAGCGCAGGATCACCTCCTACGCCAGTTAATGAAACAGGGACTCTCCCGCTAGTATCTAGCGTTCCAAACTTTGAGGTTTGTATGGATTGAGCCATTACACAGTGCCGTTAGCCACAATGTTGCCCAACACAGTCAGGTTGCCAGAACTGTCAATCTTCATTACATCAGTGCCTGAGTAACGAATAAGTAGATTAGAACCACTCTCAACAAAACTGAAGTTAGTGAATGTTCCATCTGCCTTAGTTGCAATGGCAGTAGCAATGTTAGTGAACTCAGTATCAATCTCAGTTCCCTTGACAACCTTGCTTGCATTCCCTGGCGACAAATTATCTTTAGCCGCAAAGTTGGTAGTTTTGGTGTAATTTGCCATGTTTCTTCCTTAAACCAGTTTGCCATTCTTGGCTTGAATCTCAATCTTTTGAATGCTCACAGGATACCCATTGATCTGCACTTCATAACCCGTCTGAACAGTTTTTCCAGAACCAGTTGTTTGACCAACCAAAGTCTGCAAAGAAATGCCATCTGAATAGTATGCAACAGGAACTCCATTTGATCCATATTCAGCAATTCCATATTCAGCCACAGTAGACTGAGGAATTTGCAATGTAGTAGAGTAATATTGACCGGAGAAGTCATATCCCCACTTGATAATGAATCCTTGACTTGATCCACCAATTACAACTACAGCAATTCGCTTGAGGATAGATGTGACATTAGGTTGTCCAAGGTCAGCATAAGTCGTGTAATACTGCAATCTATAGGTACTTGCATGGTCAAGATAAGTTCCATACTTGCCCACATAACCATTCTTACCAATCAACAAGTCTCCATTGCGTTTAGCAAGGAAAGCAGTTGGTGTGATGGAATCCCATACAGTTACCCGTGAAGAACCATCTTGCAAAGCCGCCTTGGTGTCAAAGCAGTATGTCTGGGTTGCAGTTGGGAAGTTAATCAGGTAGAAAGCATTTGACTCTGAATAGACTGCCTTGATGTTTGCCAATGTCTCAGCATTCACAATCGTCATCAAGTCATTGCGGACATTCTTAGACAAGTCACGCAAAGGAGCAGACTTCTCTTGAATGGTTCTCAGGAATGACCGAATTCCACTGTTTGACAGGAAGATCACATCACTGCCTGTATTGGCAATGGAATCTCTAGCAATACATCCAATGTTGCTCACAGCGTCACTCAATGTCATGCTTGATGGCGTAGTTGCGCCTGCATAAATCAGGATTTGACGCTTGCCAAATATCAACAAGAACCCATTGTGAGCCGCCAAGCCAGTAATTTCATCTGAACCATTAGGCCAAACTCTAGAAATGTCCAAAGTGCCAGATGTGCCTGTTGACCAGACATGACCAGCAAGCAAGTCAGAGAAATAGACAGTTACATTGTCAGCAGTACTATTGGCAGTCCACAAGCGACCATAAGCAGAGATAACGATGTTTGTTTGTGGCACAGTTGCCACATAACCAGTTTTTTCAGTTACACGCTTGAATGTGGTGGTGCTGACAGCAGGGTCATACACAAGTGCATCATGTCCTGTCTGAAAGAAATATGTGATTCCATTCAAAGAGGCGCATTGCCAATTACTTGCGGTAATGGTTGGGGCAGTACCTCCTCCCCCATAGGTCAACTCAACAACACTTGTGCCACTGAGTTTAAACAGCTTGTTATTTCCAGCGAACAGAACAGTCAAAGTGCCATCAGTTTGAACTAACTCATGGATGACACCAACATTGTTGGCCCCCAAGTTGCCAGATGATGTATTTACCCGTGACCAACCCTTGCGAGAGCCAATGCGACCATACTGGTCAATCACGCAGTTTGTGGCAATCGCAGCATATCCAGCCGCTAAATCAAGCGGAGAGTCCTGTGTGTTCAGCCCAAAAAAGCCTGGGGCTGAGACAGAAAATGTCTGGATTTGCTGTGTCATTGCGGAATAAACTCTTGATTCTCAGGATAACGACTGCCCTCCAAGGCAATGTAATCCGACAACATGGATCGAAACAGTGTGTAAGCCTCAGATGAAGACAGACCACCATCTTCACCACGCTCAACCAACGCCCTTGCATAAGCGCCTTGAGCAACAACCACATCAGGCACAAGAATGACAGTGCTATCTGCCGCCAATGTAGCTTGTGGAACTGCCAATGCAAACATGAGGCTATAAACACCATCTGGCCTTGGATACAGCGTTACTTTGGTGTTGTAGCTTGCATCTACGCCATCAAAGTTGTATTCACTTGGGATACCCGTCATAACCACAGAGAAGTTCTGTTTACGATTCATATCCACAAAAGTGGTGTTTTTAAGCCCAATGTTGCTTGTTGCATTGATAGCATCAAGAACCTGAAACTTCTGTCCAGCACCAGTTAAGGCATACGAATATGTGCCAGCAGCAGTGGTAATAGTGACTGTTTGACCAAGTGCATTCCAACTAAAAGCATCTTCAACTTGACGCTTGGTGTCATTGACAAACTTGGCAATAAGGGTGGAATAGGTGGTTTCGTTGTAAGTGGTTACAACAGGCTCACGCAAACGAATCAATACATCGTTGACCAGTTCAAGTAATGTCATTGGGTTGCCTCATTTCGCTTTTGCCTTGTTCCTTGCGGATATAGCTTTAGCTTTTGCCTTTGCGTCAGCCTTGGAGTTAGCACCCCATGCCTTTAGCGAAAGA
>Ga0222712_10007848_pt1 | contig 10217 bp, 21 predicted proteins | sample C33_657DmetaG_FD_165043 | JGI IMG/M metagenome (GOLD analysis project Ga0222712, IMG submission 165043) | Estuarine water microbial communities from San Francisco Bay, California, United States - C33_657D | ecosystem: Environmental > Aquatic > Marine > Unclassified | place: USA: California...
GTTTTGCGCGCCTCTGTGTAAGATTTTATAGGGGGTTGGGCTCTAGATATTCCCAATCAGTTTTATTAATTGTGTTGCCCAATAACATATGTTTAACTTTTGATTTTGTCCAACCTAAATACTTACTCAACTCGTATGCGCTTCTCAAGGTTTCGCCAGTCTTTTTGTTAATTACTCTCTTTCTTGGTATTCTACCTAAGTTTACTGCATGGTCTGTATTCATTTGTTTTGTGCACCATTCTAGATTTAAATAATGATTATTGCTTCTGTCGCAATCAATGTGATTAACACAATCGTAGCCTTCCCTATTCTCTATAAAGTATATAGCTACAAGTCTATGGACTTTGCATTTCAATTCAATACCCTTGTGTTTTGTCTTGAAAATTTTATAGCCTTTGTTATTACTACAACTTAGCACTTTACCAGTTTTAAGTTTACGCACTCTGCCATAATTACTAATCTCGTAGTAAGGATGTTCTTGAATAAGTTTCCATTGTTCCATATTACAAATATAATTGAACCGGTTCAAATAAAAAACTACAAGGACCTTTCCTTTGCACTTTTTGAAGCGTGACACGAATTGCACAACGGTTGTAAGTTGTCGCGGTCCCAGAAGTCGCCGCCTAGTCTTACTGGGTTTTTGTGGTCAACCATTTGCGCTAAGGTAATTAGTCCAACCTCTTCGCAGGCTTTGCATAGTGGCGAGTCTTGAAGTATTAACGCGCGAACATTACGCCATTGCGTAGTATTATAGCGAGGCTCTTTGTAGGCGCCTTTAGTGTATTCTTTGCGTGCTGCTTTAGCCCGCTTGCTTTGGTTAATGTTAGGCATTGGTGTTTTCCTTGTAAAGCGTTAACTGGCCCTCGAATGTCGTCGGAATTGTAACGCATTCGCCGTTTCGGTTCTTGCCTATGATTAACTCTGCCTCTTCTATTACTGGCTTCTCCTCTTGGTAATATGCTGGGCGAAACGGGAATAGCACAGAGTCCGCGTCTTGCTCTATTGCACCTGACTCTCTTAGGTCGCTAAGTAGTGGGCGCTTGTCTTGGCGTGACTCGCTGGCTCTACTTAACTGCGCTAGGATTATAACGGTAATGCTTAACTCCTTAGCCAATAGCTTTAAGTTCCTGCTAATCTCTGCTACTTCTTGCTCTCTGTTCTGCTTTGTGCCTTTAATAAGCTGTATGTAGTCAATAACAAGTAAGTCTAGCCCGTGCTTTCCTTTGTGCTGTTTAACCTTGGCTTTAATGTCCGCTATTGAGGTTTCGGCGTCGTCGTCAATGTAAAAGTTAATTGTCTGGCTGTTGGCTATGTTACACAATTTGTCTATGTCATTCTCTTTTAGCGCTCCGTTACGCACTTTGTAGTTAGGTATATTGCCAATGAGCGAAAGGTAACGCTTTGCTAGTTGCTCATTGCTCATCTCTAGGCTTAAAAATAACGCCTTCCCTCCAGTCGCTGCAAAGTCTTTAGTAAGGCTTAAGGCTAAGGCTGTTTTGCCCATTGCTGGGCGTCCTGCTATTACGATTAAGTCGCCACCGTTGTAGCCTCCTAAGTACTTGTCTAAAAATTTCCAGCCAGTAGGTTTGCCAGTTAGGCGCTGTCCTTTCTGTATATTTTCTACTATTTTGTCTACTACTTTGTTAGTTTCGTTTACTATGCTGTTTGGCGCCTTAGCGCTGCTAAATTGTGTGCTGTCTAAAAGCTGCTGTACTTCTTGCATTAACCCGTTGAGGTCCTTGTTTAAATTTAAGTTGCCAAGTCGGTCAATAAACTGAGTGTGTAGGTAATTGTATTCCAATTCTCGCAAATAAGGGCTAATAGACGACTTGTAAGCGACTTTCTGCTGTATAGTAAGGGTTTCTATTAACTCAGCCCCTTTTAGTGCCTTAGAGAGCCTTATTAACTCAAAAGGTGTTCCCTCCAAATAAAGGGCGGTCATTAGGTTAATTAATTTTTGGTGTAATGGCTTTGTAAACCATTGGGGTTTAACCTTGGGTAATTGGTGGTGAAACTCTGGGTAAAAGAGCAACTGGCTTATAATGTGCGTTTCGGTGTCCATGTTAAAATAGTGTTGTTTGTAGTTTGTATTCGTTAAAACGCTTTACGCTGTCGTTAAAATAGTCGGCGTCTAATTCATAGCCAGTAAAGTCGTAGCCCTCCATGTGGGCAGCTATACGGCTAGAGCCACTGCCTAAATGGGTGTCAAGTATTTTGTCGCCTTCTTTGGCGTAGTTCTGTAATAACCAGCGGTAAAGTGCTACGGGCTTTTGTGTTGGGTGGATTCTATCCTCTGGGCTTTGTTTTCTAAAACCGTCCCAAGTCCATTTAAACTTCCTTACAGCCGTTTTAAAAGAACACCAAGCCAGCTCGCCGTCAGCAAAATCTGCATAGCCGTCTTTGTCCCAAAAAATCCAACATGAGCTATTGGCGTTGGGTATGTTTTGTATAAAATGATTTGCCCCCCAAATAATTTGATTTTTAGAAACTCTTTGTAATTGCTCAAAATATGCCTTTTCTGGTGGGTGTGAATCCCAATCTCCACCTTTATATTTTGTCGTTCCCCTGCTTGCCATTCTTTTCTCATTGGCTTCCCCAATTCCATACGGCGGGTCAACAATCGCCAATTCAAAATACTTGTCTGGGTAGTTTTTCATTGCCTTTAGGCAGTCGGTGTTAAATACTTTGCTGTCCATGTTAGTTATAAATTAGTTTTAAGGTGTGGGCTTTTCTAAACGCTGCTTGCTTGGTTGGGTGCTCACTGTGCAGCTGCTGCTTTAGGTACACCCTCCAGACTTCTTTTTCGTTTACTGTGGCTTTAACTATTCTAATGTCGTGGTTAATGTTTACGCTATTCGTCATTTAAAGAGGCTTTAATGGGTTTAACTGTGGTTTGTGGTCCTTTGTCTTTGTAGTTGCTTTTCCATGTCCTTACAGCGGCTTTCCAGTCCTTCATTTTGTTTTTACCAATTTGCCAGCCTTTAGCCTCGTAGAAGTTTACAAACTTTTCGCTCAGGTCCTCCATGCCTTGCTCTTGCATGTAGGCGTTAACCTCTAGGGCTGTTGGTGGTGTAAACCTTGCCGCTTTTTCTTTTATATTTTCTTTTATTATTACATTGTCATTTACATTTACATTTACATTGTCAGCTTTTTTGGGTTTTTCAAAAAAGGCTTGGGTTTTTTGGGTTTCGTCAAAAAAGGGTTGGGTTTTAGGTCTGCCCCCTTTCCTGCCGTTCTCTTTTTGCTTGTCTATGTAGTTCTCATACTTCTTTAAATCCCGCTTTAATTGGGTTTTAATAGACTCGAAGGCAATGGTTAAAAGCAAGTCGTCGCTCTCTGGGTCTTCGTCGTTTACATAAGCAAAAATGTGCTTAATTAGTTTGCCTGCCTGCTCGTCTGGTAGCATGTTAAAAACGCCTTGCTGGTCGCAGTACAGAATAAATGATTTTTTGTCTTTAGCCATAAAATTAAAGCCCCACCAAAAAGCCGCGGGGGAGCGCAGGCCTCTTAGCAGGGCAAATTTCTTTTAACTTTTACGAGGTCTCCCCACCTCAGTTAACGCTACAAATATAGCAAAGTTTTAGTTTTTGTCATTACGAGCGACAAGTTGGCCGTGGTAAAATTCAAAGCCTTTGTTAAACCAGTGCTGATGCTCTCGCTTTTCAGCGTCTAGGCATTCGTTTTTTAACCTAAGCACTTCATTTACTAGGCCGTCGTCTGTTAATTGTTTACGCCCGTAAGCCATGAGCAACTCAATGACTTTAACTGCGTAAGTTTCTACTGGTGTTAATTGTTCTGTATTCATGTTGTTAATTATTCAAGTGTTAAATTGTGGGCGCTCATGGTTATATGCAGCTCGTCCCGCATTTTTTGCAAGGCGTCTATAACTTCCTGCGGCGTGTCGTCTGGGGCGTGCTTAATTTGTGCCCTGAGCAGCGCGTCCATTCTCTGGCACACTAAAAACCAATTCACGCCATTAACTGCGTAGTTAAACTCTTCGCGCTCGGTGTTGAGGTCATATTCTAAAATTGCTTTCATTCTTTTATAGCATAAGTTACCTGAATGTCGTGAGCCTTCTCGCCTAACACTGTCTGTTTAAACGCCTTGCGCATTTCCTTTACCCAATTAGCCTGCGGGCTCCCAATTTGTGCAACAAACTGCTGTACTTCTGGGCGCTCAAAACTGCGGTCGGTGTGTTCAATTTCTATGGTTATTACAAAGGTCTTCATTTGCCTTCATGGCCTCCAGTACCATTTTATAGAGTTTAGTTTCGCCCTTGTAGCCAAGGTTTAAATAGTTTGCAAACTGCTGGGCCCCGTGCATTGCACTGGTGTGGTGACGGTCCAGTAGGCGCGTCATTTTTGCCCAGCTCAGGTTATACTCATGGCGTGCAATGTACCAGAATAAATGCCGTGCTATTACAATGTTACGCTCACGGCTTTGGCTCATTAACTGGCCCGCTGTCGTGTTAGTAGCCTTGCAAACCTCTAGCAGTAACTCATTTATTAACTCCTTTTTGGTAAAATTTAGTTTGTACTTAGGGTTATTGAGTTCTGCTTTTAGCATTTCGACTTCTACATTGTGGCGGTTAATAAGGCGCTCTATTTGTGCCTCAAGCGCCTTGACCTTTTGCCGTGTTTTGCCGTATAGTATTAGGTAGTCTATTTCAGTTTTTGCCTGCTGCATTTTTAGCCTCCCTTCTTTTCCGCTCGCAGCGTCTCTTCTGCTCTCTAACTCTGTGCATAAACTGCTCTGCTTCGTAAATTTGTAAACGCATGGCGTCCAATTCTCCAGCGTGCACCCTTGTTAAATAGTTCAGGTCCTCGGCTGCTTCGTGTGCTACTTTTGCCCATGTCATTTTAGCGTCAGTTGTTTCGCGCAGTTTAGCCTTCAGGTCTAATGCTTCTAATTGCAAAGCGTGCGCCTTGCGGCTTTCCTCTTTGTAAATTTGTTTTAAGCCCTTAATATGTGCAATTTGTGCTTTAATTGTGCCAATGCTAATAACAGCGGCTAGTCCCAGTGCGGTGTAAAATATATAAATCATATGTCTGTCGTTTTAATGCCATACTTGTAACCTACATCGCTTTTGGCTGCATCCTCGCCGCTTCTAAATACTTCGGCAAAGTAGTGACTGCCCCAGCAAGGACCGCCCGCAGCATTGTAAGCCTCGGCTATGCAGTCGGCCTCTTCTTGTAGTCGTTTTTCAATTAGCTTCACGGCCTTTTTAACGGCGTCGCTTGCGTTAGTTTTGCCTCCGTGGCGCTCAGTAAATTCGTAGTGCTCTACTAAGTGCAACAAGTCTAAAATGGTGTTTTCTAGTGGTGTATTCATGTTTTATTTGTTTTTGCCTTTGTACATTCTGCGATGATGCAACATTTGCGTGAATTCGTTGAATTCCGGTATGTATTCATCGCGTTCAAATTGATAGGGTTTGGCTTCTTCGATTTCTTCAAATCGCTTTGTGTTTTGCTTAATGCAATGCCACGCATACATCACCGCAATGGTAATGGGCGTTAAAATGATAAGGTAGATTAAATCCATATTATTGTTGTTTTAATTGTTAATTGATAAATTAGGTAATATTATTACCCATTGATGATTTTTTCGTTTTCAGATAACCCAATTGAACTAATACGCGATTTCGTCACATTCACCAAAATGTTTGTCATAGTATATTCATCATACCATTGACGACATTCCATGATTACAATTTTTGTTTGGTTTACTTTTGTGACAACGCCATAAATACAGCCAAATTTGTAAGAACCTTTGATAAAATCGCCGATTTTAATTTCTGATTGGGTTAATGTTGTGTTTTTCATGTTGTTTGTTGTTTGTGAGTTCAAACTACGCACATAGTTTTCACATATGCAAGCACTTTGTAAAAATTTTTACAAAAAAGTTAAAAAAAGAAAACCCCTCAGCATAACCAAGGGGCTCCAACATGAAAACAGAATGCTATAAACTAACAAATAGCACGCAAATATACTACTCTAGTACCTTTTCTATTGCCCTTATTATTTGTAGTGTCTTAGGCTCGCGCTTTTCCCACTTAGTTAGCAGGCCTCTGCTTATGCCCACCTCTTCGCAAACTTGGTTTAGGCTTATGCCTTTTTCTATGCAGCGCTTACGCCACTTTACTACTAGGTTCTCGTCATTCATTGTGCAAATTTACGAAATAGTTTGTATTTTTGTAAACATGAAAACAGAACACATTTTAAGCAAGTCACGACTGGACCTAATTAACAAGGCCCCAAGCCTCTATAAACGCAAGTATATAGACGGCATTAACGAGCAAGTAGAAACCCCTGCACTGGTGTTAGGCAAGGCACTGCACTGCCGAGTTTTTGAGCCTGCCGAATGGGGAAGGCGTTACACCATAGCGCCAGACATTGACCGCAGAACCAAAGAGGGGAAAGAACGCTGGGCACAATTCCAAGAGCAGGCCGAGGGCCTAACAGTTGTAACGCGTGAGCAAGACGACGCCATAGAGCGAATGAATAGCGCCGTTTATAAGCACCCTGCTGCGGCCTATTTGCTTGGATTAAAAGGTACCAGTGAAATTATGGTTAACTGGGTGGACGAGGTTAGCGGCATCCCCTGCCGTGGCATTTTTGACCGTCTTACTACCAGCGCTATTATAATGGACCTAAAAACAACAGACGACGCAAGCCCTAAAGGCTTTGCTAGAAGTTGCCATAAGTACCGTTACCATGTGCAGGCCGCCTTTTATATTGACGGCTTCGAGCGTGCCTATAACCAACTTTGCGAGGGGTTCTTTTTTATAGCAGTAGAAAAGAGCGAGCCGCACCTCGTTGCTGTTTACTATTTAACAGCCGAGGACATACAGCGAGGCCGTGAGCAATACCGAGAAGACATTAATAAATTTACCGAGTGCCTAGCAGCAGACGAATGGCAGGGCTATGGCGACGGAGTGCAGGAATTAACACTATTTAATCATGGAAAATAAAACAGAACTAACACAAACAGCAGCGCCGTTGTCGGCGTTTGAAACAGCACAAAGACAAGCAAAGGCGTTAAGCGCCAGCGACTTGGTTCCGCAGCAGTACAAAAACAATGTGGCTAACACTCTTGTAGCCTTGGAAATTGCAAACAGAATAGGCGCCAGTCCGCTTATGGTAATGCAAAACCTTAATATAATACATGGGCGTCCAAGTTGGGGCAGTTCGTTTATTATAGCGGCTATAAATGGCTCTGGCAAGTTCACCGCCCTGCGCTTTGTTGGCGACTTGGCCAAAGGCATTAAGGCGGTTTGTCAGGAAAAGGCGACTGGTGAAACGCTAGAAGGTCCCACCGTTACTATGGACATGGCAAAGGCTGAGGGCTGGGTAGACAAGGCAGGCAGCAAGTGGAAAACTATGCCCGAGTTAATGATGCGTTACAGAGCAGCCGCATTCTTTGGCCGTTTATACGCCCCTGAAATTACCATGGGAATGCACAGCACCGAGGAGGTTATAGACATACAGCACGAAGAGCCTAAGGCGGTTGCTGCAATTAACGAAGCTATTAAAAAGTAATGCAGTTTAACAGCGACTTTCGTTTTGACTTATTAGTAGGCAATGAAGTAGAAGGCCAACTGGGACTAATACTAAACGGCAAGCGCATAGAAGTTAAGAGCGACAAGCGAGCGCATAGGACTGGGCAGGTGTTTGTTGAATACGAGAGCCGAGGCAAGCGCTCAGGCATTGCAACCACGCAAGCAGACTACTATTGTTTTGAGGTGCAGGGCATATTCATTTTGGTGAGTGTGCCCACCCTTAAAATTATAGCGCGTAAATACATTGGAACTGAACGGGATGTTAGAGGCGGCGACAATAACACCAGCAAGGGCATTCTGCTGCCTATTTTAGACTTGCTTAATGCGTAATAATTCCGTCATTACTATACGCTTTTGAATGTAATGTGTAATAAAACGGACTAAACTATATGCTTTTGCGTATTATAATACCAGTTACCGCGTCAAGTCGCTAGAATTAATTAGCGTATAGGTAAAAGAGTTGCCCCATATTTCGGCAGCAGTTTCACATATTGCCATAAATTTGTTAAAGTCCTGAGTGCGTTTAAAGACTTGGCAGCCTTCGCTCCAGCGGTCCACTCTAACAGAGTCTAGCCCTGCTTTATGTATGTTAATACCAAACACGCCGCGCTCGGTTCTGTCCTCTTGGTAAACGCCATCGTTTTTAAAGTCTCTATAAACCACTACTGGGCCGCATTGCCTTAAGGCTTTATACTTGCCTTGGTGTAGGCCTAACATGTAAGCACCTCTGTACTGCCCCGCTTTTAGCCGTGCCGTGCCTGCGCCGTTGTCAGTAGTAAACTTATAGGTTAACACTTCCCAGTTGTCTTTAACCTTATAGGCTAAAATAATGTCATCGTCAAAGGCATTGGTAACTTTTAAGCCAGTGCTAGAATTTCGCACGCCTATTATATTTAGGTTGTAGTCGCCCGTCTCAAACCATTTGTAACCCAGCGCGGTAATGGTCCGCTTTAACTGTGCTATATTATACATGATTAGTTAGTTTTGTAGGTGTAAGCAGTTACACTATAACTCTGTTTCCCGTCCATTCTGTCAGCTACTGGGATTAACACTAACCAGCGCCCGCCTAGTGGCTTTGGAGGTGCTCCGCGTTCTATATGCCAGCCGCCTTTTCCGTCGTTATACTCCTCTTTGTATGCCGGTGTCCTTACCATTAAAATGTCCTTAAGTTTTATAGAATTGTGACGGTCCAAGCGTTCTACTGTATAGGTTAACTCTGTGCTCTCATGTACATGGCCCATCCAAATAGCATCTGCGCCTTCTACGGCTGTCGCCATTCGGTTGTATTGTATTACGCCCTTGGTAACTGGACCGCCACCGCCTGAGCCGTGAAAGTATTTTAATTTATAACTTATATTGACTTCAGTAGACTTACAGAACTGCCATATTACCCAGCCACCATAGCCGCCCACTTGTATAGTGCTACCAGTAACAGCGTTTAAGGCACTTACAAAGCGCTCTATAACATCCGTTTCACAGTGGCGTAGTATACTAGTTTCGTGGTTGCCGTAGCCTATGACCTTAATGTTTTTGGCGTAAGGTTTAAACCATTCTACTGCCGTGTCTATAACCAAGTCTAAATAGCGTGAGCCGTTATGTTCTGGCCTTATGTCCGACTTGCTACGGCGCCCGTCATATTTGCCCTGCATTAAACAGAATAAGTCCCCGTTAATTAGTATGTCGTGCCCTCCGTCTACTGCCTCCTGCATGTGCTTGGCTAGCAGTTCTCTGTCACAGTGTGGATTGTCCCAGTGGCAGTCACTAATTAAAAGCGTTTTGCTCTCTACAAATTTAGAGCGGGTTATATAAACATTGTTAGTTTTCATAAAAGCAGGGCCACAATAGTAACCGCCGCTAAAATAGTGCATAGGTTTTTAAAGCGCGTTACCTTTTTGTCTCGGTCCTGCAACTCGTCCAATAGTTTAAACTGTATTTTGTCCTGCTCTGCAATTACCGCGCTGTCAATTTTGCGGTATTCACGGCAAAGCGCTAACTGCTCTCTGGCTTCTGCGCCTTTAAGTAGGTAGTAATTACTTGCCGCTAGAGTCGAGGAGTCTGTGCATTGACAAAAGGCGGCGGGTTGCTGAGCAGCTAGTGTCACCAGCAAGCACAATATAAAGCGTTTCATATTTAGTATTTAAAATTCGCTGGGTGTCTCTTAATGTTTTGTATTTCAGTTTAACGCGTTCTAGCGTGTCGTGCTGCAATGAAATGCTGTTTACATATATATACTGCTCTCGCTGTTTTCTATTTGTTTTAACGACAAATAAAAGGGCGTAAACTGCAAAGGCTATGCAAGCCAGTAAAAACAAGTCTACTGCAAAGTCTTTAAGGCGTTTCATCTGTAAAGAAGTTAGTAACAAATTTACCAACAGCCCCCGCTATTCCGCAGGCCAGCATAAGTTTAGGGTGGTCAATGTTTAAACCAGCAACAAACAAAGAAGCAGCGGCTATGCTGTCACCCAATACCCTTAAGCGTTTGGGCGTAGGTGCAAAGTAGTTTTTAAACTTTAGCCTTGGCCTCTGCTTGGTTTGCATGACTTATGCTTATTAATGTGCTTAGTATGTCTGCGCAGTTTCTTTTTAGGCTTAGGGACCCAAGCAGAAGCGGTGCTAGTTTTTGCCTTTGCCATCGAGCCTATTTATTTTTTTGCCCCAG
>Ga0222712_10007850_pt1 | contig 10214 bp, 18 predicted proteins | sample C33_657DmetaG_FD_165043 | JGI IMG/M metagenome (GOLD analysis project Ga0222712, IMG submission 165043) | Estuarine water microbial communities from San Francisco Bay, California, United States - C33_657D | ecosystem: Environmental > Aquatic > Marine > Unclassified | place: USA: California...
TAGTTAAAAGACTCCAATTAAAGCTCTTACGAGTTCCCATAAATAACTCCACTCTAGTTATTTATAGTGTACTATGCTACCCAATTATATGCGTATATTATGAGCGTTTTTCCACAATTTCGTCAATCAAGCCAAAATCTAATGCTTCTTTTGCGCTCATAAAGTTATCACGTTCCATAGCCGAGTAAAATTGATCGTAAGTTTTATTCTTACTATTGTGTTTAACATAGATTTGAGTAAGATTTTCCTTCATTTTTAGGATTTCACGAACTTGAATTTCCATGTCAGTAGCTTGCCCGCCCGCACCGCCTGAGGGTTGATGAATCATGTGTCTTGCGTTTGGGAGCATTTTTCGCTTGCCCGGAGCTCCTGCTTGGGCAAGGAGACTGCCCATACTGCAAGCCTGGCCCATAACAATGGTGCTAACATCGGGTTTAATGAACTGCATAGTATCGTAAATTGCCATTCCCGCAGTAACGACTCCACCTGGGCTGTTGATAAAGAAGTTGATGTCTTCATTTCCTTGACTTTCTAAAAATAGTAGCTGTGCAACAATCAGACTGGCCGAGTGTTCGTTAACATCAGTGTCTAACATAACAATACGATCTTTAAGTAAACGGCTGTAAATGTCATAGCTACGTTCACCGCGAGCTTCTTGTTCAATAACCATTGGTACCAAATTAGGCATTTTGTTCCTTTACGAATTTATAGTTGAATAGTTTGTAATAGTGCATTTGATCAATACGATCTTCAGTTAGCTTAGTTTCAAAAATTATATTAGACCGCCCTTTAAGGTAATCATCAAAGATCATAAGTAGCGGATTGTCACTGGTCAATTCTAATCCATACAAAAAGTTATTATCATCTTTAAACCAATAACGAATTTGGTTACGCTTCCTTTGTCGAGACGAACTAGTTTTGATAAACTCTAAACTTTTCATCATTGAATTTTGTCTAGAACTACCTAACGACGAAATCGTATCAGTTTTTAAAGTCTTTTTAAATTCCTCGTAAATTATGTCTTCGCTGTAAAAATATGGTAATTTGTAATATATACCGCAATCTTGATCTTTACATTTTCTAATACGATTTTCTAAAAGATTAATTAATCTGTGACGAAAATCGCTTAACGGTTTTTCTGAAGAAAGTGCTCTCCAAAAAAACTTTTTTGTATAATATTCTCTAATGTTTTTTGCAAGGACTCTATCTTCTTCTGTGATTAATTCTAGTAAAGAAGAATCTTCCATACTATGATAGCCCAATCCTTGATCTAAGTGGCGTTTTGCAATACAAGAAAGAACGAGAGGATCTTCTTTAAATTCAGTGATCCGTTCCTCCATTACGTTAGAAAACATATTATTAATAAAGGAATCACTTTGCTGTCTTGCTCGGATTGTGTGTAAAATACTATTACTCATTAATGATCCGTTTCTAAAGGCTTTGCGTTGATAAGACCTGCTACCATTTGAAACTTTTCAAATGCTTTTTTAGCGGCTGGGTTGCGATCTAGTTCGTTGTCGGGCAAAAAGGTTTCTACCCAGTAGTAGGGCAGTCGGCGAGGGTATGCACCAAACTTTCGAGGCTGATGCAGTTTACCAGTTTCCCAAAGCTCAACACTTACTGATCGAAATCGATCTTCGTCTTCGGCGGGATACCCTGCCCATTCTGGGTTGCTCATAAGACTTGCTCCATGATACCCGTCCCAGATGCCTGCCCATTGATCAGCATCTCTAGGATCAAAATCTGTTCGAGCAATAACCACAAGAACATCTTCAATGTCTACTTTCCCATCAACGATATCTCGAACACATCGACTGTAGCTTAGACCAATCTTCATTTTATCTACCTTGTTTAAAATTCCTAATTACCGGACCTTCACTGGTAAAACTCATACGCCCCAATCTACCTTCATAAATATTACCATTCCAACGCATTTCTAATTTGAGCTGTCTTTCTAAACTTACGTTAAGATAATGGTGTTCTTTGAACGCTAAAATATCTGCTACCATTTTACGGCCATTATCTTCACAAAGAATTTCGCAATCATCACCAACTACTTGTCTCATAATGTAAATCTCACTTGTTTAATTGAGTCCCAGCGAAAGCTCTTCCATGCTTTAGCTTCTAAATCATAGACTGGCATAACATCGTTGTTGATTTTCTTTTCTTTCTTTGAAGTAGGAAAATCAACTGGATTGTCTGTATTAGTCATATGCACCTTTTCTTCAACAACCGGGATAAGGTCTGAGTTAGTCGTACACTCCATAACTCGTTCCGTTCCGTCTTTTTTGATAAAAGTAACGGTCACGGGACCATATGCCAAATGACTTTTAAGCCATTTTTTAAAAAGTTTTATTTCTTTTTCACTTAAGGTCATCGTGGTCGGCATTAAGTTTACGTCTAAGTTCTGCATTTTCTACCTGTAGTTTTTCAATATGATTTGCAATTTCCATTAGCATCTCATATAAATTTTTAGCCGTTACTCTTGTTAAATCTACGATGTTAATTTTTTCTTGTTCCATTTATACCTCTATAACAATGTTAGGGTTCCATCCTGTTTGTTCATAGCCGTCGTATCCTCTAGGGTTACACACAACACGAGTTTCTCCAATGACATAATCAAAAGGATGATGCGTATGTCCGTGTGTCCAAAGTTTAATCTGTGTACGATCTGCAATAAAATTACCAAGTTCGCTATGATAGCAGGCATTCATTAGTGTATCGGATTTGTATTGTTCGTGACAACTTTGGTAGCTAGGACTATGATGTCCCACTACTACATACTTTTCTACTTCTTTTCGACCTACAATTTCTTCAATATAGGCTAGAGTGTCGCGATGGCGATACACCGTATCAGCCGGCTTTAATTTAGTATAGCCATCATGCTCTTTGCGGATAATGCGGAAGTCGTTCATCATGTCACGAGCCGCGTGAAGTGCTAGTGGATTAGCCTTATCCATGTCAGTCCAAAGTGTACCTCCAACAAAGATCACATCGTCAATCTTTTTAAATCCTCTCTCAAGGAAATAAATGTTTGGATGTTTAGCACACTCGTCAGCAAGAATAGTCAGCGTCTGATTCCACTTGCCATGATAGAACTCATGATTACCTGCAACATAAACAACGTGCGGAAATTGGAAACTGCAACGCTTCAAGAAGTTACGGAAGCGAAGGGCAGTCTGTTGCCTACGTCCCAAGTCAGCAAGATTGACATTGCTGTACATACCATAGTCCATTTCGGGATGGTCGTGCAGATCCTGAGCAACCATAATGTCGCCACTGAGAATTAGGACATCGCAACCTTCATCATTCTTGATGAGAACATCACTGAATTCCAAATGCAGGTCTGACACAACTTTAATTTTCATAATCTTTCCGATAACAATATTTTACACAGTGATTGATCTTTTTCTGTTTTAAACTTAAAGACCATATGGTCTTCATATGGATGATACATAAAACGTTGACCAGGCAGTCCAAAAACTTCTAAAACCATAGCACAGCATTCATTCCACCAAGGAACACTTTGATTGTTCCACATAATTTTAACAGAATATTTGAACTCTGTCAAGAGTCATCCCCAAAACGTTCTTTATATCGAGCTTGTCTTTCGGCCTCGTGTTCGTCACAGAGAGTTTTGATCCACCCGCTGTTACGGCTAGTACCAGGCTTACCACATTCTTCACAGGTACGTGCCGCCCACGACTCAGCCATACGAACCATTCCGTCTACTGTGTCATCGCCGCCGTCGTAGTAAAAACGCAGTCCACCAAACTTTTCTTTGATCTGTGCCACAACAACATCTGGACAACCTTCGCCTCGCTGATATTTTTCCAGCTGGTTCTGTTTCCATTCGACGTGATTATTAATTTGATGGCTGAGCGACTCTATGATTGGCCACCAGCCTGCGCCTACACCAAAGCCTCCGTATTTGCCAGAGTACAACTTGGGATAGGTTTTCTCCATCTTGCGAGAAAATTCTTTGTATTGTTCTTCATTATATGTCATTGTGCGGCCTTTACATAGTTAAGTCTAGTCACATTAATGTCTTTATGCTTCCAATGAAATGTTTTATCCTTGATTTTGGCTTTAACCACAACACAAGCTCCAAGTTCGAGATTTGTTTTGCTAAACCAAGACACCATTTTATTATCAATTATAGCAGTAATATTAAAAGCATCAAAGTTATTTGAGCGTTTTGATTCAAGGATCTCGCAATCTTTATTGAAAATTTGACTGCCTACTTCACCAATGTGATCTTTATCCAAATTCCTAATACGCTTTTCAATTTGATTACGAGAAGCATCTCTAAGATGCACACTTGGTAAACAGGCAACGTATCCAATTTTGTTCATAGCTACTTCATCACTGTTAAGAACAGTGTTTACTTCAGTGAGGAAATCGTTGTCACCTTTAACAGCGGCAAACATTAGACGCTTGTAATACTTGCGAATCTCTGCAACTTCTTCTCGATCGCAATCTTCTACAGACAGTCGAACTGGCATCATTCGGGGATCCTGTTCAGAACCCCAGCTAACGGCACCGAGACTATAAAGAATATGAGTTTTATTGGGCTGACGATAAAAACGAACAGAGCCGTTTTCTTCGTAGACTGCTGTCATTTCTTTAAGGTATTCGCCATTAAGTCGCTGCGCTGCACAGGCCAATTCCAATACTCGTTGAGTGGAAAAAGTTTTGCTCATTGTCCGCTCGCTATGCTAGTTAAGATAGCTCTATTTTACTTGAAAATTAGGGATGTGTCAATCACTTTTAGGTTCTTATAAACCTTTTTGGACAGTCGGACAAGTATTGGGTTGTTTTTAAACTCGCCAATATAAGAAGCTAAAATTGGACTTACTAAGGCATTTGCTCGTTTTATTTTTCCCAAAACAGTTAGTTTAGACATGTATAGTTCAGCTCGATCTTTTGGCATGTGTCGTAATAGCTCAATGGCTATACTAAATGCATAAGCATCAACTTCGTCTGGATCTGCTAGATATTTTGAGTAGGGTTCAGTGACATGTTCGCTAAACACACGATAATTTCGTTTTCTACTCTGCTCTTGATGTTTTAGTTCGTGTGTTACGGCATCAAAGAGTTGTATCAATATGTCTGTAACTTGAGGTTTTTCAAATAGGTTTGTGTCAGAAAAATTATGATACATAAAAACTTCTATGGGTGTATCGCCGTTAAAATCGTCTTCGGCGTCGTAAAATGCTTCAACATAAAAGTGTCCGTCACTTAGATTTTTATCTTTTTTTGTTTTTATTGATAAATCAATATCTCTATCTTTAAATTCTTTTCTAGTTGAAGCTATTAATTTTTTAAAAGTTATTGGATTCTTACTCATGCTTCGAACGTTTTGACAAACTAAGTTTACACGTTCGAGTATTGAATTCATTTCAAATCCTATAAGTTATTCGACCTTTGGTCAAATCATACGGGCTCATTTCAATTTTTACATTGTCCCCTAGAATAACTTTAATTTTATTCTGTTTGAGTCTACCACCCATATAACATAGTACAATTTGTTCCATGTTATCAACCTTAACTCTAAATGTAGAGTTGGGTAATACTTCTGTGACTGTGCCTGTGAGTTCTAATAGTTCTGAGTTTTTAGCCATTTTTACTTATTACGATTGCTCCGTCTTCAACAGTAATATCCAATGTGTCGCCATCTTTCCATCCTACTTGCTCAAGTAACTCGGGTGGAAACTTTAGTATGACATTGTCTGGATCGCCTGGGATTTCTTCAAAAATTTCTTCTGCGTTAAAAACTAATCTTTCCATTTTTGTATTTCCAAATATGATATATTTACTATTTTATGCTCTATTGTACATTTTTTATTTTTTGCAGTCAAGCGTAGTTGATTTTTTTGAACGACCTTTATTTTACAATAAGTATTGTAATGATAGACTTTAATTCAATTTTACAACAGGGGGTTACCATTAGGAGTTCAGGAACTTCTGGACAAGCCCGCGAATATTTTCAATCGCCTCAAAAATTAAAAGCAGCCAATAGAGTAGCTATAGATGCACAAGAGTTAACATCTAAAAGCAGAATATATACTTGTTGCAAAATTACACATGCTGGCGGTCTTTTGGCTCAAACACTTCCTGCATTAAGTATAGGTGCTACAGTTGACGTAGTACCGTTTAATGCTTACGATTTTGTGCGAACTGTTAAAAACTATACTCACACGCACATTACTCCATTACATGCTAAGGCTATAATGATGACTAAAGGATTCCATACCTTAGACCTAACTGGTTTATGGGTCACTTGCGGAGCAGATCCGGTAACTTGGGATATTATAGATTCTTTTGTTAGTCGCGGCGCCGTAATGATGGTTAATTGGGGAATGAGTGAAATTGGTCCAATTGCTATTAATAGAGTATTTAAAAACAAAGAAGAAACAAACTATTTAAAAATTAATTTAGCTACTATTTTAGGTAATAGATTTTACTGTGAATGGAAAATTGAAAACGACGAACTGGTAGTCAAATCTGACACATGTATATACGATGATTGGTATTACACTAAAGATAAAGTATTTTTAGATCAAGAACACCTATACTATACAGGTAGAACTAACAAAGAGATAGATTTATGTTTACCGAAGAAAGGTTAATTACAAAACAATATGATTCGTCTCAAAAAGACGAGCTAGTTGTATTTTGTTCTAAATGTGCCGATCTATCTTATTATAATAATATGTCATTGCAAGCAATGAAACTAGAATGGTGTTTATCTAAGAAAGGACAATTCTTTCTAACATATTATGATAATTTACTTATTGGTCTCAGCGGATGTCATCCTTTACCGCAAGTAGGTGATGATGTATTTCGTATATTATTTAGAGGCATAGAACTACCCGAATTTAGAAATATTTTTAATGTAGTGAGTAAGACGCACATGACATCTATTCCTTTTTACTATCATATACCATTACAGATAGATTGGGCTAAACAACAGGGCGCAAAAAAATTTGTGGTTACTACTAACTGGGATAATCCTGATGGTATCACGTCAATGAATAAAAGTCACAGAGTTTTTCAGTTATTAGAAAAACAAAATATAGTGTCTTGTTTAGTCAAAGAGATGACATTATATGAAACTGTGCAAAGTGTTTGGGAGTTGAATATTAATAATTATTTTTTAGCTAGAGAAGGGTTTAGAGTTAGAAATGGATTACGTTAATAGTGATAAATTAATTTTTGTTTTAGCTAGCCCAGCCGGTGGCGGATATCGACTGGGAAGAATTATATGCTGCTTTGATAATGTATTTTGGTACGAAGCAATTCGAAATGGAAAGTACCCGTGGAGAATATTTTCAAGTGATCAAGTAAAAGGTAAGGATATAAGCCCATATCATTTTGATAGAAGAACTCATTTTAATATGGTCCCGTTATTAGGAGAAAGAATTGAAAGATTTTGGAACAGCCAAGATCTAGAACAGCTTTATAGTAATAATTGGTCTGCTGAAATGAATGCTGCTAAAGCAAATGAAATAATAACTAACGGAAAATCATTGTTATGGGTGTTACACGACACACCAGAATATCTTTTAGATAAATTTCCCAATGCAAAAATTATTAATTTATATGACGAAAACATTAATGATGTAATTGAAAGATACCTAACTACTACAGCATTATTCCCTATCAACATTGAGAATACAAAATTAAAGCCGCAGTATGAGAATGATCATGCTGCTCGTATAAGAATGTTAGAAGTAGAAAATGCCAACCCTACCTATAGAGATTTTTGGGCTTGGGAAAATAAAAAAGAGGCATTTTATAAAGACTATATGCTAGACGAATATAAAGAATCTATTTCACAAATGCTAAAAGAACAACATGAAAAAAGAATAATAAAAAGTCCCAAGTACCTTTCGGTATCATGGGACAATTTAAATATTGATGCTATTAAAGAGTATCTAGGAGCATCGAGTATAAATGAAAATTATTTAAGTTTGACTAAGAGCTAATTGTCTTGGCACACAGTCGTTTGATTTAGTACCGGTATATTCTTTGATAGAAAACGTTTCATTTGTCATTGTATCGGTTTCAGACAATTTATCTGCATTAAATTCAAACATATCTAAAACAAGAACATCCTTCCACTCGACACTAAGTGCAACAGCAGCATCATTAACAAATTTAATTTGCTCCTGCATATATACAGTGAACTCTGTCTTGTTAAAATTAACATGATGTTCTAGTAATGAAAGTCCAGCTTCAATTGCTCGAACTTCGTCTTGTTTACGAACAAACACAACTTTTGATTCAGCTTGCCAATGTCCTTTAATAGCTAATAAATGTCGATTTACTTCACTGCCTGATATGAGAAAATCTACAGTATTGACATTGTTAATTATATCAGCTTCGATAGCAGCTATTATCTCAGCTTCAGACATTGGCGGATTAGATACTTCATCTGGTCTGCCATAGACTTTACGCACTGTACGTAAACCTTTAGAAAATAGCTCTTCCCATAGTTCTCTTGCAACTTCAGTAATTCCGGATCCAATTGGGCCAGCAATAATATACATTCTCATTTTTAAGCTCCTCCAGCTATCTTTTATTTATTCAATTGTAGTATAACAAACTTTAATGGTATCTTTTAAATTAGGCTCTGCTTTAAACAGTTTAGGAACAGAGTTTTCAAACCGTTCAGTAACCCAATTAGTGCTGTAGTTATCCCATTTCAAACTTTTTCGTTCTGCAAAGTTCCAAATATTATTTGTTTCTTCTTGCATTTTTTCCCACATTTTTTCGTCGTTATCGTACCACTTATATATAGGATAATAGATACCCCAACCGCCCATATGATACCACCATTCCTTAGCAGCTTCGGCTTCTCTCCAAACTAGCAGTAAATCATGCCCTTTGCAGTTTTCCCATATCCAATCTAGATTATACGCAAACCAGTGACTTTTGCATTGTTTTAAAGGATTGTTATTATCACTGAATGGCTTTAAGCACTCAGAAATAAATTCTTCTTTTGTGTGACCGTTAAGGTTATCGAACCAATTCCCGTATTCATGATACGGACCAAAATAGGCACCGTTATGGGTGTAAGATTTCCAACTGTCGTCATTAACTTGATAATCTTTAGTATGCTCAATGGGCATTTTATACATTCTGTCTGGGCTTTGATCTGTCATATCGTAATTGGGTAATTGCAGTCTCATTCGTTGACAAATCATGCTCCAAGCGGAACCAGGAGCACCTGTACATAAAACTAGTTTAAAATTTTCATTCATAATTATGCCGTGTAAATTAAAGTTTCAGATCCGTCTTCATTTTTTTGATACGCATCAAATCCAGGCTGACCATCAGCTCTAGGACGATAACGCATCATGTGATTTCCTTTGTTATAGAAATTCCAAGTTTTTTCAGTTAGGTACCCTGTTAAATGTACGCTATATCTAGACTTGCTTGATAGGTTACAAGTTGCATGAGGCATATCGTTGTGATTCCAAGTAATACACTCACCTGCTCGCCAATGACTCCAATGTGTGTTTCCAACAGCCCATATATGTCCAGGTTTCCAGTCTTCCATGAAGATTACAAATCTTTTTAATTTTTCAGGCTTCCATGCTAGCTCTTGATCTTGATCACGGATAACAGCAGTATAGATATCGTGATGCATCATTAAAATTTGTCCGGGACGTTGGATATGAAAACTATCATATCCGTAATCACGTTGAGCACCTTGTTGAGCTTTATCAAAATCTAATCCTAAAAATTGTGCAATTTGCTGGCAACCGGCACCCGGTTTGGCGCTGTCAAACATTATTAAATCTTCTAGTTTTAAACCTATCTTCTCAGCATCATTAACCATACTATGCGGATAGTGAGTACTGGACTTCTCCATGTGTTCCGGAGTTCCTGTTCGCTGTATTAAGTTAATAGGACCAAAGTTATTTGCTTCTGCAAACTCAATTTCAGCTTGCCAGTTTATACCTTCAAAGGTACCTAATCGATCTATGACACTATCGATGGGATCTGGGCCAAATCTAGTTTCGTCATAGTTGCTGTAAGTTTTACCATGCAACCAGCGACTTGGTTTGCCGGTGTCAGGGTCGAACCAATCTCTAGGATGTCTAAAACTAGGCTTAGGACCTTCTCCTCTTTTATAAGCTAGATATTGTTGGTCCCACTCATGTTGTCTTTCTTGTAGGGCTTTTTGCTTAACGACCCATTCG
>Ga0222712_10007851_pt1 | contig 10213 bp, 5 predicted proteins | sample C33_657DmetaG_FD_165043 | JGI IMG/M metagenome (GOLD analysis project Ga0222712, IMG submission 165043) | Estuarine water microbial communities from San Francisco Bay, California, United States - C33_657D | ecosystem: Environmental > Aquatic > Marine > Unclassified | place: USA: California...
AACATCCAAGGCCAAGATTTCCTCGATGACGCTTTGTCGCGTCTTTTCGTACTCTGCATCTGAGATTTTCTCAATCGTCTCAGGCCAAGTTTTGAGAAACGCGGTCATGCGACTGGATACAAAGTGTGGCGGATGAAACGCCGACTCGACGACGATGCGGAAACCGAGAATTTCGTGCGTGGAGTCAAATGCGCAGCTGACGTTGTATCCTAGTGTTTCTTTCGTGCGGAGCTGATCAAAAAGCTTTTCGTGCATGAGTGACTGCATCAGAATCACATACGCCCGTTCGTGCCACGAGCTCACGCCGAGCTGAAAGTAGTAACTCACGACGTTGTTTGTCTCGTTATCATTGATGGCTTTGATGCTGAACAAATGAGCACCTCGAGGAACTTGTGCGATGCGAGTTTCTGGCCAAGCGTCATCCGGAATGGGCGCACCTGGTAAGGAGGCTCGAATGCGCTCGCCAACTATTCTCGCTTCGTCTTGCGTCAAGTTGCCAACAATTTGACCTTCAACGTGCGCATGGTGCCAGACACCGTCCGCAAATGCTTGCAAATCTTGCGCCGTCATCGCCTCGAGCGCGACAACTTTTTCTTCTTGCGTTGCATCCGTTTGCTTGAGTAAAAATTCCAACGTTCGCTTGGCGTGCTTTGACGGATTCAGGCACAAGTTGCGACAGTCTCGAAGGCGCTCTTCTTTGCGCTTCTCGAATCGTTCGGGTTCGATTTGCAGTCGCGTCATTGCTTGAAAGTACGAAACTGCGACGTCGCCGAGCTTGTCGCTCAGGCCTTCCAGAGATAGCACAACGCCAGAGTACGACGCCATCGCGCCGATGTCAATCTCCATACCCGCCAAATGTGCTGGGTAATACAACGATTCGTTCACAGAGTCTTCGGTCATAGCGACGAATAACTGCGTGAGCATCATCCCAAATGCACCCTTAGGAATATTTGGGAGCGAGATTTGGAAGTACATGCACGCGCGCGGCTGATTGAATCGGTCATCGAGGCGATGCCAAAGTCGCATAGCCTTGCACTCGTGCACGATGCTCGGCGCGAAGAGCGTTCCGTAATGCTCACGCGGCGGCGAACGTAGTTCAAAATCTTGCGCGATGTAATGATTCGGAGCGGGATAGCGTAACCGATTTCCCCCATCGGCGTTTCGCCATCGCTCCAACAATTCTTCAGAGAGCGCTTGCCTCTGATACGGAAAGCCAATCCATGGTTCGCTTTCCACGCCTTCGCCTTCGCCCAACCACGAGTGGTCCTGCACGACAATCAGCGCTCTCTTAGGCGTCATTAAGTCAATGATTTGACTAATTTCATCCGGAGCGTACGTCTCGAAGAGATCTGCTCCGCGCAAGACGTCTTCCGGAGCGTACTTGCGAATATCGGCGACGAGGCGCTCAGCATACTCGCTCGCGTCCTCGGGTTCGCGAAATCGGAAATCAATGTCCGAAAGTTGCTTGAGCTCTTTCCAAAACCACTCTTGCGGGCCGTTCGCGCGTAGCATGTTGATGTACGCAAAGAATAACTCGATCACGTCGTCAACGTGAGCCAAACCGTCATCCGTGAGCTTGATCATCGTATTCATCAACGCGCAAGCGCTCGATGAGTCGATTCCGCCAGCGCCGATTCCTGCGCGTAAATCGCTCGCCCAACCGCGATGTTTGAGCTCGGCAAATAAAGACCCGTGTCCTTCGTGTCCGAGTAAGGTTTCCACGTACGCTGCCGACTTGCTTTTATAGTTTTTGTGCGTCCACGCCGGCAACTCGTGAGTAATCGCAATTTGTTGACCATCCTTCTCCTGCGTCGTCAACACTCGCAAGGGAACGACGCTGGCGTAGGGCGACGGTTGCGTGACTGACAAATCTATCGCATCGTCTCCGTCGCTCCGCATACTCCCGAAAATTTCCTCGATCCACGACTGAAGCGTATCCAAATCCTCGGCACCAACGACGGCCAACGACATTCGCTTGGCGTGATAATGCTTTCGCCAGTGCTCGAGCAGCACGTCTCGCATGCGCCCTTCGACGTACGGTGCGCTCTGCGTCAAAGACGCGCGATTACCCCACCCAAACTTGGTGAAAGGATGCCCTTCGCGCGCCACGTGCGACATCAACATTTCGTACCTCACGTAATCGTTATTCACCACGCGCTCGAATTCGCTCTCCACCGCCGTCACCTCTCGATCGACGCTATCCAGCTTCACCAGAGGACTTAGGAAGAAACCACTAAATATCTCCAATGCCTCGCGCAGGTTCTTCGGATTCACGTCGAAATAAAACACCGTCGCCTCTGAATCCGTGCTCGCGTTTTCGCTCCCCCAGTGCTGATTCAACCAATCGCCGAAATAATTCTCCCCGGGAAACTTCTCGCTCCCCATGAACACCATGTGCTCTAAGAAATGCGACAACCCATCGCACTCGCTCGGGTCGTCAAAGTATCCCACATCGAACGCGATCGAACACGCCGCGAGCTTCATGCCTCCGCCGCTCGCCGTCCCGCCTTCGCCGACATCCATGCCTTGCGACTCGCTCTCGCCCTCGCTCTCGCCCGCGGACTCGCTCGCGATCGACTCTTCGCTCATGTCTTCGCCGTCACACCCGTCATCTCGCGACTCGTTCGTTCGTATCAACGACTTGTCCTCGATGAGCAGGACTTCCAAGCCGTTCGCGCAGCGCGCGCGCCGGTATTTCTTCTCATCCCGTTCAGGCGCGCGCACGGGCGCGAAAGCGCGCATGAACGACTTCGCGTCGATCGATTTCGAAGCGACTTCGACGTCACTTTCGCTCGCTTCAAAGCGCCAGAGCGCGCGCCAAGTCGCGCGATGGCGTCATCGCGCGCCGAGCCATGGCTTTTCGAGCGCGCGCGCGCGCGAGGGCGAATCGAGCGATGACGTCGTCGAGGACGTCGAACCAGGGGAAACTCGCGCGTGCGAAGGTTTTATCTCGCATCAGTCGCTCAGTGCGCTCGCGCGCGATGGCGTCGAACGTGAACGACGACCCGATCGCGGCGTTGGAGGCTGACTTCGGCATCCCTGGCTCGGTGAGTTTTGTGATGCAAAACGGCTTACCCGCGGCGCGATTGACGCATAAGAACGGATGTACGAGTACGATATACTTGTTCGGCGCGTGCGTCGCGTCGTGGACGCAAAAGAGCGGGGATGAAGTGCTGTACGTGAGACCGGATGCGACGTTCGATAAGACGAAACCCATCGGCGGGGGGGTGCCGCTGTGCTTCCCGCAATTCGGCCCAGGGGCGATGCAGCAGCACGGATTCGCGAGAAATTGCGATTGGGAAGTCATCGGCTCGAGCGCGGACGTGAATCCGGATGATCCAGAGCCGGCGGTGATGATGCGTTTGAAGCCAAACGCGTACACGCGAGCGATGTGGGACGAACCATTCGAGGCGACGTACGAGGTGACGCTGCGACGGGAGAAGTTGAGAATGGAGCTGTGCGTGAAGAACATGGGCGACAAGGCACCGATTGATTTCACCGCGGCGTTGCATACGTATATTGAGGTGACGGATTGCGCGAATTCGGGCGTGTTTGCTCGCGGTTTGATGGGCAAGACGTACTTGGATAAGAATATCGATCCGATCAACCCGCCGCCGCGAGTGCAGGATCACAGAGATGTGTTTTTTGGCTTGGAGCTGTGCGATCGCATTTATCTCGACACCGATCCGGAGACGCTGTTGTACGTCGGAAGCGGTGCGGCGGTGGCGGTGGAGAACACCGCCGGTTGGACGGATACGGTGGTTTGGAACCCGTACACGACGATGAAGAACTGCTACAAAAACTTTTGCTGCATTGAGAGCGCGGCAGTGGGAAAGCGCGTGGTCGTGCAGCCGGGAAAGGTTTGGCGCGCGGAGACCAACTTGAGCGTCATCGATGTGTAACTGTAATTTGCGCTCGGTGTATTACAAACCCAAGGACTGTATTTAAATCGGAACTCCAGTACGAGCGTCACAACAACCCTTTGTTGCCAAACTCTTCGGGATGCTTCGCTCCGGCGTAGCAAACTAACACGCTGATGTCGTCCTTCTTCCCACCGGAGTACACCATGTCAAAATGTTCAGTCGCCGAAAGCGAATACGGCGTCGGGCGCGACTTGTCCATGCTCACCTCGTACGCTTTCGTCAATAAATTGCGCGCCACCGCGTCCATCGCGCGCTCGTTGTGCGGCGCATTCGCCGGAATCGATTTTTCGATGCTCTCTATGATTTCAATCTCGCTCAAGTTGTCCCAAAGCCCATCCGAGCCGAGGACGACGATGTCGCCGTGTTCCAAGAACAATTTTGTCAACATCGCGTCCGTGGCCTTATCGCTCTTTTCGTGATGCCCGAGCTGAAAGGGACACCCGAAATCGTGCTCCTGCGGCGGGCTTCGATGGGCGCAGTACCTCTCCCCGGGCTCACCTCGAATGAGCATGAAGCCGCTGTCGCCGACATTGGCGCAGTACAACAATCCGTGCACGCTTTCGATGACCACCACACACGCTGTGGAGCTCCCTTTCACGCCCGCCTCGGTGACGGATTTATGAGCGTGTTCCAAAATCGCCGACGGGCGATTCATCATCCCCGATTGCAGCGCGCTCGCGGCGGAGCTCATGAGCGCTCGGCTGTACTCGCCGGCGTCGATGCCCTGCCACCGCCACAAGTACACGCCGTCCGCGATACCCATACCGATCACGTCATCCGGCCCGCGAACGCTGAAGTACGCATCCTCCCCACCGTGTCCATGCGTGCGACGTATCATCGCCCGCGCGCCTTCTTTCATCTTGTCCGCGTGCGGCACCGCCGCGCCTGCCACCGCGCACTCAAACTCCCCGCGCTCCTTTCTAATTTGCCCTTCAACCCACAGCGGCGAGTGTACGTCCCCAGGACTCTTGGACTCTAAATCCTGCGTGTGCGGTCCGTGCTTCCCATCGCCGCTGTCGCTCTGTCCGAACCACCCGTGACAGGGAAACAACCACTGCTCCGCCGTCGCCTCGCACGTGACTTTTATGTCCTCCAAAAACCACCCTCGCCCGACTTCGGTGAGCTCGGGTATCAACCTCACGCGCGTGCGCTTTAAATCCCCCAATCTCGCGCTCGCCGCGATTCTAAACGGCAGCGTTGAACCGCGACTGAAACCTGGGGAATGCCCGCTCTCGTATTCCAGTTTCACCGGGTACGTGATCCCGTCGCCGCCGACAAACGTCACCTCCACCCGTCCGCTCGTCCCCGCCCCGCGATTTCGCCCCGTGCTCACCTCCACGCGGTACCTCCCGCTCGCCCCATCGGCATCACCCGGGGCGATCACCACGTTCGCCCGTCGCGGGGTCAACGACCGCACGTACTCTTCGTAGCTCGCGTTCTCGCGCGGCGCCGCGCTCGCCCCGACGTTCGCCTGACCGCTCGCCTTCGAGCGACTCGCGCTGCGATCGGCGTAATCCAGAGCGACGCCTAAACCCACTCCGCCGTCGTCTTGCACGTCAACTTGCCACTTTCGCGTCGACGTCGCCGATGGCGTCGAGGGCGCGTGACTATCCGAGGTCGAGCCGAGCGCTCGCGCGAAGCTCGCGTACGCGAGCCGCGCGCGCGCGCGCGACGACGACGACGACGACGACTTTACGTTGTCTCTCCCAACGCGCGCGATTCGAGAGAACATATCAAGCGATTCGCTGGGCGATGGACTTCGTGCGAATCGCGCGGTGCGGCGCTGAGTGATGACGCTCGAGCCGAGCCGAGCCAAGGTGAGCGCGAACCGAGCTCGAACATGAGCTTAGAACGTCAGATGGACGCCACGCTTCGTCGATGCCGCGCAAGGACGACGTCGCGGAATTGAGCAAGGCGCTGCGCGCGCAGGCGAACAAGCCCGGGGACGGGGCGAAAGCGACGGAGGCGAACGCGCAGAGGAAGGCGGTGTTTCGTAAGCTGGAGGCGTTGCGCGCGGCGAACGTGGACGCGAGCGCGTTGTTCTCGGATGTCGTCATGAACGCGCACACCGGGGATGTGACGTGTAAAAAGATGCTGTACTCGTACATAACGCATTACGCGCGGCAGAAGAGCGATTTAGCGCTATTGACGGTGAATACGTTGCAAAAAGATTGCGCGGATGGGAATCCGACGATTCGCGGTTTGGCGATACGAAGCATGGCGAGCTTACGAGTGGAGAATCTGAGCGAGTATTTGATTGGAGCGGTACAGCGAGGTTTAAAAGATAAACATCCGTATCCTCGACGAGTGGCGGCGATGGGGGTGCTGAAGATTTATGATTTGAACCCGACGGCGGTGCGCGAGACGTCGCTGTTGGATGACTTGCGACGAATGTTGATTTCAGAGCTCGATGCGGGCGTCGTTGGGAATTGCTTGATCGTGTTGAAGGAAATCGACGGCGCGCCGTCGCTCGCGACGAAGCCGATCGTGTACGCGCTGATTAATAGAATCAAGTCGTTCAGCGAGTGGAATCAGGCGTTGATTTTAGATTTGGTCAGCGCTTACGCTTTGGAGTCGCAAGAGGAAACTTTTGACATTATGAACGCGCTGGAATCGCGCTTAAGCGCCCCAAACTCGGCGATTGTACTCGGGACGGTGAAGATCTTCTTGAACATCACGCTCGAGATGCCGGATGTGCATCAGCAAGTTTTAGAGCGCATCAAGGCGCCGCTATTCACGCTCGCCAATAGCGGGTTGGCGGAAACTGCTTACGCGGTTTGGGCGCATATCAGGCTACTCGTCAAGCGCGCACCGATGTTATTCTCTGCTGACTACAAGAGCTTTTACTTTCGCGCGTCAGATTCCAATCCTGTGAAGAGGCTCAAGCTTTCGATGTTGACAGAAATCGCCGACGCGCAGAATACGTATGCCATCGTCACTGAGTTGACAGAGTACGTCGCCGACGTCGACGCAGGGATCGCGCGCGCCAGCGTGCGTGCGGTCGGCGACATCGCGCTCGTCTCCACGGATGACGTCGATGGTATCGTTGACCGATTATTATTGTTTTTTGATCTCGACATCGAGCACGTCACGATGGAGACGATTGTCGTCGCGACAGATATCTTGCGCAAGCGCCCGGAAAATACCGTGAAATGCATTCGTGCCATGGAAAACATAGATTTATACGAAGTAAATGAACCGAGAGCGCGCGCGGCGTTGATTTGGACTTACGGCGAATACGGTGAGGATATTCCATCGGCGCCGTACTTTGTCGAACCGTGCTTGCTCAGTCTCGGGGATGAGGCGTCGTCGCGCGTTCGAGTGCAACTCTTGGCGTGCGCGATGAAATTATTTTTCAAGCGACCGCCTGAAATGCAAGCCATGCTCGGCGCCGCTCTACAATCTGGTGCGCGAGATGCCAATCAAGAAGTGCGAGAGGCGGCGACCATGTACTACCGATTATTAGAGAGCGACGTGGCGGCGGCGGAGCGCGTGGTCAATTCGCGAGACAAGTCTCCGATATTCACTTTCAAGGAATCTACAGTGGACGACAAGACGTTCGACTTGGTTTTCGAGGAGATGAACACGTTGTCTGTGTTGTTCGAAAGACCGAGCGAAACGTTTGTGAACGCCGAACCGTCAACGCGGCGCAAGTACGACGATGACGACGCAAACGTTGAGACAGAGGATTTAGGCGGTGCGTCGCTTCTGGAGCACGCGGATATGATAGATTTTGGTGACGAAGCGTCAGATAACGCGTCAGCTTCGGGCGGCTCGGTGGTCAATTTGATTTCACTTTTGGACATAAGTGTTCCGCCTGTGGCCGCTCCGGCGTCTCCGACGAACGCGTTTGTTCTCGTCACATCGCCGACGCTTGATCCGGCGAATTTCCAATCAAAGTGGGCGGCTTCAACCGTTGTTGCTTCCGGAGTTCAAGTCGCTCTTGAATCCACCAACTCGCTCGCGCAGTTTGGCCCGAACGCGTTATCGCAGCACTTGATGGCGGGCCACGTGGCGACCATGGCGAGTGGCGGTCAACCGGAGGCGTTGAAGTTTTACTTCTACGCCATCGACGGAGGCAACCGCGAGACGTACCTCGTCGAAACAATCGTGAATGTTCCCGAGCGCAAGGCTTCATTTACCGCCAAGTGCGATGGCCGTGGATCGAATTTCGGACAGTTTCAAAGATATTTTCACGACGAAGTGCGAAAGCTGCGCTGACGACGAATCACTTTCCGGAAACATGTACTGTACAATATACAACATCAGGCATAATAAACGAACTACGACATATCCAAGAATGCACGACGTCATCTGAACTTTTCGCGCTCGCGTTGGTGTTTCAATCAAATTTGATGCACGGTGACCATGAATGAACTCTGGCGAACCGAAGTGTCTACGCACAAAATCGCCAACGCGCGCATCACGTCGTTCGCATCCAGCATCGCCGCACGCGCCGTCGCGAGAAGCTCATCAAAACCGCAGCTATCGCACCGCTTCGTCGAAAAATACGTTGAAATCAAACGCATCGCCGCCGCCGTTCGTTCACCCTCCGTCGCCGCGCTCGCGACGCTCGTCGACGCCTCCTTTGCCTCTTTCAACTTCGCCTCGGCTTCGATCACTCGCGTTCGCAGCGCATCAATCGTTTTCTGCGCCTCCTTACTCGTCGCCTCCGCCTTCATCGCTCGCGCGTGCATCTCCTCTCGCGCGGCGCGCTCTTCGCGAAGCGCCGAGGACGCGTTTGAATTTTTGTCCTCGCCAAAAAACGACGAGAACAACCGTCGGGTGAACCCGAACGCCATCGCGGGGGAAGTGGAACGATGAAGAATCCCACGCAAAGCGTGACGATCGCGCGCGCGCGCGTCGTCGATGGACGCCGAAGGTTGTTCTCTCTCGCGCTCCGCCGGCGCCGGGCCGCGCCGCGGCGGTGAACTGAAACGATCGCCATCAGTGGGCGTCCTCGGCGCGGGCGTGAGTGGAGTCACACCAAACGTGGTTTCGTGCGTGCGTTTGCTTCGCTTGATGTCGTCGACATCGGGCGAAACGTGCGCGGGTTCGCTCGGTCGCGCGCGGCGCATGCGACGCGAGACGAGAAGTGCGGCACTGAAGCCGCGCGGCGCGCCCTCATCGGGCGCGAGCGCGGCTCCGTTCAAGTTACAAAAACTACACCCTACGCGAGCTTATGAGCAATATACATTCTAGCCGCGAAAGCTGCTGCGGTCAAGAAGACCGATACCGAAGCGAAGCGTCGTCAGCGGATTCCAAACGCCGCCTCTCTTCGGGAGCCTCGAACGACGTCGGCGGCTCTCGCGTACGAGTTCCCCGACGACATCGCGTTCCACACCGGCGAAAAATGCACCGCCTCTTTCGCGGTTTCAACTTTCTTCGTTCGTTTGCGTTGCTCGTACTTTCTGTGCTTTTCCAGGCAAATATTGCACGTCTTTTTCCCCGGGGTGAAATCCACATCCTTCACCAACACGTGTTTACACGACGAGCACTTCATCTTAACATCTCGCGCTCGCGACAAAGACATCGGTCGACGATTCACCCTCTCAAATTTCGTCGCCACCTCTCTTTCGATGCTATTCATCACCGCGTCGAACGACACGTCTCGTAACCCCCCGTCGCTCGTCGCGTCCCGCCTCGCGAGCTCAAACTGCTCATCATCGCACGCTCGAAACACGCGTTCGAACACTTCTTCGAACATCCAATCCAAGCTTTCTTCTTTCGACAGCCTGTCATCGATCTTAAACTCCTCATCGATCCGTTTCCTCTCCCGCGCGTGCGGGCGGTGATCGTTCGTCTTCATCGCGATGAACTCCGCGCCTCGTATAAATTCCCAGAGCAACACGCGTTCGAGCGCGTCGGCGTCGAGCTCGCGTACCGCTCGCGCCAACGCGTTCGCCCACGACGGTGCCGTCGCGAATGACGTCGTGCCGTTTCGCGTAGTCGCGCGCGCGCGCTCCGACGCGCGAAGCTCGCCGTCGCGAAGCGCGCGCTCGCTTCGCCTTCACCTCACTCGATTCGCGCGCGCTTCGCGAATACGCGATTCACAGATCGCGAGCGATCGGTGGCGATCGAAATATCGATGCCTTGATCGACCTTCGCGTGCGATGCGATGCGATCGTCGTCGCCCGAATGCGACGATAACCGAGCAATGGCGCGCGCGATCGCGTCGATCGCGTCGATCGGGCTGGTGCGGTCGGTCGGACAGGGGGGTCATGGAGGTCGGTCGGTCAGGGAGGTCGGTCGGACAGGGAGGTCGGTCGGTCGGTCGGTCAGGGAGGTCG
>Ga0222712_10007852_pt1 | contig 10213 bp, 6 predicted proteins | sample C33_657DmetaG_FD_165043 | JGI IMG/M metagenome (GOLD analysis project Ga0222712, IMG submission 165043) | Estuarine water microbial communities from San Francisco Bay, California, United States - C33_657D | ecosystem: Environmental > Aquatic > Marine > Unclassified | place: USA: California...
CCACAATTCAAGCATTTGTAACAAGTGCCGCTTCTCACTGTGATGTGTCCGCAGGTGTTACAAGCGGGTGCATCACTTTGCATACTCTTCATGTATTCTTGTGTGCTGTTATCCGCTTTTACTGCAACAGATGTTTTTTGTGGTTTGGGTGCAGGAACTGCAGAGGAAGCGATCACTCTCACATCCGACAACTCTGGTTTGCTTTCGGGTTGATCATCCCATTCATCGTTGCCAGTATTCATTACTTCGGGTCTGTCCAATACATGTACCAAATCAGTTCTATCTAGGTATTCGTATGCCAAGCAACGGAATACAAAGTCTACGATGGAAGTTGTTGATTTGATATTTGGATGATCTACCATACCCGCTGGTTCAAACTTGGTGAACACAAACTTCTCTACAAACTCTTCCAATGGTACACCGTATTGCAAACCAACAGACACTGCAATGGCAAAGCAGTTCATCAAGCTGCGCAAGGTAGATCCTTCTTTTGCAAGATCGATGAAGATCTCACCCAATGTATTATCATCGAATTCACCCGTACGCAAGAAAATAGTTTGGCCGTTGATTCTCGCTTTCTGTGTAAAGCCTCTTCTCTTTGCAGGAAGTGATTTACGTTCAACGATTCTGGATAACTGACGCTTCAACTTGGTATCAGGAGAAGCTTGCATTCTCTTTTGTAATTCATCCAGCAATTCATCTACAGTAAGTTTTCCTACATCAATGAATTGGCTGTCGGTTGATTCGTTTGCTGTTTCTTCGTCGGCTTTGCTATCGCTCTTATTACTGAGCGGCTGACTGAGCTTGGATCCATCACGGTACAATGCACATGCTTTCAATCCAAGTTCCCAACTCAAATGATAACAATCTGCGATTTCATTGATATTGGCTTCGTTCGGAAGGTTGATTGTTTTAGAAATCGCTCCACTGATAAATGGCTGTGTAGCCGCCATCATACGGATGTGTCCATGCGGATGGATGTAACGCTCTCCTTTCTTACCGCACTTGTTGGCACAATCAAATACCGGATAGTGCTCCTCTTTCAAATGTGGTGCGCCTTCGATGGTCATTGTTCCACATACATAATCATTCGCTGCATCAATTTCAGCACCTGTGAATCCAAGAGCCTTCAATAAGCTCCAATCGAAATTGAAATATTGTTCGGGCTTGAAACCTAAACGCTGCAAACACTCTTCACCAAGTGTATATACATTGAAAACGAAACCAACTTCAAAAGCAGAAATTACTGCTTCATCTAATTTCTTGATTTCATCGGCAATGAAACCTTTCTCGCTCAATGTTTGATGGTTGATGAATGGAGCACCTGCAAAACTTGCAGCACCTACTGCGTATTTAATAATAGCATCTTGCTCAGCTTCGCTATATTTTAAATTCGCCAATGCCTGAGGTACTGACTGGTTGATGATTTTAAAGTATCCACCACCAGAAAGTTTTTTGAATTTTACCAATGCAAAATCAGGCTCTACACCGGTTGTATCGCAATCCATTACCAACCCAATGGTTCCTGTTGGTGCAATTACAGTAGTCTGTGCATTGCGGTATCCATATTTCTCTCCGTACTCCACCGCATCGTCCCAAGCTTTGCAAGCTGCTTTCAGCAAGTAATCAGGACAATCCTTTGCGTTGATTCCTTGAGGAGTGATGCTCAATCCCACATATGCATCTTCTGCATCGTATGCAGCAGCACGGTGGTTTCTCATTACACGCATCATGTCTTCCTTGTTCTCATCGTAACGAGGGAAGGCTCCCAAGATACCTGCAATCTCTGCAGATGTTTTATAAGAAATACCGGTCATGATAGCAGTAATCGCTCCTGCAATTCCTCTTGCCTCTTCGCTGTCGTAAGGAATGCCACTCACCATCAACATACTTCCAAGGTTCGCATAGCCCAAACCGAGTGTACGATAGTCGTAACTAAGTTGTGCAACTTCCTTACTTGGAAACTGCGCCATCAAAACTGAAATTTCCAATACAGTTGTCCAAAGACGAACGGTGTATTCGAAACCTTTTACATCAAAGCTGTTATCGCTTTCGTTGAAGAACTTCCTAAGATTGGCAGAAGCAAGGTTACATGCTGTGTTATCTAGGAACATGTACTCACTGCAAGGATTGGAGGCTCTGATTCTTCCTCCTTTCGGACAAGTATGCCACTCATTAATGGTGGTATCGTATTGTGTTCCTGGATCAGCACAACGCCATGCAGCATAAGCAATTTTATCCCACAATGCTTTGGCTGAAATCTTCTTCATCACTCTACCATCCATTCTTCCAGTCAATTCCCAATCTTCACCTTTTGCTAATTTTTCAAAAAATTCATTTGGAATTCTTACAGAGTTGTTGGAGTTCTGTCCACTAACTGTGCGATATGCTTCGCCTTCGTAATCGCTGGAATATCCAGCAGCAATCAATGCTGCCACTTTCTTCTCTTCTTCTACTTTCCAATCGATGAAGGTTTCAATTTCAGGATGATCCAAATCCAAGCAAACCATTTTGGCAGCACGACGAGTGGTTCCACCGCTCTTGATTGCTCCGGCTGCACGGTCGCCAATTTTTAAGAAGCTCATCAATCCAGAGGATGTACCCCCACCGCTGAGCTTTTCACCTTCTCCACGTAAATTGGAGAAGTTGGTTCCAACACCAGAACCGTATTTGAAAATTCTTGCTTCACGTACCCACAAATCCATGATGCCACCTTCGTTCACCAAATCATCGTCTACACTCAATATGAAACATGCATGTGGTTGTGGACGCTCGTATGCAGAAGTTGACTTCTTTAACTGTCCATCGTTTTGATCAACATAATAATGCCCTTGTGGTTTTCCTTTGATACCGTAGCTTTCGTGCAAACCGGTATTGAACCACTGAGGTGAATTAGGAACGCATGCCTGATTCAAAATACAATACACCAACTCTTCGTAGAAAATTTGGGCATCCTGTGAAGAAGCAAAATATCCATAACGCTCTCCCCACACCCTCCAGCAATTGGCCATACGGTGTGCCACCTGCTTTGCAGAAGTTTCTCTTCCCAATGAACCATCGGGTTGTGGAACACCTGCTTTCCTAAAATATTTTTGAGCGAGGATATCAGTGGCAATCTGACTCCATTGCTTTGGAACTTCCACATTGGTCATTTCAAATACTACCTCACCAGTTGGATTTCTGATGACGGATGTTCTGTAATCGTACTCGAACATTTCAACAACATTCACATTGTCATTGGTGAATTGTCTTTGGAATTTTAGTCCTGGATTCTTAGTGCTGGTTTTGTTGGGCATATTGCGTCGTATGTAATGTTTTTATGAACTGTTTTTTTGTTTTTGGACAGTCAACGAAAATATCCCCGCTCACTGTCTTTTCAAACCCTTAAATATCAACACCCTGTTGATAACTACAACAATCCGCAAGGGGATTGAATTTGCTATTTTTTGCACTTTTTTGGTAAAAAAAATTTTGGTCAAATAGAGAAAAATAAATAGGATGTTAAATGACCCAGAAACATCGCGTGAAATGACCTGAATTACTTAATTTAATGAAAGGCCCGATTTTTCATGATTTCTAGCAAAGTTTTTCGCACATTTGCACTAGAAGACCCCACACATGCTCACGTCAACCTATGGTAAAATAGTCCAATTAAAAAGTGAAAACAAGAAAGCATTTACTGTTCTTGTAGACCCTGATAAAACTTCTTTGAAGAAAGCAGATGAATTGATTGCATTGTGTACTTCATCGAAAGTTGATTTCATTTTTGTTGGTGGTAGTTTGGTAGTGAGTGATCACTTAGACGAGCTTGTTCAACACATCAAAGCTTCCTGCGATATACCTGTATTGCTCTTTCCGGGTAGCCCCTCGCAAATCACGCCCTATGCTGATGCGCTTCTCTATTTGTCGTTGATTTCCGGCAGAAATCCTGAGTTGCTTATTGGCCAACATGTCATCTCTGCTCCAGCCGTTAAAAAGAGTGGACTGGAAGTGATCCCAACCGGTTATATGTTGATAGACGGTGGTGCACCCACAACAGTTTCCTACATTAGCAATGCCAACCCCATTCCGAGTGATAAAAACGAGATAGCACTTTGCACTGCTTTGGCAGGGGAAATGCTCGGACTTAAATTATTGTACATGGATGCGGGAAGTGGTGCAAAACACCCCATCAAAGAATCAATGATTCAAGCAGTTTCCTCACACACCCAAATTCCTTTGATTGTTGGAGGAGGAATACTTCATCCCGAAAAAGCCTATACCAATTGTAAAGCTGGTGCTGATATGATTGTAGTCGGAAATGCTATTGAGAAAGATCCAGGGCTCATCAACGATATATGTCAGGCCGTTCATGCAGGATCCATAGTTCCCAACCCGCGCTGATCCTCGAAAGGATTCAAACATATTTAGGCCATTTTTAGAAAAAAATATGTTTATTTGCAGTTCACAATTTTTATTAATTTCTTAGACACAGAGAAATGAAAAAAAACCTAACCCCTTCAACAATAGCAGAAACGGCTCCTGCCGCTTCCACGCGTTGGGTTTTTACTGTACCAAGCGCTACAGTTTTTTTACGCCGACCGATTCCATTTTTGGTACGACGTTGATAGTTACTACACCCTCACAGCGATTGATTCGATAACCTGGTTCCTCTTGATTTCAAAGGGATCCGGATACCATTCATTTCAATTCATCATGTAAAAATGGAAGAACAAAAACACTATAATATATACGTAGCCAGTGAAGCAGATTTCAAGTTTGCCGACGAAATCTGTACAGAAATGGAGGAATCCGCAAAAGCCCGTGGTACGGGTATTGCCAAAAGGAGCCCCGACTATGTACGCAAGAAAATGAGCGAGGGCAAAGCCGTAGTGGCAACTTCAGAAAAAGGCGAATGGGCAGGATTTTGCTACATTGAAACCTGGAGCCACGGAGCGTATGTTGCCAACTCCGGACTCATCGTAAAACCAAGTTTGAGAAAAGGTGGATTGGCTAAGCTGATCAAAAAGAAAATTTTTGAACTGAGCAGAACCACCTATCCTGATGCAAAGATTTTTGGTTTAACTACAGGGCTGGCAGTAATGAAAATCAATTCTGAACTGGGTTACGAGCCAGTTACTTATTCAGAACTTACTCAAGACGAAGACTTCTGGGCAGGATGCAAAAGCTGTGTGAACTATGATATACTGATGAGCAAGGAAAGAAAAAACTGTATGTGCACAGCCATGTTATACGATCCGAAAGATCATTATACTCCAGAAGAAACAACACAATATTTCGAAGAAAATAAAAAAGGATTTGAAAGACTTTTCAACTTTAAACGATTGAATTTTCTCAAGTCATTTACCAAAAAAGATAACAACGGAAAATCCATTGTGGGAGTGTTGCTGTCTTTAATCAACATCTAAAACTCAGAACATGCCAAAGAAAATTGTATTGGGATTCAGTGGTGGATTGGATACAACGTTTTGTGTAAAATATCTTTCTGAAGAAAAAGGATACGAAGTACACAGCATCATCGTAAATACAGGTGGTTTCAGCGAAGAGGAGTTAAAGAAAATCGAGGAGCATGCAAAGAAATTAGGTGTCACTTCTCATACTTCTGTGAATGCTGTTTCATCCTATTATGATCGTATCATTAAATACCTGATTTACGGAAACGTTTTAAAAAACAATACCTATCCATTGAGCGTAAGTGCTGAGAGATTGAGCCAGGCGATCCATATTGCAGAACATGTTCAACAACTTGGTGCAGATGCAGTTGCCCATGGAAGCACTGGAGCAGGAAACGATCAAGTTCGTTTCGACATGGTCTTCCATATCATGATCCCAGGTGTTGAGATCATCACTCCCATTCGCGATTTGCAACTCAGTAGAGAAGAAGAAATTCAATACCTCCAATCAAAAGGAGTTCAAATGAATGCAGAAAAGGCGATGTACTCTATTAACAAAGGACTCTGGGGAACCAGCGTGGGCGGAAAGGAAACACTTTCATCTAAAGGAATGCTCCCTGAATCGGCTTGGCCTACACAGGTAACCAAACAGGATCCAGAAGAAGTAGTCCTTCGTTTTGAGAAAGGTGAGTTGAAAGGAATCAATGAGAAAGTTTTTGATCATCCATCCAAGGCGATTCAATACTTACAAACATTGGCGGGTCCATTTGGAATTGGAAGAGATGTGCATGTAGGCGATACAATTATCGGTATCAAAGGAAGAGTTGGCTTTGAAGCAGCAGCACCTATGGTAATCTTAAAATCACATCACGCACTGGAGAAACACGTGCTCACAAAATGGCAGCTGCAATGGAAAGATACCCTCTCTCAGTTTTACGGGAATTGGTTGCACGAAGGACAAATACTCGACCCTGTGATGAGAGACATTGAAGCCTATCTTGAACACTCACAAGAAAACGTAACAGGAAATGTATATGTTCAGCTTCAACCCTATAGGTTCCAAATCATCGGCATCGAATCACCGTTTGATTTGATGAACAGTAAATTTGGAAAGTACGGTGAAATGAATACAGGCTTTACTGGTGATGATGTAAGAGGCTTCAGCAAGATCTTCGGAAACCAAACCAGTATCTGGAATGCTGTTCAAAAGCAAAATAAAAAAGATTCACTATGAAAGCAACCATCAAAGTAGGAATCATTGGTGGAGCAGGATACACAGGAGGTGAACTGATCCGTCTATTGTTACATCATCCCCGTGTTGAAATCTCTTTTGTTCATAGCAAGAGTAATGCAGGAAATCCAGTACATCAAGTGCACGAAGACCTTCTCGGATCTACCACATTACAATTTACAGATAGCATTGACCAAAACATAGATGTATTGTTTCTCTGTCTTGGTCATGGCGAATCATCCAAGTTTTTACAAGAAAATACAATTTCAGAACAGATCAATATCATAGATCTGGCGAACGATTTTCGCCTGGAGTCCAATGCAAACTTTCAAAATAGAAAATTTGTGTACGGTCTGCCTGAATTGAATTTTCAACAAATCGCATCTGCAAAGAATATTGCCAATCCTGGTTGCTTTGCAACAGCCATTCAATTGGGATTGCTTCCGCTGGCCTCAAAAGGGTTGGTGAACGATGTGTATACAACCGCTATTACTGGATCAACTGGAGCAGGTCAATCCCTTAGTGCCACCAGCCATTTTTCATGGAGGGCAAACAATATTCAAGCCTACAAAACGCTGACACATCAACATCTTGGCGAAATTCATCAGTCGCTGCATCAACTGAGTTCAGCAAAAGCCTCTGTTCACTTTGTTCCATGGAGAGGAGATTTCACCAGAGGAATTTTTGCTTCTTCCACACTCAGTTCCACACATTCCATTGAACAAGCAATTGCATTGTACAAAGAATATTATAGTGAGCACCCATTTACTGTGGTTTCGGAAAAACAAATTGCCTTGAAACAAGTTATCAATACTAACAAAGCTGTGATTTTTTTAGAGCAGGCCAATGATAAATTGGTCGTTCATACTGCACTGGATAATTTGTTGAAAGGCGCAAGCGGACAAGCTGTTCAAAATATGAATATCATGTTTGGTCTTGAGCAAACCGAAGGACTCCAACTTAAAGCAAGTGCTTTTTAAATATTAAAGTGATGAAACTATTTGACGTATACCCTATCAACGACATCAACATCACGCATGCCAAAGGATCGAGGGTTTGGGATGATCGTCAAAATGAATACCTCGACCTGTATGGTGGGCATGCGGTGATCAGCATCGGACATACACATCCGCATTGGGTTCATCGTATAGAGGAACAAATAAAAAAAATTGCATTTTATTCCAACTCGATAAAAATTCCAATTCAAGAAGAATTGGCGCATACATTGGGTGAAGTATCCGGAAAAAAAGAATACCAATTATTCCTTTGTAATTCAGGAGCAGAAGCCAATGAGAATGCATTGAAACTGGCATCTTTTCATACGGGAAGAAAAAAAATCATCGCCTTCAAAAAATCATTTCACGGCAGAACTTCTCTTGCGGTTGCTGCAACAGACAACCCTGCTATCCTTGCTCCGGTTAACGAAACAGAAAATATTATTTTCTTACCATTCAACGATGTAGCAGCACTGGAAGAAACATTCAACACCCAAGGGCATGAAATTGCTGCAGTAATCATCGAAGGTATTCAAGGGGTTGGCGGCATCAACGTTGCAGATAATAGCTTCTTATTATCTATAAGAAAAAACTGCAACCAATACGGTGCAATATACATTGCAGACAGTGTTCAATGCGGCTATGGCAGATCAGGAAAATTTTTCAGTCACGATGATGCGGGTGTAGAGGCCGATATCTACTCAATGGCAAAAGGTATGGGCAATGGATTTCCCATCGGCGGCATCATCATCTCTCCTGCCTTGAAATCAAAACACGGCATGTTGGGAACCACTTTCGGTGGTAACCACTTGGCTTGCGCAGCTGCACTGGCAGTTTTGGAAGTGATGAAAAAAGAAGATTTGATGAGCAATGCAGAAAAAGTAGGCGAGTTTCTACTCTCTTCCCTGAAATCGATTCCATCCATATCGGGTGTAAGAGGAAAAGGACTGATGATCGGATTCGACGTCCCAGATCATTTGAAAAATCTTAAAAAAGATCTTCTTTTCAAACATAAAATATTTACCGGGGAAGCAAAACCCAATGTGATCAGATTACTGCCTTCGCTGGCACTTACAATGGAGGATGCAGCCTATTTCATAGAGAAACTTTCACTGGCTATCAATAATTACCAAGACTAATTGCATCATGAAACAATTTCTATCTGCAAACGACGTACATTCTATTCCCGGGCTCATCGAGATGGCTTTGGAGTATAAAGCAACGCCATGGAAAGACGAACAATTGGGCAAACACAAGAAAATTGGATGCCTGTTCATGAATCCAAGTATGCGTACACGATTGAGTACACAAGTTGCTGCACAACAATTGGGAATGGAAGCAGTTGTGTTCAATGTTGGAGCAGAAGGATGGGCATTGGAATTTGAAGACGGTGCAATCATGAACGGAACTACCGTAGAGCATGTGAAGGATGCTGCACCCATCTTGGGAAATTATTTCGACATACTTGCAGTGAGGACCTTTCCAGGACTAAAAGACCGTACTGCAGATTACAGCGAGCACATCATTCATCAATTTATAAAATATGCCGGCATTCCAGTGATCAGCTTGGAAAGCGCAACACTTCATCCCCTACAAAGTTTCGCCGATTTGATTACGATTCATGAAACCATCAAAACAATCAGCTTGAATAAAAAACCCCGGATCGTTTTGAGCTGGGCACCTCACGTAAAACCTTTGCCACAATGTGTAGCCAATAGCTTTGCGCAATGGACTAATGCATGGGGAGAGGCTGATTTTGTTATCACCCATCCGAAAGGCTATGAACTCGACGAACAGTTTACAAAGGGTGCTACTATTGTATACGACCAAGATGCAGCTTTGCAAGACGCTGATTTCATCTACGTAAAGAATTGGAGTGCAGTTCAGCAATACGGCACAATGCCTGCCTATGAGGGAGAATGGATGCTCAGTAATAAAAAATTAGAAAAAACCAATCGGGCAAAAGTGATGCATTGCCTTCCTGTTCGACGAAATATTGAACTTCCTGATGAAATACTGGATGGACCAAATAGTATTATCACCCAGCAAGCATCCAACAGGGTATGGGCAGCACAAGCAGTAATCGCGTCCATACTCAAGCAGCATAAATGAAAATCATGGAACCACTTTATATCATAAAAGTCGGTGGCAGTATCATAGACGATGCATCGAATCTGAAAACTTTCCTTGCAGCCTTTGCACGCATTCAAGGAAAAAAAATCCTTGTTCACGGAGGAGGAAAAATAGCCACCAAACTGGCTGCAGATCTTTCCATTCCACAACAAATGGTTGATGGAAGAAGAATCACCGATCAGGAAACACTAAAAGTTGTTACAATGGTCTACGCAGGTTGGATCAATAAACAACTTGTAGCACAATTGAACGCATTGGCTTCCCCCTCTATAGGTATATGCGGAGCAGATGCTTCAATAATCATTGCACACAAAAGAAAACATCCTAACATCGATTTTGGCTTTGTGGGAGATGTGGATCAAGTACAAACAGATTTACTGCTTTCTCTTTTGCAGAACAATCTCAATATAATTATCGCGCCCATTACACAAGATGAATCAGGACAACTGTTGAACACCAAT
>Ga0222712_10007853_pt1 | contig 10212 bp, 9 predicted proteins | sample C33_657DmetaG_FD_165043 | JGI IMG/M metagenome (GOLD analysis project Ga0222712, IMG submission 165043) | Estuarine water microbial communities from San Francisco Bay, California, United States - C33_657D | ecosystem: Environmental > Aquatic > Marine > Unclassified | place: USA: California...
CATTAAGTCTTGATCAAAGTTGGTATGACTCCGTGAATAAAATATATACAGCACGACGCGAAAAAGTATTCGAGTTATTAGATGTTTTAAAATGTGTCTACTCAAAACAACAGGTAGGCATGTTTGTATGGGCCAAAATTCCCGCAACTTACAAAGATGGATATGCATTAAGTGATAAAGTATTATACGATGCAAATGTTTTTATTACCCCAGGAGGCATTTTTGGTTCCGCTGGTAACGAATACATCAGAGTGAGTTTATGTGGTTCCATAGAAAAATTTAGTGAAGCTATAAAAAGAATTAAAGCATGCGTTTAGCAGTCATTGGAATTGGTTTAATGGGAGGTTCACTGGCTTTGTCTTTGAAAAAGAAAGGCATGGTATCCAATGTTATTGGGGTGGATCAGAACCTTGAACACCAAAAATTGGCTTTGCAATTGGGTATTGTAGATGAGATCATGTCTTTGGAAGAAGCCATTGCTGCTTCCGACTTGATTGCCATTGCAACACCTATTAACGTAGCGGAAAATTTATTGCCCACTATTTTAAACTTGGTGAACAAGCAAGTTGTTTTTGATCTTGGTTCTACGAAAGAAAGTATTGTGGGTATTGCGAAAGCACATATCAATAAAGGCCGCTTTGTACCAACGCATCCCATGTGGGGAACAGAATTTAGTGGTCCTACTGCTGCACAAGACGATGCTTTCATTGACAAGGCGACTATTATTTGTAATAAAGAACAAGTAGACAAGGATGCCTTGGAATTAGTAGAAAAAATGTATCAAGCTTTAGGTATGCATATACTTTATATGGATGCCATTAAACATGACATTCATGTTGCGTATGTGAGTCATATCTCACATATTACTTCTTTTGCATTGGCGAATACGGTGTTAGAGAAGGAGAAAGAGTCTGATGCTATTTTTGAGTTAGCAAGTAGTGGTTTTGAAAGCACTGTACGTTTGGCTAAGTCCAATGCGGAAATGTGGGTTCCCATTTTTATGCAAAACAAAGAAAATGTATTAGATGTTTTGAATGAGCATATTAGTCAGTTAAAAAAATTCAAGGCAAGTTTGGAAAAAGAAAATCCGGACTACCTTTTGGAATTGATTCAAAATGCCAATCAAATAAAAAGGATTTTAAAATAATTAAAAAAAGCGAAGCACTTAAGTGACTTAGCAAAAAATATAAAAAATGAAGAAGAAAGAAGAGGTAGAAATTAAAAATGAATTGATAGAGGCTGTAAAGTCGAAAAAAACATTTACGGAAATTGGTATTAATGAGCAATTGGTAAAAGCAGTGACAGAATTAGGATATACACACGCTACTGAAATTCAAGAGCGTTCTATTCCGGTTTTAATAAGTGGAACTAAAGATTTTATTGGTTTAGCGCAAACAGGTACAGGTAAAACAGCGGCCTTTGGTTTACCATTACTACAATTAATTAAAACAGCAGACAAATTCCCGCAAGCCTTAGTGGTTTGTCCAACAAGAGAATTATGTATGCAAATTGTAAATGAAATGAATTTGTTTAAAAAGCATATTCCAGGTTTACAAGTATTAGCGGTTTATGGTGGAACTTCTATTGGTTTACAAATTAAAGATTTAAAAAGAGGCGTGCAAGTGGTAGTAGCTACTCCAGGCCGTTTAATTGACTTAATAGAAAGAAAGGCAATTAACTTAGAGAAGATAGAATACGTTGTATTGGATGAAGCAGATGAGATGTTAAACATGGGCTTCCAGGATGACATTGAATTTATTTTAAAAAATACACCGAATAGAGAAAGTATTTGGTTGTTTAGTGCCACAATGCCTGCTGAAATTAGAAAAGTAAGTAAGCGTTACATGAAAGAGCCCGTAGAAGTAACTATTGGTAAAGTAAATGCTACGAACAAAAGTATTGATCATCAATATTATTTAACCTCGGCACAACATCGTTATGAGACTTTAAAAAGAATCATTGATTTTAACCCAGGTATTTATGGTATTATTTTTACCAGAACAAAAGCCGATGCACAAGAAGTAGCACAACGTTTAACGCGTGAAGGTTATGATATTGATGCTATTCATGGCGATTTAACCCAACAACAACGTGATAGAGTGATGGGTCAATTCCGTGACAAGAGTTTACAATTATTAATTGCAACCGATGTCGCAGCAAGAGGTATTGATGTAAAAGGTATTACCCACGTAATAAATTTTGAATTACCCGATGATGTAGAAGTATACACACATAGAAGTGGTAGAACGGGTCGTGCGGGTAGCCAAGGTATTTGTATATCTATAGTACATGCGCGTGAGTCTTATCGTTTGCGTCAAATTGAAAACATGAACAAATGTACTTTCCATAAATTAGATATACCTAGTGGTAAGGATGTTTGTAGAAAACAATTTTTCCATGTAATGGATAAATTAATGTCTACTGACGTTAGTCATGGCGATTATGAAACTTATGTACCTATGCTTGCAGAGAAATTTGCAGACATGTCAAAAGAAGAAATTTTAAAGCGTGTGGCTGCTCTAGAGTTCAACCGATTCTTAAGTTATTATGAGAATGCACAGGACTTAAATATTCGTACAGCTGAAAGAGGCCGTCGTGAACCTATGCAACAACAAGATCGTAACCGTGATAGAGGTCGTCAAGAATTTAGTGGTGCCGATCGTGGACGCACAAGAAGCAACGAGCGTGGTATGGAGCGCAGCTCATCAGACCGTGGAAGTCGCGGTGCAGAAAGAGGTGCAAGTGGCTATACTCGTTTATTTGTAAACTTAGGTACCAAGGATGGTTTTTACAAGGCTAGTTTTTTACAATTTATTTTAGACATGAGCGACTTGAGAAAAGAAGCTTTAGGTAAAATAGATATGCGTGATATGAATAGCTGGGTAGAAATTGAATCGGGCGCTGCTAAGCAAATGATTAATGCGGTAGATGGTAAAAATTATAAAGGTCGTCGTATTAGAATGAATGATGCAGATAGTGGTGGACCCAAAGGCTTTTCTAAAAGAGAAGGTTAATTATAAAAACCAAAAAGAGAGATCAATAAGCAAGATCAAAAAAACAGGTTCAAAAAAAATAAATATTTAAATATTAAAATTGGAAAAAATGGGAGACTTAACAGAGCAACAACAAAAAGTAAGCATTTTATTAAAAAAATCACCCTTGATTATTTCTGGTCCTTGTAGTGCAGAGACAGAAGAGCAAGTGATGCAAACAGCTATTCGTTTAGCAGCTACTGGTAAAGTAGACATTATGCGTGCAGGTATATGGAAACCAAGAACCAGACCCGGAAGTTTTGAAGGGATAGGTACCAAAGGTTTGCCATGGATGCAACAAGCTAAAAAAGAAACGGGTTTGCCTATTGCTGTGGAAGTTGCCACTGCCAAGCAAGTAGAAGATGCTTTGCATTTTGGAGTAGATGTACTTTGGGTAGGTGCGCGTACTACAGTTAACCCTTTTAGTGTGCAAGAAATTGCAGACTCTTTAAAAGGAGTAAAAGTACCTGTGCTTATTAAGAATCCTATTAATCCAGATTTGGAATTGTGGATTGGTGGCATGGAGCGTATTGCTAAAGCAGGTATTGAAGAATTAGGACTTATTCATCGTGGATTTAGTTCTTATGGAAATACCGAATATAGAAATGCACCTATGTGGCATTTGGCGATTGAAATGAAACGCCGCTACCCTGGTATTCCTATGATCAATGACCCTTCACATATTTGTGGTCGTCGCGATATTTTACAAGAAGTAGCGCAAAAAGCTATTGACTTAGACTTTGATGGTTTAATTATTGAATCACATATCGACCCAGATAATGCTTGGAGCGATGCGAAGCAACAAATTACTCCAGAGGTATTAAAAGAAATGTTGGAAGCTATTCGTTGGAGAAAAGAAGACGTGGCTTCTGCAGAATACCATGCGGCACTTGAAAAATTACGTCAACAAATTAATCAATTAGATGATGAGTTGTTACAAGTTTTATCAACCCGAATGAAAGTGGCTGAGAAAATTGGGGAGTATAAGAAAAATAATGATATCACTATTTTGCAAACCAATCGTTGGAATGAAATTTTACAGCGCGCTGTAGGCAAAGGCAATAAAGTTGGCTTAAGTGAAGACTTTATTACCAAGTATATGGACGCCGTGCATATGGAAAGTATCAATCACCAAAATAAAATTATGAATAGCTAGTTTGTACCTCAACTACAAACTAATTCTCATTACTTATTGTAAAGCATCCAACATTTAAATCATATTCAATGAAAAACTGGAAAGTAAAATTTTCGTCTCAAACAGTATCCTTTTTCTTAGAGGGTAAGTTTGCTGCCATACCTAATATGGTAGACAAGTCGAATGCATTTTACATTACAGATGAAAATGTATATGCTTTACACCAAAAAAAGTTTAAAGGAAAGAAGACCATTATTATTCCTGCTGGGGAAGAGCATAAGCAGCAATCCACTGTAGATTTTATCATTGAAGCCTTAGTTAATTTAGGTGCTACTAGACAAGCCATACTCATTGGGGTAGGCGGTGGTGTGGTAACAGATATAGTGGGTTATGTGGCAGGTGTATACATGCGTGGAGTAGCTGTGGGCTTTGTGCCTACTACTATACTTGCCATGGTAGACGCTTCTATTGGAGGTAAAAATGGAATTGATTTGGGTATTTATAAAAATATGGTGGGCTTAATAAGGCAACCTTCTTTTTTAGTATACGATATTGATTTTTTAAAAACTTTACCGAGGCATCAGTGGGAAAATGGATTTGCTGAAATTATTAAACATGCTGCCATTAAAGATGCAGCTATGATGAAAGCATTAGCAAGTCATGATCTTTCTTATTACCAGAAAAATATAAAAGCCTTACAGCTTTTAATAGAGAAAAATGTACAGATAAAAGTGAAAGTGGTACAAAAAGATGAGTTTGAAAAAGGCGATCGTAAATTGCTGAATTTTGGACATACCCTTGGTCATGCCATTGAAAACCAACATGCATTATTGCATGGTCATGCCATTAGTATTGGGATGGTCTATGCTGCTAAAATTTCTCAAGTATTAGAAGGCTTTAAGGATGCTGGCTTATTGGTAGATACTTTGAAAAAATACGGACTACCTACAAGTATGCGATTCGATATAAATGAAGCTATGCAAGTCATGCAGAAGGATAAGAAAAAAGCTACTGCAGGTATGCAATATGTGCTTTTACAAAAAATGGGTAAGGCAGTGTATCAAACGGTGCCTATGAAATCATTAGAAAAATTAATTAAGTTATATTCTTAAAATGCGTGCGATAGTTCATCCAAGTAAGTTAAGTGGTTCGCAAATTGCACCAGCAAGCAAAAGCTCAATGCAAAGAGCCTGTGCAGCTGCTTTAATTCATATAGGTAAAACTATTATACATAATCCTGGCCATTCTAATGACGATTTAGCAGCTTTGGACGTGATTCAGAAATTAGGAGCGCTTGTTGAAATAGATAATGCACCAAATGTAAAAGCAAATGCAGGAACTGTTATTGTGAACTCTAATGGGGTAAAACCTATTGGCCCTTCAATGAACTGTGGGGAGAGTGGATTAGGTATTCGAATGTTTACACCTATTGCAGCGTTAAGTAGTGAATTAATAAATATCGAAGGCAAAGGAAGCTTGGTGAAAAGACCCATGCATTTTTTTGATGAAATATTACCTTTAGTGGGCGTAAAAGTAAAGTCGCAAAAAGGTTTTTTACCCATAGCAATTCAAGGTCCCTTAGTTCCTGCAAATATTACCATTGATGGTTCTTTAAGTTCTCAATTTTTAACAGGTATGTTAATGGCTTATGCAGCTGCTGAAAAGCAAGATGTTGTAATTAAAGTACTAGACTTAAAAAGCAAACCCTACATTGATTTAACCTTAGCCGTTTTAAATGCCTTTGGTTGGAAAGTGGAACATACGAACTATGAAAGCTTCCGTTTTTTAGCACATGCGCCTTTAGAACCTGTAATTGAATATACAGTGGAAGGGGATTGGAGTGGAGCTGCCTTTTTATTAGTAGCTGGCGCCATTGCTGGTCCTATAAAAGTGAAAGGTTTACAATTAAATTCTACACAGGCCGATAAAAAAATAATAGAGGCGCTTATAAGTGCAAAGGCCAATATAAAGCAAGAGAAAGATGGGATTTTGATAGGGCCTTCGGCGGATGTTTCAATTAATAACTCTTATGATAAAGCTAATAATAATTCAAACCATTCTAAAAGTTACGCAAATGGTTTAATTGCTTTTGAATTTGATGCTACCGATTGCCCTGATTTATTTCCTCCATTAGTGGCACTTGCAAGTGTTTGTAATGGTATTACTAAAATAAAAGGGGTAAGTAGGCTTGCACATAAAGAAAGTGATAGAGGACTTACCTTGCAAACTGAATTTGCAAAAATGGGTATACAAATTGATTTAGTAGGAGACGAGATGCTTATTCATGGCGGAGCGCTTATTCAATCAGCTACCGTTTTTTCTCAACATGATCATCGAATTGCCATGGCATGCGGAGTAGCTGCATTAGTAGCGAACGGGCCCATTGAAATAACAGAGGCAGAAGCGATTAATAAATCTTATACCGATTTCTTTACCCATTTGCAAGAACTGGGTGCAAAAGTGGATATTCAATAAATTTCTTACCTTGTAATAACGAAATAAAAACATGAACAAATTCGGAACCTTATTTACTGTACAAATTTTTGGCGAATCGCATGGTGCCTGTGTGGGCATTACAATAGATGGTTGTCCAGCGGGTTTACCACTTCAAACAACTGATTTTGTGGAAGATATGGAGCGTCGCAAAGGAGGCAAGCAAAAAGGAACTACACCTCGTCAGGAAGATGATATTCCTTTATTCAAAGCGGGTTTATTCAATGATATGACCACAGGAGCACCTATCATGATGCTTTTTGAAAATAACAATACTAGAAGTGGTGATTATGAAAAACAGCGTGCTGTTCCAAGACCCGGTCATGCCGATTTTACAGCACATCATAAATTTGGTGGCTTTGAAGATTATAGAGGAGGAGGACATTTTAGTGGCAGGTTAACAGCTGCCTTAGTGGGCGCGGGTGTGGTGGCTAAGAAATTATTAAATGCGGGTAAAGTAGAAGAAAAAATTAAAGTAGAAGCTACTATTATAAGTATTGGGGGAGAGTCAGATGTGGAAAAAGGAATACAGAAAGCCATTGATCAGAAAGATAGTGTAGGGGGTATAGTAGAATGTGTAGTGAAAGGATTACCCGTAGGACTTGGGGAGCATTTTTTTAATTCTGTGGAGTCTTTAATTAGCCATGCAGTTTTTGCTATACCTGCTATTCGCGGTATTGAATTTGGAACTGGCTTTGCAGCCGCTTCTATGTTTGGCGTGGATCATAACGATGCTATCGTAGATGCCTCAGGTAAAACAAAAACAAATCATGCCGGTGGTGTGGTAGGTGGTTATACAAACGGAAATGATTTAGTATTTAGAATTGCAGTGAAACCTACTTCTTCAACACCTAAAGAACAAATTACCCTTAATTGGGAAACCAATGAACAAGAAACATTTTCAGTAAAAGGAAGACATGATTTATGCATTGCACTAAGAGTGCCTGTAGTACTAGAAGCAGTCACAGCCATTGTGCTTGCAGACTTAATGTTAATAGATCAACAAATTCCTAGAATCCTTAAAAAATAATTATTTATGGAAAGCGAATTTATATACCATGTAACCACGCTTAAAGAGTGGGAAGCCGCTAAAATAAAAAACGAGTACACACCTGTTAATTTTGAGCAGGATGGTTTTATACACTGTTCTATTGAAAAACAAATTCCAGGCGTATTAGACCGTTTTTATAAAGGCCAAACGGGCTTGGTAAAATTAAAAATTGAAAAAGAAAAAGTGCAAAGACCTGTACTATTTGAATTAGCAGTAGATTTAGATGAGTTGTTCCCGCATATTTATGGGGCATTGAACCTAGACAGTGTAGTGGAAGTAATTACAATTAGCTAATTTTTTATATAAAGCTAATTATTTTATTAAATACATATATAGCTTAGTTTTTTAAAGTTGTATAAACGGGTACGCTATGAATATTAAATTAAGCATCTTATTTATTGTAGTATTGCCTCTGTTCGCTATTAAGCAAAGCTTTGCGCAAAAAATTTATCCTACTAGTTTAACTACCATTAACTATTTAGACAGTGCTGCAGTAAAAAAGTATCAAAAAAAAATTGATACACATAGAATTAAAATTGAGCTAAATCACATAACAGGTATTGCAAGTTTTTACAGTAAAAATTTAGATGGCACTTTAACGGCTACCGGTGAAATATTTAAAAATAGCAAATACACAGCTGCCTGTAATTTGTATAAGTTAAATACACTAGTTCGTGTGACCAATATGAGAAATGGTCGGTCTGTATTAGTTAGAATTAATGACCGTATGCACCCGAATATGTTAAAATTGGGTAGGGTGATTGACCTAAGTTCGGTGGCAGCCAAAAAATTACATTTAAGTTCTAAGGGAATAGTAAAAGTTGCGCTTGATGCGGTGGGGAATTCAAAAATCAACCCCAAAAAGCAGTAGACTCATCAAGGATTATCTTAAATTTACAGCGTTATAATATTTCAATCATTAATATTTCAATCATAAATATTCTTAGTAAAATACTTCTTAGTATATACTTCTAAGTAAAATGCTCTATCGTATGAAAAAAACAATTGTATTTATCTTAGCCTCTTTATTTAGTTTCTCCGTTATGGGTCAAGATACAGCAAGTATTAAACCTTCTTCTATTGCTTTTAAAATGGGTTTATTCAATTTTAAAAAAACACCTGCAACAGATAATGCATCTGAAATGTCTATTCAAGGAGGTTTGCAATACTTTAAAGGCATTACGAAGCACCTAGATCTTATGATGAATTTGGATTTCGCTAATTTGAAATATCCTTTTTATACTTCTTCTAAAATAGCCATTGCTAAAAATAATGAAATGTATACTGCATTAGATGCAAGCTTGAATTACAAATTATCGACGGATGAAAATAAGCTAGTGCCTTATATTAGTGCAGGTTTGGGTGTCGCCTCAATTAAAAATTCATATTACACTGCTTATGCACCTGTAGGAGTGGGCATTCAAATAAAAGCGAAACAAGGATCATTTATTAATATACTTAGTACTTATAGAGCTGAAGCTTCGGCACTTACTAAAACACATTTTAACCATTCAATAAGTTATAGCTTGCCGCTAAAATTAAGAGAGAAAAGACCTGTGATGATACCGCCATCACCAGTAGTTGCTGATAACGACGATGATGGTGTAGTGGGTAGTGAAGATGATTGTCCTAATGCATCTGGTTTATCAAAATATCATGGATGTCCTGTTCCAGATACCGACACTGATGGAATAAATGACGAGAATGATAAGTGTCCTACTGCAGAGGGTTTAGTAAAATATAAGGGATGTCCTATTCCGGATTCGGATAAAGATGGTATCAATGATGAGGCAGATAAATGCCCCAATGCGAAAGGTTTATCAAGATATGAAGGCTGTCCTATTCCCGATACAGATAAAGATGGAGTGAACGATGAAGAAGATAAGTGTCCAAGCATTCCTGGCATCATGGGTAATAATGGTTGTGCCGATTTGCAACCTTTAATAAATGAAATCTCTTCTCAATTAAAGTTCGAGTCGGGTAAAGTGAATCTAAGTAAAAGAATATATGTAGGGGTAGACAGCTTGGTGGTATTAATGCAAAATAATGCAAACTTGACTTTAATAATTACTGGTCATACGGACAATACCGGTACTTTGAAAATTAATGAAAAATTATCTCTTCAAAGAGCCATGGTAGTATCTAATTATTTAATCAAAAAAGGAATTGATAAGAAAAGAATTAGCCAAAAAGGTTTTGCAGATACAAGACCTATTGCAGATAATAAAACATTGAAGGGAAGAGCACAAAATAGAAGAGTTGATATTGAAGTAGTTTATTAGTGTATATTTTATTAACTATCTAGCTAATTAACTATCAAGCTAATTAATTATCTAATTAGTTTGTTCTTTAATTAGTAAATAACTACTTCTCTTTCTAGTACTATTTCAAATTTTTCAAGTACAGACTGAATAATTTCTTCTGAGAAATTAAATATTTCCATGCCGGGCCCATTATTGTAATGTACTATCACTAAAGATTGTTTCTCATAACAACCCACA
>Ga0222712_10007855_pt1 | contig 10210 bp, 7 predicted proteins | sample C33_657DmetaG_FD_165043 | JGI IMG/M metagenome (GOLD analysis project Ga0222712, IMG submission 165043) | Estuarine water microbial communities from San Francisco Bay, California, United States - C33_657D | ecosystem: Environmental > Aquatic > Marine > Unclassified | place: USA: California...
TCCTTCAAGAAAGCGAGGGTGGTGACATGACGATTGGGACGGACGCAACGGAGCGTTCGTTTGCGAATGACGATGTGGGGGATGTAGAGAATGAGACTGACGGGAAATGCGCGCGCGTTCGTGACAGAGGTCACGGTGAGCGACACGAAAGGGAAGTTTTTGAAAAAGTACCCGTACCCGATCCCGAGCGTGTGGTCGACCATCGTCGGCGAGCTCTTAGTGCAAGCGCACTTCACAAAGTATAACCGCAAGTATCAATATAACGCCCTGAGCTCGCTCGGGTTTGTTTCAGTGTTTGATCAGCTCTTCGAAGGGTACCCGGATGAGGCGCAAAAGATGAAGATTTTTGAAGCGTTTTTGGAGGCGCTCGGGGAGGACGCGAAGAAGACGCGCGAGGACGCGGCGAAGCTCGGCGCTTTTGCGGCGAGCGCGGGCGGCGTCGACGCTTTGAAAGCGAACCCGGTGTTCGCGAGTATGGCGGCGCAAGCCGCGGCGGATAAGTTGCTGTATTCCAAGTACATCGCGATCGGGATGTTCCGCATGTTGGAACTCGCCAAGGCGACGGATCCCAAGGCGTTGGAGGCGCTCGCGACGGCGGGCGGCGTCGAGCTCAAAAAGGTTAATGGTGATTTGGCCATGTACAAGGGATTATTGTCTAAGCTCGCCGCCGCGAAGGAACTCCAAGCGGAGTTCCTCGAGCGCGAAAAGCGAAAGACCGCCGAGCGCCTGGCGAAAAAGGCGGCGTAAAGCGTTTCGCCCACGAAGCGCGCAACTAGACCTGAATATTAGGACCCCATTGTCAAACACGCAGATTTCTATTGAACCTTCGTCCGTCGCATCGCTCGCTCGCGACGGCGTAGACACGGATGTCGTTCACCGAGGCATTTAAGGCCATCCCTTACGTGCGTGCGTCGATCACTCGCGTCTTTCGTCGTTCAACGCGCCGTCGTCGCCTCGCGCTGACGCTCGTACGTTATCCATCACCAGGACCTCTCGTTATGCCGCACGCCTCGAGAAAAGGCATATAAGTGCACCAAGCTCGTAAGACTTATCGTTGACGAAGTCACCGGGCTCATCGCGAAGATTCCGTACGGCGCGCGCGCGCTGAAGACGCATAGAAAGCTCCCGAGCCGCCGGGCGGCGCCGGCGCGCGACGACGACGTGCACAACAGCGTCTCCTTATCACGCGACGTGCGCTACGACGTAAGCGAACGGTGCGTTATGGATATTTACGTTCCCGCGAACGCACGCGATGCGAATGCGCCCGTGGCATTATTTATCCACGGCGGTGTTTGGGCAGCGGGGGAAAAATGGCAGTTCTCTCCACTCGGTGAAAATTTAGCTCGTGAAGGCATCGTCGCGTGTGTGGCGACGTACTCGCTCTATCCCGCAGCAGACGCAATACAAATGTGGGACGAAGTCTCTCGAGCGATTTCGTGGACTATGGATAACATAAAGGATTACGGCGGCGATGCGCGGCGGATTTCGCTCGTCGGGCATTCGGCGGGCGCTCAGCTGTGCGCTCGCGCACTTCTCCAACGGAGCGGCGTAAAGAACGTGCATTCGCGCACGAATAAGCGAGCATGGCACAACGACGACAGAATGCCAAATAAGTTCATCGGTTTAGCTGGGGTTTACGACGTAGGATATCATTACGAGTACGAAGACTCGCGAGGCGTGGCCATCGTATCGACGATGGGCCGTGCCATGAATGGCCCTGAAAATTTTGACGTCTGTAGCCCAGCGCGGTTAATGCCACGACGGGCGTGTACCGCGTCACCCACTCCTGGTCCAATTGAGTTGGAGGGAGATCGAATTGCGACGATGGCAGGTTTCTCACGACGAGCGGCGAACGGCGCGACATCAACAGAGGAGTTTCGCTTCCCTCCGACGATCCTCATGGCCGGATGCGCAGACGTCACCGTGCCGTGGTACGAAAGCGCGGATTTCCATTGGAAACTTCAGGACGCTGCGATCCCTTCGAGGCTTTTGTTATACCTGAAGCAAGGTCACACAGAGTTTGTTCTTGATTGGGACTCTAAGGCGCGCTCTGAGGATAGCTTACCGCCGTACAGTCGTGATTTTCTGCGGGTTTTGAAGCATTAATATTTCTAGTTATTAGCCACTACAGAACAGTAATGTAGTTGTTGTTATTCTCCACCGTCCACTATCTTCATATCTTCGTCCTCGATGCCTTCCATGGTGAGTTCTTGGTCGTTGTCTGCATCTTCGTGGTCTTCAATTTCAATATCGACGTCTTCTCCGTTCTCTTCGCCGCGCGCGCGCGCATTGGCTCGGCGTTCCGCGATTTCCTCGCGGCGTCGAGCGATAACCTTGATCGCATTATCCACTCTTTCCAACTCCTTGGTCCTCCACTGCTCCAGTCGCTCAGCTGATGCTTGAGCCTTGGCGGAAGTCTCTGGCGTGTGTACATTCAGCGTATACACCAACATCGGTTCTGTCACCGTCAGTATACCCCCAGCGCTCACCAAGCGTTTCCACTCCTCGTACTGCACTTCAATATACGTCCTTTCTGTCTCTTTGTACTTCATATCCAGCTCAAACTTGGCCTTTTCATCCGCGTCTCGCTGTTCAGTAAACGCCTTGTACTGCGCCTCTCTCAACTCTCGACTAATTTCTTCATTTTTCCCCGACACCTCCGCCTCGATGGACTTTCTCTTTGCCATCACGTCTCGCTCGCTTTCATTATCCGACTTACTCTTATTCAAAGTGCCAAGCAACCCGGCGAACATTCGACGATGCCGACTCTTGCTCGCTTCGTCGTCCCGCGCCGCCGGTCGCGGCGCCGCCGGTTCCTCCGTCATCCCGTCTTCCACCGGTTTCTCCTCCTCGACGTGCGCGGTCACTTTGCGCGTCTTGGTCATTCGAGCGTGTGCGCCGCTCGAGATCGTCCCGGCACGGGATACCAAGAGTCGTTTCAGTCGCTCGTTCGCCTGGAGATCAAAAGGAAAATAGAAAGTAAAAGATTAGTTTTAAGCCCGGTCGAGATCGAGGAACGGCGGGGGAGACGGAGAAGAAACGCACCTCGCGACGATCGGCACCGATTGCTGCAAGCGCGCGGCTGATATCATCGGCGCTCGACATGGCGACGCGTGAAGATCAATGAGGGCGCGAGGAGATCTCTACAAGTGTTGAACGTGTCATTAAAGTTGCGAAAATTTGTTCGCGTGGAGACAACCTAAGGGAACGATCGATTCACATGTACATCCCTTCCGGAGTACCTTCTTTCTTTTTGTAAAGTACCTTTTCTTTAGCTTTGGAGAAGTCTGCGTGCGTGATTTGCATGCGGCGTTCGCGAAGTGCGAGTAAACCAGCTTCAGTGCACAACGCCTTGATGTCGGCTCCGGAGAGCTCGTCTTTGGACAAGACGAATTCCTCCATGTTCACGTCTGGCGCTAAATTCATGCGTCCAGTGTGGATTTTGAAAATGTGACGCTTCGTTTTGACGTCGGGCAACGGGAACTCAATCTTACGGTCTATGCGCCCAGGGCGCAAGAGCGCGGGGTCGAGGGATTCAATTCTATTCGTCGCCATGATAACCTTGACGTCGCCGCGCGAGTCAAATCCATCCATCTGGTTCAACAACTCTAACATCGTACGCTGAATTTCGCGCTCCCCGCCGGACTGGGACTCGTAACGCTTCGTACCGACGGCGTCGATTTCATCCATAAAGACGATCGATGGGCTCATTTCGTCGGCGACGCGAAACAGCTCGCGCACCAACTTTGGACCGTCGCCCAAGTACTTTTGAATCAACTCCGACCCAACGATGCGCAAAAATGTCGCACTAGTCGAGTTCGCCACAGCTTTGGCTAACAGTGTCTTTCCCGTCCCGGGTGCGCCGTACAAAATGACCCCTTTTGGCGGCTTGATCCCAATGTCCTCGTACAACTCGGGGTGCGTCAACGGCAGCTCCACCGCCTCCTTAATCTCCTGAATCTGATCTTCCAACCCCCCGACATCGGCGTAGGACTCCAGCGGCGCCTTATCCACCTTCATCACGCTCACCATTGGATCAACATCATCCGCCAGCGTCCCCACCACGGCGCTATTTTTATGGTGTAAGAGCACCGCGCACCCCGGTTCGAGTTGACTCTTGTCCACGAACGACATGATGTTCACGTAATACTCTGGTCCAATGCTCGACGACACGATCCCATGAGAATCATCAATTATCTCCTCTAACGTCCCAACGCTCATCGGTGCTCCGCGCATCTCATCAATCTTGCTCTGTTCATCCTCGTCTCGTTCCTCTCGCGGCTTCAACCGTTCTTGGTTCCCGACGAACTCCTCCTCCATTAACAAATAATCCTTCACGCGCTCGAGCTTTAACATCCGTAACTTACACTTACTCGCCGGGGCGATTAAAGGTAAGCGAGATGACCCTTCTATCCCTGTCTTCTTCTTCTTCTTCCCCACCCTCGTCGGCGGCACCGGGGGGACGTACTTTTTCTTCTCCGTCGGTTTCTTCCCTTGGCGCGCGCCTCGCGCGCCATCCGCGCCGTCGAGCGATTGCCCGTTCCCCATCCCGTCCCTTCCCTCGCGCGCTCGATCGCACGACGAGCGCGTTCTGTCGCCGTCGCTTGTGTCGCCTTCGATCGTCCCGATCGAAGTCTCGCGTTCGACGCTCGCGCGACGCGATCTCGCGCGTCGTCGGTCGTCGATCGACGCCGCGGTCGCCTCGAATGGGCGTGGGCGTGGGGGGGGTATGTGATGAGTCATGATTCAAGAAACGAGGAAACGCACCAGTCGCGTCCTGCACTGCGTTGGTGTCCACGCGGGAGTCAAGGCACTCGATGTTGAGTCATGACTCGAAAAGCTCGGAATGACGCGACCGAACGCGCGCGATCGCCGAGCGCGTGCGATCGACGAATGTGTTTAGTGCGCGACGCGCCGACGCGCGCGCGCGCGCGTGCGGGTATTTATTTATTATTATTTTCTCTTCTTCGTTCGACGTTTTTGGACGTTGGACGTTGGGAACGGCAGGGCAGACGATCGATTCGGTCGATCGATTCGATCGATTCGATCGATCGATCGAATCGACTCGCGACGCATCGCGCGATCGACGCGCTCGAGATGGACATCGCGCGAGGGACGTGCGCTTCGAGCGATGGATGGCTATCGAGCGTGGTGTTTAAGCTCGTGTGTGGGTTTTGGTTCGCCCTCGGGGCGGTGTTCGGGCGGCAGTACGCGCTGATGACGGGGGAGCGAACGAGCGCGGGGCGAGCGACGGCGACGGCGGAGCGAGCGACGGCGAGCGCGACGACGACGAGCGCCGCGAATGAGGCGATGGAGGTGGAGATGGATAGTGATAGGGTATTTATGGATGAGAGCGAGGCGGAGAGCTCGTTCGTGCGAGTGGATGAGATGATGGAGGATGCGTTTGAGGAGGAGGCGGTTGGGGAGTCGACGCCGACGTTCGTCGCGCCGGGGGCGTTTGCGAGTTCGGAAGAACGCGCATGGACTTCGGCGGCGAAGGTGGTGGTGGAAAGGACGATTGAGGTGGATGGTGCCCCCGTGGGTGCGTTTGAGCCGTCGACGGTGGATGACTTGGATTCTTCCGCGGAGGAGGGCGACGAGAGCGATTCGGCGGAGACCAAGGACAAGCTTCAATTTGTCAATGATCAAGTGCTCGAAGCAGAGATCGAGGGCAAGGAATCGCAAGATGAAGTCGCGCGCGCGCGCGCGGAAGCGGATAAAATCGAATGGGAACGCCGCAGAGTCGAACTTGAGAAACAAGCTGAGGAGGCGCGAAAGAAAAAGGCAGCGCTGAAGAAGTCGCGGCGGGTGGACAACGCAACCGAGGCTTTCAGAAAAGAGAGCGAGGTTAAGGCCAAAGAGGCGGACGATTTGAACCGATTTCGCATCATCGCACAGGAAGAGCTCAAAGCCGAGGGCCTCTATAACATCGCTGAGTTCGGGGATTTGGTTGGTTTGCTCTCTCGTTTGAAAACGCACGAAGACGGGAAGAACATCGAGACTTCATATAAAAAGGCGCTCCTCAAATTCCACCCCGATCGGTCAGCGGCTCGTGGAGGGACTTTGAACGACCTCGCGAAGTCTGAAGAGACTTTCAAACTCTTGCAGGCGTGCCGCAAAGTCTGGGAAAATATGGGGAAGCCTTTGAAGTCGTTTACGCGGGAGCAGCCGTCGGTGACCCGTAGTTGGTCAAGAGGAAATACGACTACTACCGCGACGACGACGACGTCGAACCAATCGGCAAAAACATCTGGATACGATGCGTATCGTGCCGGCCAGCAGGCGGCGCAGACAGCGCAGCAGCAACAAGCGGCGGCTGCGGCGGCCGAATTTGTGCAAAAGGCGAAGAAAGAGGCGCACGAAGCAGAGGCGCGGATGCGCGAAGAAGCAGCGCTCCGTACGCAGGAGCTCCATAAACTGCAACGAGAAAAAGTGATGCGTGAATCAAAAGTAGAGGAGGAGCGAATTGAGAGACTGCAAAAAGCTCGTGAACGCGATGAGTTGCTGAAGAAACTTGAAGAAATTAAGCGAGCGAACGGGTCGATGCCAGTGTCGTTTGACGCGTCACCGTCGGGCGAAAGAGCGAAGCAAACGGTTTCGAGCGGAACAAAAACATTTTTAAATGTTAAGCCTGGATCGCCTGGAGCGTTAGACCCTCTTGATGCATTTCTCACGGCAGCGTCGAGTAGACGTTCGGCACACGCAAAGCAGAGCACCTCGCCGGGATCACCACAATCTCGAGAAGAAACTTTGGGAAGGCTGTAACCTGGGCGTGTAGTGTTGTAAAATATTGACATTATTGACATTCACAATACTGTATTTATTACTGTGCTTATTTCTAGAGTGCTTGTGCTCAGACTAGAGCAACGCTGCAAAGTCCGAGCGAGCCTTTTCGATGGATTTGATTTCCTCCGATTGCTTGCTGAGCTTGTCAGCGTCGATGGCGCGAACCTTTTCAGGTACCTTTTCTTCGTAGCTAGATTCTTCGGTTTTAACCTTAAGCGCCTCATACTGCTTCACAAGCAGCTCTAATTTCTTCTCGAGCTTTGCAACTTCAGTCGCTGCGTCCACAACGCCCTTAAGGACAACGTAAACCGTCACAGACTCGTTCACGATGTTAACCGCGCACCCAGCTGGTGCCGGTTCACCCTCGGCGAGCTCCTTGATATCGCTAACGCCCGCTAGCACCATGAAACCCTCTTTGTTAACACTCAGCGCATCGCGCACTTCTTTTGTTTTCAAAGAATAGAACGCTTCCGGTTTCATCTTGGCGATGTTGTAATCACTCTTCAAGGAACGAATCGCTTTGAAGGTGTCCATGTTGATTTGCATTTGCGCCTCCACGAGTGCGTTTGTCCACGAGTCAACTGCGACAGGAAAATTAGCAAGCATGATACTGCACGGTGCGCTGGGGTCGACTTCGCGAGGGAGTCTTTGCCAGAGCTCTTCCGTAACAAATGGCATGAAGGGATGGAGAAGACGCAAACCAGTGTCGAGACAAATCCAGAGCGCATCCTTTGTTTTCTTCTTCGCAACCTCATCGCTGCCTTGCATAACGGGCTTGATGATTTCGATGAAATTATCGCAAAGTTCATACTGCCAGAACGAGTAAACAGCTGTCGTGGCGGAGCAGAAGTCATACGTCTCCATGGCAGTGTTCGTCAGCGCGCACGCATTATTTAAGCGGCTGAGGATCCACTTGGAGGCGTGCGGAAGACTTTGCACATCGAACGAGTTGCTTACGTCTCTGGGTGGCGTATAATCATCGCCTAAGTTGATCATGGCGAATTTTGTAGCGTTCCACAGCTTATTGCACCAGTGACGGTACGACACAACACGAAGGACGTCGAGATTAATATCGCGACCTTGAGCCGTGTACGCAACGAGAGCAAAGCGCATGGCATCAGTGCCACATTCCGGAATGCCGTCTGGGAAATCTGTCTTTTGAGATGCCTGCGCTTTTTTAATTTCAGATTCTTCGAGATTACCACCAATAAGGGTTTCATGGAGTCTGGTGAGATCGATGCCTTCGATGACATGGAGCGGATCGATGACGTTACCAAGAGACTTGGACATCTTTCTACCGTGCGCGTCACGAACCATGGCGTGGAGGTATACTTGCTTGAACGGAACCTTACCAGTAAGCTTCATGCCCATCATCACCATACGGGCAACCCAAAAGAATAAAATATCATGGCCAGTTTCGAGGAGCGACGTCGGGTAGAAATCTGCAAAGTCGGGCGTAGCATCAGGCCAGCCGAACACAGAAAATGGGAACAACCCAGAGGAAAACCAGGTATCGAGAACGTCTTCATCTTGTTCAATCGCGAATTTTCGACCGGGGAACTTGGCTTCTGCTGAGGCGCGAGCTTCTGCCTCGTCGCGTCCGATGACCCAACGGTCCATTTTTTCTGAGCTCCCACCTGGCATTCCACTTTCCTCAACGCCCTCGCCAGCGAACCGAACGTAGAAGGCCGGAATTCGGTGACCCCACCAGAGTTGTCTAGAAATGCACCAGTCACGAATGTTCTCCAACCATCGGAACCAGTTGGGTTCCATAAACTGGGGAAGAATTTCGAGGCGCCCATCGCGTGCGGCGTCACATGCATCCTTAGCCATGCCTTGGCAGTTAACCCACCACTGCGGCTTGAGCATGGGCTCGATAACATCCTTGCTGCGGCTGCACAAGCCCAAACGCATCGGGTTGCTCGCCTTACCACGGAATAAACCGAGCTTTTCCAGGGCTTCAGAAATCGCAGAACGGCATTCAAAACGCTTCATGCCAGCGAACTGCTCACCACCTTGTTCATTTACCAAACCGTCTTCGGTGAAAACGTTGATGAACTCGAGATTGTGGCGCTTACCAGTGGTAAAATCGTTCGGATCGTGTGCCGGGGTGATCTTCACGCAACCAGTACCAAAGGTCATGTCGACGAGTTCAGCATCGGTGATTATGGGGATGCGTCTCCCGTTGAATGGGTGCAGGACAAACTTGCCATGAAGGCTCTTGTATCGTTCGTCATCAGGGTGAACCGCGACTGCAGTATCACCGAGCATGGTTTCAATACGAGTCGTCGCCACAACAACCTCGCCAGTTCCATCCTCGAAGGGATAAGCGAACGAAGTGATGACACCAAACTCAACCTTCTTCCTGTGTCCAGGAACGGACAACATCGTCGGCCCTTCAAGTTCAAGATAGTCAACCTCGATGTCACTGATTGCCGTCTTTAACTGGCAGCTCCAGTTCACCAAACGATTGTCGCGATAAATCAAACCTTCGTCGAACATGCGCACGAACGCCTCTTTGACGGCTTTGCTCAACTTTTCATCCATCGTAAACGCCTCCCGAGTCCAATCCATGGATGACCCGATGCGGCGAAGTTGGTTTGTAATCTTCCCACCATAAACTTCTTTCCACTCGAACACGCGCTCGAGAAATTTCTCACGCCCCAAATCATGTCGCGTGATCCCCTCCTCGCGTTGCAGTTTCTTCTCGACCACGGTTTGCGTCGCGATGCCCGCGTGGTCCGTCCCCGGCACCCAAAGCGTCTCATACCCGCTCATTCGCCGCCACCGAACGATGGTATCCTGAATCGCATTCGTCAGTGCGTGTCCAATATGCAACGCCCCAGTGACATTCGGCGGCGGGATCACGATCACGAACTTGGGTTTATCGCTCCCGAGTCGCGGCGTAAACATCCCTTCCTTCTCCCACCAGTCGTACCACCCCGCCTCCACGGCGACTGGATTATACGTCTTCGCCATCGCCACCGTGACTAAATCCTTCTTCTCCCCTTTCTTCGTCCCGAGCGCGCGTTCGAGTGCGATCGCGTCCGTCTCCGACGTCTCACCACCCGCTTTTTTCTTCCCCTCTCGCTTCGATTCGTCGCCCCCTTTGTTTCGTTTCGCCTCTTCCTCGCGCGCGCGTTGCGTCTCTTTCGCCGCGCATTTCGCCGCCTTCGCCGCTTTCTCCGCCGCCTTCGCCGCTTTCTTCGCGTCTTTATTCCGTTCCTCGCCCTCGCGAGCGTTCGCGTCTTCCATCGTTTTCGCGCGACGAACACCTCAGTGACGACGCGTCGACCTCGACGCGCGACCTCGACGCGCGACCTCGACGACGACGCGCGCGAGGTCGCGCGACGTCGGGGGAGGGTCGGCACAACCCTAAACCCTCGTTCCTTAGGGCTTTCGAGGTCGTCGAGTAGGGCTTTCG
>Ga0222712_10007857_pt1 | contig 10210 bp, 9 predicted proteins | sample C33_657DmetaG_FD_165043 | JGI IMG/M metagenome (GOLD analysis project Ga0222712, IMG submission 165043) | Estuarine water microbial communities from San Francisco Bay, California, United States - C33_657D | ecosystem: Environmental > Aquatic > Marine > Unclassified | place: USA: California...
GGGAAACGCGCCGGTGAAGTCACGCCCCAATTCGGGGCTTGCCCTGTCTCCTATCAGCCTAAAAAAAGCCGGATTGGCGTGGCAGAGTAAAAGCCCCCCAGCGGATACGACAACCATCGGAAAGGGCGAATTTGTAAAACAAGACTCCGCAATGGAGCCAAACGCGTCGCATTCGGCGTCGGGCGTGCCTGACACGGTGAGCACCTACCTGGGGTGTGGGTCCTGTTCGGCTTGAAGCCCGGCGGGGCCCGCGATGGTGGGGACCCCTGTCAGCAGGCCCTGGTATCCAGAAAGACGCCCGCCCACCTTCACCCCGCCCGAGGTGACCTCGTATTCACGGATATCCTTGCTGTGGTCGCCGGCCCGCATTTTCACCACCACCAGCGCCTTGCGCAGCCGGCCATCGATCTCGACATACCGCAGGCGGATGAGGTCGTCGCTGAGAAAGGAGATGGAATATTGGCTCAGCGCCAGCTCGGTGAATGATTCGGGCACCTCGACGGTGCTGACCACCGTCACGCCGGTGCGGGTGAGCACGCCGATCATCCGGTAAAGCGACTCGCGGAAATCGGCCCGGAAGGCAGGGGCCAGGGCCATCTCAAAACCGGCCAACGAATCGATCGCCAGCCGCTTGGCTCCGATCCGATCAACCGCGGACAGTATCTCCTGCAGCGCCTCATCCACCGACAGGTCCAGGGGGCGCAGGTACAAGATCTCCAGCATGCCATCCTTTTCAGGCTTTTTGAAATCCATGCCAAGGTTGCCGGCGCGCCCGGCGTATTCGCTGGGGCGCTCCTCGAAAATGACCGCGATGCCGGGCTCGCCCCGCGAAAGGCCGGCGGCGATGAATTGCGTGGCGATGACCGATTTCCCCGAGCCAGAAGGTCCGGCCACCAGCAGGCTGTCGCCTTCGGGGATCCCGCCGCCCATCATCTCGTCCAGTTCGGGGATGCCACAGGAAAGGCGTTGGCGGATGCCCGTCTTTTCCACGCGACCGGCCAGACCAAAGGTGCGCGGAAAAGCCTGCACGCCGTTATCGGTGATCCGGAAGGTGTGCAGGCCGGGTATGGAAGCCTGGCCGCGCAGTTTCATGACTTGCAGCTTGCGCACCACCGAATTGCGCTCCACCTGCTGCGAGATCCAAAACAAGCCGTCGGAAACCGTGAAAACCGGGTTGTACCGAAATTCAGATTCGGTGTACTCGCCGATGAGGAAGGTGGTCGCCTGCCAACTGGTCAGGTGCAGGGCCAAACGCTGGACAAATTCCTGCAGATCCACCTCGCCACTATCCAACCCCTTCTTGCGGACCACGGTGCGGAAGGAATCCACCACCACAATGGACGGGCTGGCCGCCTCCACCTCGCGGACAATCTCGGCCAGCACCGCGTCGAGGTCCTTCTCAAGGACAACCTGGCTCAGGTTGATGAACCGGACAGCGGAATTCAGCTTTTCCAGATCGAAAAAACGGAATTGCTGCTGGTAGCGCAGCATCTTGAGTGCCGGCTCGCCCAGCACCGTGAAATACAGGGCCGGTCGCTCCGGTGTGGCGTTGGCGAAAGCCACCTGGTGGGCGAGGGTTGTCTTTCCACCCCCGGGCGGCCCAGCGATGATATTGAATGAATACTCGGGCAGGCCACCGCCGAGAATCTCATCCAGCCCGGGAACGCCGGTGGGCAACTTGCGAATGGTCACCCGGTTTTCAGCGCTCATTTTTGTTCTCCGTTGAAATTTTCCGGGGCAACGGCTGAAGCCAGTCCCGGGACATCGGGCCAGGCGTCCCGCACCAATTGGCGGGTCAACGGCTCACCGATGAATGTGACCAAGAGGTTCAAAAGGTTGGCGACAAGCGCCTCCTCGGCTTGCGGGACTGCCTGACCAGCGGGCCCAATCCCACTCATAGAGCCGTCTTCCAAAACCACCGCGGTATCGAGGGAATCGGCCTCGGCCCTGGCCAGGGCCAACGCACGCGACAAAAGTGAACGAAAGCCAGACAAACCACCCAACCTGGACAGACATTCCTTGAATCGCTCGCACACCAACATCGCGCAGCAGGGAGAACCGGGGAACGAGGTAGGGCGTGACAACTCGGAGGCAAGCAAACGCTTGGCCAGTTCACGCAATTGGGGGGGGACCGTGCTCATAGGGCGAGTCCATGCACCGGTCCAGCGCAACGGGAAAGGATGGGATTAATCCGGGGCCATCCCAGCGCGGTTCCGGTTCCTCCCAGAAAAGTGGTAGCGCGGCGGTCAACCCGCCTACCTTGCATCGTAACAAAGGATGCTCCCCTTGGCAGATTGCTGCACATCAAGACCTTTTCGATTTCGCCCCATCGCTTGGGACCTTCAAGCCTATGATTCAAGCGGCGGGTGCGGTTTTCAAAGCCTGTGTCAGGGAAAGACTGTCAGGCGTCTGCCCTACACATCCCATTTTTCCTGATTGAACGGGGCTACAAATTCCCTGTCAGCCCAATTTTAAGTATCTGCTAGAGAACACTTTACATCAAAAGCTCTGCCTTCCGGCAGGTCTTGGCTTTGGCTTTTCCCCCTACTGTGTCCATTCCCTTTTTCACAGGGCTTTTCACCCGATGTCCGTTTTGAAAATCCTGCTGGTCGACGACCATCCCATCGTCCGCGAGGGGCTGAAAACCCTCATCCTGACCCAATCGGATATGGAGGTTATCGGGGAAGCCAGCGACGGACAGGAGGCCTGCCAGCAGGCCAGCCTGCTGCAACCTGATCTGGTGATCATGGACATCTCCATGCCGGGCCTTAGTGGCACGCAGGCAACCGAACGGCTGTGCCGTGAATGCCCGAAGGTCAAAGTGCTGGTCCTCACCATCCACGAGGACAAAGGGTATATCCGCCAACTATTGGCAGCCGGCGCTGCTGGCTATGTGCTGAAACGGGCCGCGGGAGAGGAATTGATTCACGCCATCCGCGTGGTCTCCGCCGGCAGGACCTACCTCGACCCGGACATGGCGGGCAAGGTGGTGACCGGTTTTGTCCGCCGGACCGGGGAATCGCTTCCCACCAAGGGACCTTCCCTGAGTGACCGGGAACTGGAGATAGCCAAACTGACAGCCTCCGGCCACAGCAACAAGGAAATTGGCAACCTGCTGGATCTGAGCGTGAAGACGGTGGAAACCTACAGGACCCGGGGCATGGAGAAACTGGGGCTCTCCAGCCGGGTGGACCTTGTCCGCTATGCGGTGCAGCAGGGTTGGCTTTGACACCCGGCATGATGGTCCGTGACCGGTTTGGCTATCGCAACGACAGGATCCACCCGGTAATTGTTTCCATCACCTCGGGAGCCAGGGTTTGCTCGATCTGGCCGTATTCGCTTATTTGGCCCGTCTTGGCGGTTTGAAACAGGTGGTTCAGGCCGGGGAACACCTTGGTTTCAAACCGGGGGTTGGCACCAAAAATTGGGAGTCTTTCATAATTTGCTTTTCATAGTATTCTTATATTTTAATAGCATTTTTTATTTATTAACTTCGATTTTAAGCATTTTTTCTTGGTATATTATCCCCGAACCTGGAGCTGATGAGCTGGAAAGCATGGCTCTTGCATCCGAAGCTAGCCTTGCCGCTTCAGCCGAATTTCCGCGGCAACTGGCAATCATTGCGTAAGCACAGGGCAAATAATACGGCGCAAACAACGGCCTTTGCCCCAGCTTCATCCACTTTTCTGCAAGGTCGGGGTCGCGGTAATACTCAGCGATAAAAATCGCTACCGGGAGGACCAATTCGGCTCTGAATGCAACAGGGTAGGAATCTAGGCCTCCTTCGTGAAGGCATTGGGCAAAGGCCTCGTAGGCATTTTCCAAAACCACAGGATCTCGGTTATCTTCGGCATGGGTAGCCAAGATAGAGTAGCCCGCTACACGGAGAACGGGATCAGTAACACCATTCATGGCAGACTGGATATCACCCACAGACCAATCCTTTGGCCTAATTCCAGCCCCATCCTGACCCAGAACGATTCCCAGCACAAACCTGGCATAGGAATTTTTGGAACCGCACACCAAATCCAGCAATTGGGCTCCGTCAGAGAGGAATCCACCAGACCGGATGGGCAATAGGGTACCAAAACTAATTGCCAACGAAACCAAGGCATAAAAACCTAAACCAAGACTGAACGCGCCTTCAAGATTTGAGGCAAAGGCGTAAGCAATCAATGCTGTGCCAAGGCTAGCCACAGGTCCACCCGCCACCAGAATCCAAGAACCCCTTCGGGTTACCTTGCCATCCCTTGGAATGCAAATGGCCAATCCACCCCAAGTTGAAAATGCCTTATTCCAAGAAATCCCGGGAAAGAAACCAGAAAAAACCAATTTCAGCGGCCCTGCAAGAAGGAGGACAGGCTTGGACCCAGCCACTATTCCACCGAGCACATGTCCAAACTCATGAAAAAAGATTGAAAACCAGACAAGCGGAATAAAAGAGAGAAAAAGCAAAATTTCCTGAAGGTTATCCAGCGCACGAATATCCGCAACCACCTTGTCTGTCATGATCAATCGGATGCCGAAGTAGGCAAAAAGCCCGCCAGCCAAAGCTGAAAGTGGCAAAACCAACCAAGACCGCCGATTTTTTGCCATATGAACAGGGCTTGGCGGAATGGAAAGAAAGGTTTTTGGTTGCATTTTCTTTACCTCAGGCCCGTGATCCAAGTCGCCATCCAATCCATTACGTCCGGAGATATGGTTTCCTCGATCTGGCCGTATTCGCTTATTTGGCCCGTCTTGGCGGTTTGAAACAGGTGGTTCAGGCCGGGGAACACCTTGGTTTCAAACCGGGGGTTGGCACCATCCTTCAATGCCTTCTCGATCATGGGCATGTTCTGGTCGGGTAGCACCTGCAAATCGAGCGCGCCATTGACGGCCAGTACCGGGCACTTGACCCGGGCCAATACCGGGGCTGGATCATGATTCAGGAAAAAGCGCATCCAGGGTGAGGCGAATGTGGCGGCTGCTTCCTCGCTCGCCTTGAGGCCCTCATCGGAATCGCCTTCTATTTCCAGAGCTTTTTTCTCCGCTTCACTTAGTTTTTTGGCGAAGGCGACAGCGACACCGGCCAGGGCTTTTTTGGCGGCAGCCTCATCCGGTTGCGACCGGGCGGTATCCATCAGCAGCTTTTGCAGGCGGGCTGAAACCTCTAACCACTCCGGGCTTGCCCCTGAAGCCTTGCCAATGGCCTGGGTCTGCCTTTGGATAATGGCATCGCCCTTGGCCCCCGTTCCGGCCAGCAATACCAGGAAGGCCACCATGTCGGGGTGATCAGCGGCCACCATGGGTGCGACCAATCCTCCCTCGCTGTGGCCCGCCAGACCGATGCGCTTGGAATCAATCTCCTTGCGGCTAGCCAAATATTGCATGGCGGCAAAAGCATCGGTTGCGAAGTCTGCTGAAGTGGCCTTGTTGAAATCACCCTTTGATTTGCCCACCCCACGGTCATCGAATCGCAAAACGGCGATCCCCTTGCGGGTTAGGTGATCTGCCAGCACCAAAAAGGGCTTGTGACCGAGTAGGGTCTCATCCCGATCCTGGGGACCGGAACCAGTCACCAGTACCACGGCCGGGAACCGGCCTCCCTCCTTGGGCATGGTGAGGGTACCGGCCAGCTTGATCCCGGCCCTGGAATTCTCAAAAACCACTTCCTCGGAGGCGTAGGGGTACGGTTTTTTGGGGGTTTGGGGGCGCTTGCGAGTGGACGCCTTTTCAACCCGGTTCAGGCTGAGGGGAAACTTCACTCCCCGTTGGGTGAAAGTCCCCTTCAAAACGGTGTTGTTGCTGCTTGAGGTGCCCTCGAATTGGGCCTTCAGTTTACCCAGCTCGATGGTGACTTTTTTGCCATCCACCTTGACGCTTTCGCAGGGTATGCCGATGGCGCCCTGATCGATACTGTCCATGGTGGCCTTCCAGGCACCATCTTTGTCGCTGGAAAGGTGGAAAGCGAGCAACAACTCCACCGGGCCGACCTTGAGGGGGCCTTCCCAAACCCCCTCCGGAAATTTCGCCTGCCCGGGCATTTGTCCAAAAGCAGTTCCCAAACAGGTCACCAAAACGATGACCACCAGCCCAACGCAAGCTCGAACCATGACTATTCCCCCTACCTTTATTTCCACAGGATCAACTGGTTGTGGAACCCTGATTGGCAAGGTATTTCTCAACCACCATTTTCGCCGCCATCAGGGAGACTCCGGCCTCATCCCTCACCCGTTTGATGGCTTCAATCTTCCGCCCAGGGTCGGCTGCAATGGCCTTCACATCGTTAGAAAGGGGTTCGGCTGCAACCAACTCCACCGCCAAAAGGGCATCCGCCCTCGATGCACCCGTTTCCCTGCGGCACCATTCCACGGCCTCTGACCTTCGGGCGGGATCAGCCGCCATTTCACGGACCGCTGGTGACAAGTGAAGGGACGGCACTTTTTTCGGATCCGGCCTGGACAACAAGATCCAAATGAAAACCAGGGTCAAGGTCAACGAAACAACGATAACCAAAGACTCCATACACCAAGTCCCTTTGACCAAAGGTAGCCAGTCAATCCCTTGCCATCGACACGCAGAGGATTTCCTTGTCGTTGTGCACAAAGAGACATTTGTTGGCGAAAGCCGGATGGCACCAGACCACATCCCGGCCGCGGGTGGTGAAGGTGGTGTCGAGCAAGTGGTGCCTGGCGATCTCCTCGTAACCCTTTGGGGACAGTTTGGCCAGGATCAAGTCACCCTGATCGTTGAACAGCACATATTTGTCACCCGCCGGAATGATGAATGTGTGGGCGAAAAGGGCCTTCTTGCCGCCGGTGGCCTTCAGGCTTTCCCACACCAGCTCCCCGGTATCGAGCTTCACGCAGCGCATCTCGCCCATGCCGCACACGCCGTAGATGTGGCCATCGCGGATGATGGGGGTGGCCATCAGCGCGTTCAGGTTGTCAGGCTTGGAGGGATCCTTGCTCTTGCTGCGCCACAGCAGTTTCGCATCCGGTTTTTCGCCATCCAGCTTCAGAAGGGCCGAGCCCTGGTAGAACTCGCTGACCAGCAGGTTGTCGCCCGATTTCACCGGGGTGACGATGTTCACCACTGGTCGCTGGATCGATTTCGCCTCGGGGTGCTCCAAGGACCAGTAGGATTTGCCCGTGAGCGGGTCGAGGCTGTTCACGGAGGTGTCGAGCCACACGATCAACTGCCTTTTACCACCTGCCTCACAGAGCATGGGCGGACTGTAACCCACTTCCTCCGCTTTCAGCGCGCGCCAAACTTCCTTGCCGGTCCGTTTGTCCAATGCCACCAGCGCGCTGCCGTCCCCCCCAGCCTGGGTGTAGATCAAATCGCCGTCCACCAGCGGGCTGGCGGAATAGCCCCACAGGGGCGGCTTGGTCTTGTATTCCTTGGGAAGGTCCTTTTCCCATACCACCTTGCCGGTGGCTGATTCGTTGCAGCGCAGGTTGCCCATGGCGCCCAAGGTGAAGACCCTGTCGCCATCCACCCAGGGGGTGGCCCGGGGGCCCTGCCCGTAGCTGATGGTGTAGGGACAATCGAATTCCTGAATCCACACCGTGGAACCATCGCTGGCTTCCAGACAAACCACCCGCTCTTTGCCGGCCACCACGCCCTTTTTGGGGGAAACGGGTTTGCCGTCCTTGTCTTTCTCGGTGATTCGGTCCATCACGAAGAGCTTGCCCGCCGCCACCGCCGGTCCGCAGTAGCCAGGATTGATCGGCTTGCGCCAGATGACCTTGGGACCACCCTGGGGGAATTTCTCCAGCAGCCCGGTCTCGTGCCACACCCCATCTTTTTTGGGTCCGAGCCAGTTGGGCCAGTCGTCGGCTTGCGCGGGAACCGCAAAACTGGATGCAGCCAAAACGGCAAGTATCCAAACAGCCTGCAACCTGCACACGGCCATATTCGCCCCAAACCTTTCTTTCATGAAGTCGCGTCACTCACCAACCTGCACCCTGCCCTGGTTGGATGATCCTCTACCAGGGCATTGGCAGGCACACCCCGCAGCAACAGCAACACCAGCAGGTCACCACCAGCGCAAAAGGTCATGAACCACCCAAAACCGGCAAGGGCTGGCATGCCGGCCAACGATGCCGCCAACGAAGGGAGTACGCCTGTCAGCAAACCAGGCATCGCCGCACCCAAACGGTAAGCCCATGCCGCGATGGGAACTTTGCTATGGGCAAAGGGCGTCAAGGTTTTCCACTGGAAACCGATACGCACGGATCGAAGGCCATGACCACCACAAACTCCCCAAGTCAGGGCATGTACCCCCTCATGGAGGACTATCCCCGCTATGACCAATGGCAAATAGCCCAGGAAGTTCCCCCAAAAATCCCTGAAGGCCTCGGCAACAGCAACCCAACCCCAGAGAAGCCCATGCACCAACACCAAAGGCAACACAGTCACCAAAGCCAGGGGAAAACCCAACAGATTAGCCCTCGCCATATCGATCGAGTGCCGGGTGTCCTCAATGGGTGCATGCCCTACCAATCCCTGCGACTCCTCAATCAAGCGGAACCTGCCTTTCGGGAAGATGCGCCTGCCCCCTTGGCCGTTATCAATCGGGCATTCGCCGCACCCAGCGGGTAGAAAGACCAAAAGATCTGGAAAGGATCTCCCACAGGAGTGGTCCTCTCTCGCTCAAAAATTTTGCGAATTGCCAGGAGATGCCTGCGGACCTCCAGGATGGAATCCCGCGACAGATTCGCGGTCTCGCAGCGAAAGGTGGCAAATTCCCTCATCAGGGGCGTGAGCCCCGCCTGCAGGGACCGGCCGAACATACGCTCGGTGAAACGGCCAAATGTCTTCAGCAACCGCATCATCCCCTTGGCCGCCACCTTGGGATTGGTGTCGAAATCGAAACGGAAATCATCAAACGGAAGGACAAAAATCCTTTCCAGATGCCTGCCGCGCTTCACCTTCTCTTTTTCCACCACGATACCGGCATCGATCAAGATCCCTACATGATGATGGGTAAGGCTGACGGGCCTACCGATCTTCACGGCGATTTCCCGGACCGGCATGGGACCGAAGGCAAGCAAAGTCTCAGCGATGGCCGCGCGCACGGGGGAGCAGATGGCATCGAACTGCCCGGCGTTGCGAATGACGCAGATTTTTTCACGCTGCCCCGCCATATCCCCTCCCCGTTCATTCAAAACAGGCTAACGAATTTGAATGGTGTTGACAATTCAAAAAATTGCAATTCAATTGAATGGCGAAACCTTGCGATCTACCGCCGGCAATGTAGGCAAGTGCCCTCATCTGGTTGTCCAACCCTCGGGAATCCAGTCATGCTGAGCATCCAAGGTCTTGTCAAAATCCACCCCGGCCCGGTCGCCGCCCTGCGCGGGGTGGACCTTGAGCTGGGTGAGGGCCTGTTCGGCCTGCTAGGGCCCAACGGGGCCGGCAAGAGCACCTTCATGCAGGTGGTGGCGGGCCTGATCGAGCCCACCGCCGGCAAGGTATTGCTGGATGGCCACGACATCGTCCAGGACCCGCGGTACATCCACCAGCGGCTGGGCTACCTGCCGCAGGATTTCGGCTTCCACCCAGACTTATCCGGGCTGGCGATGCTCGAGCTGCTGCTGAAACTGAAAGGGATCACCGGGCCACGGGGACGCCGTCAAGTGGCCAAGGAACTGCTCGAGAGGGTCAATCTCGCCCATGCCGCAAATAGGAAAGTGGCCGGGTATTCGGGCGGCATGCGCCAAAGGCTGGGCCTCGCGCAGGCGATCGCAGGCGACCCGCGCGTGCTGATCGTGGATGAGCCGACAGCCGGACTGGACCCCGAGGAGCGGCACCGCTTTTATCGTCTGCTGGCCGAGATGGGTTCCAAGCGCATCGTCATCCTTTCCACCCATATTGTGGAGGATGTGGCCACCCTGTGCCCCCGCCTGGCGGTGATCCGTGGCGGGGAGGTGGTGGCCGACACCACCCCCAGGGCGGCGCGCGAGGCGATCGCCGGCAGCATTTACGAGGGCATGGTGGCGCCCAAGGACATGCAGGCATTCGCCGCGGCGTGGCGTGTGCTCTCCTCTGTGCTGGCCGAGGGCACCACCAACCGCGTGCGGATCAGCCTGCCCACGGGTGAACCCCCGGCCGGCTTCGCCCCTGTCCAGCCCGGGTTGGAAGATGCCTACCTGGTCCTGATGCGCACCCCCACGCGCGAGGTGCCACCGGCCCTGCGCGGCACCGGGGTGACGGCTACCGG
>Ga0222712_10007858_pt1 | contig 10208 bp, 11 predicted proteins | sample C33_657DmetaG_FD_165043 | JGI IMG/M metagenome (GOLD analysis project Ga0222712, IMG submission 165043) | Estuarine water microbial communities from San Francisco Bay, California, United States - C33_657D | ecosystem: Environmental > Aquatic > Marine > Unclassified | place: USA: California...
GTATCTCCGCCAAGGCAAGCTGGGCGTGAAGGTCCTGCCGCGCGGCACCGCGTGGCTCGACACCGGCACCTTCGACTCGCTCCTGCAGGCCTCGCAGTTTGTCCAGATCGTCGAGGCCCGTCAGGGCTTCAAGATCGGCTGCGTCGAGGAGATCGCCTGGCGTCGCGGCTACATCGACGACGCCCAGCTCCTCAAGATCGCCGAGCCCATCGCCAAGTCCGGCTACGGCACGTATCTTAAGACGATCATCACTCAGGGGCGATGACTTCGCCTTTGGTCCAGCTCGTCGATATCCCACAGCGAGGAGACTCGCGTGGTGGGCTGTCCGTCGTCGAACTGGGCGCAGCTCTGCCTTTCCCGGTTCGTCGTGTCTACTGGATCCATGGCACCAAGCCCGGCGTCAGCCGCGGCTTCCACGCCCACAAGGAGCTCCGTCAGCTCTGCGTCTGCGTCGCCGGCTCCGTCCGCATGAGTCTCTTCGACGGCCGCCGCGAGGAAAGCGTCGTGCTGGATTCCTCGGCCAAGGGCCTGCTCGTCGGTCCCGGCCTTTGGCGCGAGATGCACGATTTCTCTCCCGACTGCGTGCTAATGATCTTCGCTTCCGCCGAGTACGACGAGGCCGACTATATCCGAGATCGTCAGCAATTCCTTTCACAAAGAAATGGCGAATGATTTCAATGCTGGCGGCTTTTTAGATAGAATATCATACGCCAATTCTCTCTTCAAAGAGGGCGTCACAAGGCGGGAATTGGCAATTCTTAAGCCTACCTGGGGTTGCCGCGACGTTAAGGTGAGATTCCATCGCAATCACAGCTTCGAACACGTGGTCGCCGCTTCCGCCGCATGGGCTGGATACGCTAAGATGAGCATCAAATGGCAAGAAGCGCCGTATGACGACGCTTTGTCCATGAATGTTTCCGGCGAAGAGCCCGATTTGGAGGTTATTTGGTACGACGTCGAAGCGATCCAAGTCAGATTAGGGCACGAAATGCTGGAATGGCTTAAAGGCCGCATCAAGGCCCTGCGTGCTTCCACGACCGCCCCCGTATTGGTTGTCTTCGTAGGACTTGGGGTCGAGCAGGAGCGCGAGCTGGCCGAGGCCTCAAAATCACTACCTGGCGTGCGCATCGCGCCGGTTTGCGATGTGTTGGCTTCTTTGCGGACGCCTTTCGATAGCCGTCTGGCAAAGATCTCCGGAGCGAGACTTAGCGAGGAGGCCAACCTCGCCTTGGCGAAGCATCTGGCTTGCCGCTGGCTGCCTGCCATCCTGAGGCCGCGAATCAAGGGGGTAGCCGTTGACCTCGACCAGACGATCTACTCCGGAGTGCTCGGCGAAGATGGCGTTAGCGTAACTCTGACGCCCGCCCATGCGTCCTTGCAGGCGTCGCTTCGGAGTTTAAAAGAATCAGGAATATTTTTAGCCGCCGTCTCAAAAAACGAGGCGGCTGATGTCGACATGCTTTTTGCAAAGCGGCCTGATTTTCCGCTTCGTCTAGGCGATTTTTCGGCCAATGAAATCGGCTGGGGTAGCAAATCGGATTCCATATCCAGGGCTTGCCAAAAATTACGAATCGACCCTTCAGCCGTATTATTCATCGACGATAACCCGGGCGAGCTGGCCGAGGTGTCTGGTCGCTTCCCTGGAATCGAGCTAATCCATGCTGGCGCCGACGTATGCAGGACCGTGCGGGAGCTTGAATTCTACCCAGGACTTTGGTCTTGGGGGGTGTCTTCGGATGATATTCTGCGAGTTGCGGACTTGGGCGCGGAGGCGACCCGTAAGCGCATCAGGGAAAGTTCTTCCGACCAGATCGCATACTTGCGTGAATTGGCTCCGGAGGTTGATTTGTGGATGAACCCCGAGAGCCTGGTCGGCAGGCTTGCGGAGCTTTCTCAGAAAACCAACCAGTTTAACCTGTCTTTGCGCCGGCTAGACGAGTTCAAGGTTAACGAATATGTTAAGGACGCCGGGCGCTTTGCCGTAGGCATCGGCCTTAGGGATAGATTGACCGACAGTGGCATCATCGCGGCAATGTTCGGCCGCATCGATGACGATAAAGTCATCGTCGACGAATGGGTGATCAGCTGCCGCGCCCTCGGCCGAGGATTGGAGGGCCTCATGGCTTCTTCGGCACTGGGCGCGGCAGCAGGCTCTCGCAAGACGGCGCTGTTTTGTTATAGGTCAGGGCCGCGAAACAACCCTGCGCGAGAATGGTTGGCTAAGGTTTCAGGCGATACCATGCAGGCCGAAGGAAGCCTGCAGATAAATCTCCCCCTGCTTTCGGGGATTGCGGATATGCCTGTCCGCATCAACATCCACGGGAATGAAAGATCGAAGCATTCTTGAATTGGAAATCGCCAAGCTTGTTTCTGACATCCTCGGCGAGTCGGTCGGCATCGACGGGACTAGAGATACCGTCCCGGCTTGGGATTCGCTCAGGCACGTCGAAGTCATTTTTTCCTTTGAAGAGGCGTACGGACTCAGGCTGACGGAATCAGAGATGGCGTCCCTTCGTTCGGTGAAGGATCTGGCTGAAAGAGCCATGAAAGGCTGATGCGGCATAGCTATCAGCTGGAAGGAGAGGCTTATCGTCTTAGACCGATCGTCGATGAAGACGCCGACTTTATCGTCTCATTGCGCGGGCAGGATGTCCGAGCCCGTTTCCTCAACCGCATTTCCTTGAGCGTAGAAAGCCAGCTTGAATGGCTCAGCTCTTACTACGAGCGGGAGAACGACTACTATTTTGTCGTGGAGAAAAAGAGGGATAACTCCCCCGAAGGGCTCATTTCCCTTTACGATGTCGACGTCCGCGTCGGCCGGGCCGAGTGGGGCCGGTGGATCGTCGCCCCGGCCTCAATGGCCGCGCTAGAGAGCGTCATGCTCCTGTTGGACTTCGCGTTTACGCGACTCTCCCTGGCAGAGGTTTATTCCAACACGATTGCGGGTAATGCGGCGGTCAACTCTTTCCACGATGGCTGCGGCTTTCGCAGGGGCGAGCTTCAGTGCGAAAGATTCAAGGTCGACGGCCAGTTGCACGACGCGATCAGGCATGAGTGTACCGCCGGCGAGTGGAGAGAGATCCGGCCGCGCTTGGCGACCAAGGTTCTGCGGATCGCAAAAAGGGTTAATAGCCATGCTTAACGGAGCAGAATTCCACCACATTGGTTTGGTCTGTCGTTCGTTTGAACCTGACCAGCGAAGATTGGAAGCTTTGGGCTATCGCCAGGAGTCTGAGGACGTCCACGATCCAATTCAAAGAGTCCATGTTCGATTTCTTGTCGGCGGCGGCCCCAGAATTGAGCTTGTTCGGAGCGACGGGACTCCTGGGCCGCTTGGGCCTTGGCTTAAGGCAGGGGCAAAGATCTATCATATGGCCTATTACGTAGACTGCATGGATAGCGCCCTGCAGGAAGCCATGCTTCAAGGTTCCAAGGTGTTGGTTGCCCCCGTCCCGGCGGCTGCATTCGGAGGTAGAATGATTTCCTTCGTTATGATGCCGAATATGCTCTTGATCGAACTCATCCAAAAAAACCATGTCTGAAAAAGAATTACAACGATTGCAGGAAATTGCGAAAGACTCTTGGTACGCGAAGGGGGTTAGCGCAAAGATGGTTGAGTATAGCTTCGAGGTCTTCTCGAGGCACATAGATGGTGGCTCTGTGCTAGAAATGGGGCCTGCCGAGGGCGTTATGACCCCCTTGCTGCTCACCAAGGTTGGCAAGCTTACCCTGCTTGAGGGGGCAGAGCATTTTTGCCTAGATTTAGCCCGAAGATATCCCGCCGCTAAAGTCGTCCATAGCCTATTCGAAGACTACTCGCCATCAGAGAAATTCGACAGGATCGTTTTAGGGCACGTTTTGGAGCACGTGGAAGATCCGGTGGATATCTTGAAGCGAGCCACCTCCTGGCTCAGCCCAAAGGGGAAGATAATCGCCGCAGTACCCAACGCGCTTTCCATTCATCGCCAGGCCGCTGTCTTGATGGGCATCCTGCCGACGGAGCATTCCCTGAATGAAATGGATAGGCACCACGGTCACCGCAGGGTCTTCGATCCGACCAGCTTCAGGGCCGCGTTTTCTGGCGCCGGATTAAACATCGAACATTTCGGAGGATATTGGCTAAAGCCTTTGTCTAATGCGCAGATCGAGAAAAGTTGGACGCCGGAAATGCTCGCATCATTCATGTCTCTGGGCGAAAAATATCCAGAAATTGCCGCAGAAATTTATGTCGTGGCAACCAAGGCATGAACGTCCCTTTCCTCGATCTTAACGCGATCAACGCCCGGCACGCGGACGAACTGAAGGCCGCCGCGGCCCGCGTCATAGACTCCGGCTGGTATGTCCTTGGCGAAGAGGTGAAGGCCTTCGAGGCTGAGTTCGCCGCCTGGACAGGTTCGCCCCACTGCGTCGGAACTTCCGACGGGCTGTCCGCCCTCATCCTCGCCCTGCGCGGTTGGAAGGAGCTGGGTCTCCTGAAGGACGGCGACGGGGTCGCGGTCCCGGCCAACACCTATATAGCTTCCATCCTCGCCATCACCGAGAACCGCCTTCGCCCGGTGCTAGTCGAGCCGGATGAAGACACCTTCAACCTAGGTGCGGCTAAGCTGGCCGCCGCGCTGACGCCGGAGGTTAAGGCCGTCCTCGCCGTCCATCTCTACGGCCAGCTGGCCGATATGCCGGCGATCGCGAAGCTTTGTCAGGAGCGCGGCCTGCTCCTGCTCGAAGATGCCGCGCAGTCCCACGGCGCCCACATTGGAGGCGTCAAGGCCGGCACTTGGGGAGACGCGGCTGCCTTCAGCTTCTATCCGGGTAAGAACCTCGGCGCGCTCGGCGATGCCGGCGCGCTCACCTGCAAGGACAAGAAGTTGGCCGACATGGTCCGCGCGCTCCGCAACTACGGCTCCCACGAGAAATACAAGAACCTCGTCCAGGGCCCCAACGATCGCCTCGACGAACTGCAGGCCGCCTTGCTCCGCGTGAAGCTGAAGCACATCGACGCCGACAACGCCCGCCGCCGCGAGATCGCCGCCCGCTACCGTCGCGAGATCAAGGCTCCGAACGTCCGCCTGCCTGCCGTCCGAGTCGGCGAAGACTCCCATGTCTGGCACCTCTTCGTGGTCCGCGTGCCGGATCGCGCCGCCTTCCAACAGCGCCTGCTCGACCGTGGCGTGCACACGGCCATCCATTACCCGATCGCCCCGCATCATCAGCAGGCTTATGCGAAGGATCTCGGACACCTGCAGCTCCCGCTTTCCGAGACGCTCCACCGCGAGGTCGTCTCCCTGCCGATTAGTCCGGCGATGACCGATGCGCAGGTGGTTTATGTCATCCAAACTATCAGCAAGAAGTGAAGAAGCCTTCCATCTCGGTCGTCATGCCTTCCTATAACCATGGGAGATACGTGGACGCCTGCATCGAAGCATTCCTAGGCCAGACCTTTCAGGACTTCGAACTCATCATCATCGACGATGCTTCGACCGATGATAACGTCGACCGTATCAGAAGTCATAAAGACCAAAGAATAAACCTGATCACGCGCGCCAAGAACTGTGGCGTCGCCCAGGGGATGTTCGATGGATTCCGCCTGGCCAAGGCAGATGTCGTGGCATTTTTCGCGACGGACGATTTGCCCGCGCCAGGCTATTTGGCCGCCGCCGTTGGCGTGATGACCCGAAGCACTTCGGCGGTCGTTGCATATTTCCCGTCTCGTCATATAAACGAAGAAGGACAGTTCACCGGCGATGTTTCTTCTCTGCCATTTGGCGTTGAGCGCACGGAAATCCTGAGACGGTCGTTTTTGGGCGGCAATCAGCTGACCTCGCCTGGTATGGTAATGCGGAGGGACGCAGCCTTAGGTTCGCTCGTCCCTTCCGGCGTGGCCCAGTATTCCGATTGGGTCCTCAACAATCGTTTGCTGTTGAAGGGGGATGTCGTCCTGGCTGAGGAGGCGCTCGTCTTCTACCGCATTTCAGCGTCCAGCCTCAGCGCCCGTTCCGACAAAGCAATCGCCCGCGAGACCGCGGAAACACGTTTGATGATGGATGACTTTCTCGCACTTCGCACAATGTCTCAGGTGAGAGAAATTTTTGGCGAAGACGTGGATGAATTCGCCGATCTGCCCGACATCCACGTTCCTTACGTCCTTGGGCGGCTGGCAATACGCTCTGGATACCATGAAAAGCGATGTTGGGGCTACGAGACCATCCTGCGCCATTTTTCCGACCCCGCTGCTGCTCTCTCACTCTCCGAGAAAGCCGGTTTTTCCTACAAGGACCTAATGGCCCTTGCACCTGTCTTGAAAGGCTCACCGGTGAAGGAAATCAATGATCTCCGCCGCCGACTGAGGCGCCAGAAGCGTATCAGCGCCGGCTTGGCGTTGTTGGCCTTCCTCGTTGGCGGGTATCTTTTGCTAAGCCGTTAAGTCATCGTCCGGGTGAGGTGGTCGGCTCAGGGGCGAAGACCAAGCTGCCATAACGTCCTCTCACGGTGAAACGATTGGCGGATGTTCCGAAGGAGCCTGCGCCATTCCCGCCCGATCTTGCGCAGCGCGCCCATCGGCGGCTTGGTGCGCGCTCCGACCAAGGACGCGCCTTCATCTTCGTGCCGCACCCACTCGGGGAATCCATGCAGGATCGGAGCGCCGTGGGAGGCCTCGTCGTCCATATACTCATCCACGGCCAGCCAGAAGCTCCGTGACCCCTCCACGAGCGCTCGGGCACATTCAGGGGTCAGCATGTAAGCGACTGTAGAACCTCCCGGGGAGAGCGGGCGGACTAGTTCGAATCCGCCCTCCAGCCTGCGCCAAGTTTTATGTCTGGGATGCTTGACGCTGTAGAAACGGATAAGCATGGGGCGCCCGGAAATTGCTTCGGAGGCCTTGCCCAGATGAGCCACCAATCGGGATTCCAGCCGGGCATCGTCTTCGAGAACAAGGCATGTCTCGCCACGGCGGACTATGGCCTCCCAGGCTGCCCTGTGAGCAAGGAAGCAGCCGATCTCTCCCTTGGTAAGGCCATATCCGAGTTCTCGCAGCCTCCACGGGTGATCATATCCCGGTACTTGCTCCGGGGGTACTTGGATAAAAACAGCCGGAGATAGTTCACAAGCCAAGCCGAGCTCCCTTAGGTGCGCCTCGGCAAGCTCATGCCTTCTCCCGCCAGGGGCGGAAATGACGATGGCGGGCGGGTGACTCATCGTTGCAGTTCAAGGCAGTGCGGACACGGCCAAGGCGTCAAGCCCTGCTTGTGCGCGTCATGCTCGTCCCGACGGTCCGACTTGCCATGCTAGTTCATATGACAAGTCTACCGGCATGGGTCTAAGCGTATACCTGATCACAAAAAACGAGGCCGCTTACCTAGCCCAAGTGCTGGCCTCGTGCGCCGGCGCTGATGAAATCATCGTGGTCGATAGTGGTTCTACGGACAAGACGCTAGAGATTGCCCGAGCAGCTGGCGCCAGAGTCATCCACCAGGATTGGCTCGGATTTGCCCGCCAGAAAGACTTCGCTCTCAGGCAGTGTCAACACGAGTGGGTCCTGAACATGGATGGCGACGAGATCCTTTCCGCCGGCGCCATGCCGCTCATCCGTCAGGCGATCGCCAGCGGCCGCGCGGTCGGCTACCGAATCGCCCGGGACGACGAATTCATGGGCGAGTCCATGGCGGCTTCACATTGCCGTCCTTTTCTGCGCGTCTATCGTCGGGACCAGGCTGCCTGGGACCTGGAGAAGACCGTCCATGAGCATATCGAGGTGCCGGGTCCGCATCCCGCCATTCCAGGCGTGATCATCCATCACAAGGGTTATGACAGCGTGGCGGTGTATATGGATAAGCTGAACCGCTACGCGGCCCTCAAGAACGTCATGTGGGAGCGTGCCGGTCGTGGAGGCTCGGCGGTGAGGGTCTTCGCGGCTTTCCCGCTTGCCCTCTGCAAGCATCTCTTCTTCCGGCGGATGATCCTGTCCTGCACCCGCGGGTTCGTCCGGGCCATGCAGGACGCCTTCTACGTCTTCCTGGCCGAGGCGATGGCCTATGAGCGTAGCCGCCGGCGGCGGTGAGCCACGCTCAGAAGCGCCACCCCAGTTTCCAAGCGTTGGCTTCGAATTTGCAGCTGAAGCGTTCCCACTTGTTCGCGAACCAGCTTCGTCCGAGGTAGACGTGCTCGCGTATTCGGCGGTGACGATAGCGACGTCGGCCGGGTTCGGCGTCCTTGAGCAGGTTGAGGATGGGCTCTGCCACGTATGCGTCGGACAAGCAGGGCGGCGGGACTCCCCCTTGGAAAACCGGGGCGTTCAGGTAGTCCAGCTGCCTCTTTTGGTCGGAGTCGAGCGCTATGACAAAGTCGGCCAGCGCGTCGAGGTCCTCAAAATCACGCGCATGGACGAAGCACCGGGGGTCGAAATCACGCAGGACGTCGGGGGCTCCCCAGTAGATCGGGATCGTGCCGCCCAGAAGCGGTTCGACGAGCTTCTCGGTGATGTAGCCGTCGGTCTCGGTGTTCTCGAAGGCGATGTTGAAGCGATAACCCGAGACGAACTTCATCTTATCGGCGACGCGTCCCCCCATGTTGTTGAAGAGGCTTCCGCCCGAGTCTACGTGGCGCCGGCGCAGCAGCTTCTTGAAGAAGCGGTTGCGGGGCCAGGAACGCGGATTACTCACGACGAAGCTGCAGAAGCCCGCCGCCAGGCCGGACCTAGGTGCGGCGTTGGCCCGTTCCAAGAGCGGCGCAGGACTTTCAAGGACCTGGGCGTAATAGGGCAGACGGATCGCCCTCGGATCGCCAGGGATTTCAAAAGGAGTGAAGGCGAGGTCGCACTGGTCGAAGTCCGGCGTCATGTTTTCGCCGGTCAGGTAAACTTTAAGCCCCTCAAAAGACCAATGGCTCTCCCCGAAGTCGCCATAAACAAGCAGGTCAGGCGACTCCGAGACGTCGCAGACGACGACATCGGTGACCGCTGCAAGCGACCGGTAGACGCGCGATTTCTCCGGGACAAAGAACTCGTAATGGTCGCTGAAGGCGATGCGTATCATGGGAGATGCCGTGGGCTCAGGCCCGCGGGCCGAACTTACGCTGAGGAGGCTGGGTCGGCGGCACGGGCTCGATCTGCACGCCGGCGCAGGCCGGATGGCGGCCAAAGGCGCCGTAACTCTCGGTGTCGAAACGGGTCGTCATGCCACGGGCGGCTTCGGCCACGAGCACGCGGCCGTCCGGCTGGATGATGCCGATCTGGACCATCGTCGTGCCGTCCACCTTGCGGGTGTGGGCCATGATCTTGTCGAGGAAGTCGTTGGCGTCCGGACCGGGCTTGAGGGCGAAGAGGATCTTCTTGATGAGGCTCGGGGCCCGCCGGAGCGTGGTGACGGCGTGGGCGCTGAGCGACCACTCGCCGCGTTCTTCGCGCCAGTTGAGGCGGGCGTCGACGATGACGTGCGAGCCGTCCATGAGCAGGGGCAGTTCGCCGTCCTTGAGTTGCGCGGCGGCATCGTAGGCGTCAGAGAACATCATGACCGGGATGGTGACCGAACGGGAGGCGACGGTGAAGAGCGCCCAAGGGCGATTGTCCTTCTTGGAGATCTTCTTCTCGAGGCCGCCGACGATCCCGCAGACGCGCACGGTGTGGCGCTGCTGCTTGTCGAGGTCGATACGGTCCGGCGTGACGACGAGGGTGGCGATCGCTTCGTCGAGGCCGTGGTATTCCGCAAGAGGGTGGCCGCTCAGGTAGAAGCCGAGCAGGGCCTTCTCGCTGTTGAGCATCTCGAGCTTGGGCATCTTCTCCGACTTGCGGAGGATGAGGTCCGTCGGACGTGCGGCGCCGGCGTCTTCGGCGCCGAGGAGGTCGAAGAGTGAGCCCTGGCCGCTGGCGCGTTCCTTGCGCTCGCCGGCGAAGTGACGGCGGACGGATTCGATGGAATCGACGAGGTGGCGGCGATCTTCGCCGGTGAAATCGAAGGCGCCCGCGCGCACGAGGCAGTCGAGGGTGCGGGAATTGAGGTCGAACTCGCCCATGCGGCCCACGAAGTCGGCGAAATCCTTGAAGGGCCCGTTCTTCTCGCGCTCGGCGACGATATTGCGGGCGGCCTGCTCGCCGACGCCCTTGATGGCGCCCATGCCGAAGCGGATGGCGTTGTCCTTGATGACCGGCGTGAAGTCGGTGTCCGACTGGTTCACGTCGGGTCCGAGGGCCTTCATGCCGAGGGCCTCGACCTCCG
>Ga0222712_10007859_pt1 | contig 10208 bp, 5 predicted proteins | sample C33_657DmetaG_FD_165043 | JGI IMG/M metagenome (GOLD analysis project Ga0222712, IMG submission 165043) | Estuarine water microbial communities from San Francisco Bay, California, United States - C33_657D | ecosystem: Environmental > Aquatic > Marine > Unclassified | place: USA: California...
CATCTTCTCCTGCAGCACCTTGGTGTCGAAGTAGGTGACGTTGAAGTTAGCGAAATCGGTGATGTTGTAGGAGAGTGCGAGCTTCAGGCCTTTCTGGTTAGTCTTACCGAAGGCCCAGTCGGAATCGTTAGCGTTGGGATCGATGGAGGTCAGACCGACCTCGCGGTAGTCGAGTTTGGCGCTGTAGTCACCTTGCACCTTACCCGTGCCATAGCTGTAGCCGATACCAGCGAGCCAAGCGCCAGCGCCTTCGTCAAAAAGGGTGGAGTTGACGTTGTAGACGCGGTAGGCGCGGGTGGCGCCCGTGAAGTTGTAGGAGCCATCCCAGTAGAATTTCAGGGAGGTGCCGGGGCCTTGAATGTTGGCGAGGTTCACTTCGCCGCTGAGTGTGCCGTAGTTCTGCGCACGGGTCGTACCGGTGTAGGTCGCAGAGTTAAGGAGACCTGTCATCGTCGATTGACCGTAAGAAGTGTAACCGATGGCGAAGATGGCGCTGCTGAGGTTGTCCGGCGCAAACCAGTGCGTGTAGGCGGCCTGGTGCTCGAACATCCAAGCGTCACGACCGGCTGGACCGACGAGCTGCTCGTTATTGTCGAACATGATGTGCTGCATGGCGCGCAACTCGAGGGTGTCTTTAGCACCGAGGAACATCTTGTAGCCTTCATAGGCTCCCTGGGGGTTGATGTCGCCATCCCAGCGCATGTCGGTGGTGTAAAACGGATTCTTCTGCTTACCGAGGACGAAAGTCCAATTCAAGTTGGGCTGCCAACCGACGTAGGCGCGGCTGAGAAATATGCCGTAATCATCGGCACCACCGGTGAAGGTTTGATTGCCAGAATCGGAGGCTTGAGCGGTCTCCAGGGCAAAACCGGCGGTCCAGCCTTTTTGGAGGATCATGTCGCCGTTGAAACGGAAACGGTAACGCTGGCGGGAGGTTTCGTTGCTGACGGCGGCGCCGCCGGTGGCGAGCTCGGGCGTCTGGCTGTTGGCCTCGTAACGCATGCGCAGGTCACCGGAGAGTTTGAATTCGACCAGCGAGGAGCTGAGGTTGAGCTTACCAGCAGATGAATTGACGGCGAAATCTTTTTGGAGTTCGACGCGTAGGTCTTCAGCCTCTTGATCGCTGACGACGCCTTTTTTGACCAACAGGTCAATAAGCGGGCCGCTGTCCTGCGCGAGCAGAGCGCTGGAGGTGATGCAAATCCCGGCCACAAGCGCCAATGATTTTGAAAGGAAACGGTTATTCATAGGTGAGGTTTGATGGGTCGGACGTTCCGACTCACCCAAATCTAATCCCCATTTGTTACGAAATCATGACGGATCGGTTACGAATCCGAAACGATAGGGTGTTATTTAAAAGAACTTAAAGTTACAGCTAGGTTAAATTGGAGGGTGTGCTGTGGTGCTGGACTTGACTCATGAGGCGACATGATGGGGGCTAATTAACATGAAATTCAGCACGCTCGCCGCGCTCATGCTCAGCGTAGCAGCTTCTGCCTTGGTTGCATCCGGTGGAGCTGCCTTTAGTTCGAAGGAGGCGAGGAAGGTTATAAGTGAAACCGCTTCCCCGGCTGAACGCTCGGACCTCATCACAACGGCCGCAGCAGGATTTACACGAGTAGGTGAAAGCGAAGTCGCCATCCTGATCGCCGCGGAATCTCCTCCTCTCACTCAGGCGCAAGTACTACTCAACGTGATTGAAGCTCTGCCGGTATCTCGTAGAACCGAGGTCGACGCGCTGATGTTAAAGGTCGAAGTGGCCCATGCCCTAACCACGGATTGGCATCACACCCGGATCTCACGCGCCCTCGCCTCTACCCAGGCTCGACTGGGCCGTCTCGAATTGGCCCAAAAAATCGCCCAAGGGATCGCCGATGCCGAAGACCGTGCATTCGCTCAACTTTCGGTGGTGCGCGCGTTGGTTGCAGCGGGCGAATTAAACCGCGCAGAACAGCTCGCGCTAAGCATGGAAGAGAATCGACGCTACGGCACCTATCGCCAAAAAGCTGAAGCCTTGTCAGCTGTCGCGATCGCGCACCACCAGCAAGGTGCATGCGACGGCGCCAGCCAACTTATCCAAACTGCGGCGCAACTGTTGCCCAAAAAACCGGGTTGGAGCGACGGAGAAGCCATGCGTACGGTTGCGATTGCGACCCACGCCCTCAGCGAAATCGATGCGGCCGAGGTATGGCTTGGGCAGGCTGAGACCCTCGCTGACGCGATCAAAGGCCCATGGAGAGTGAGCGAGCTGTCAGCCGTCGCGGGCGCATGGCTCGCTTGTAATCAAACCGCACGCAGTGAGATCGTCCTAAAAAAAGTCGGTGTTTTCTTGGCGTCCTTACCGACCGATGAACGCGTCCGGGAAACTCCTGCCCTCGCCCGGGCCTACCATGCCGTTGGCGAGCAGGCTGCTGCCCGCGCCCTCCTCACGGCGAATCTTAGTCTTGCTGCGACGTTGCCCCAACCCGAGGTCTCTCGCACCGCCCGCATCCGCACGTGGGTCGCATGGACTGAGCTTTTTGGCACGGAATCCATCCCGGCAGCGGTTGCCAACTGATCTACGCAGCGTCGGTTAGCTGCAGCCACTCGGTCCAAGTCCACCGAGGCTGATGGATGCGTCCCTCGATCACGGGCCATGATCCAAACCACTTCATGTCAGCCCTTCGATGCGCTGGGGTGAAACTGAGTCACAAAAAAGGCGGCGCCCGTAGGCGCCGCCGATAACTAGCTAATCAGCCGAGATCTAACTCAGCGGACTTCGTAAACTTCAAAAATCACTTCACCGGCAGCGCCTTTGCCTTTGATCTGGACGGTGTAGCCGCCCGGAGCGAGCGTCTTGACCAAGACCGAGTCTTTGCTGGAGGCAGGCAGAGAGAAACCACCGGCTTCGGCGGCGAGCGAGGAAGCCTGCGTGCCACTCCAATCATCATTGGACGCGATCACGTTGGTGCCTTGGAAGAGTTCCATCGTAGGATCAGCCAGAGCTCCCGAAACACCGAGTGGCGTCAGACCAGGGCCCACCGCGCGGATGATGACGGTCTTGGATTGCGTGCCCGAGAGGGTGAATCCGCCGAAAAGGGTGCCGTTGGCAGCGAGCGTCGCACGGGTGGAGATGTTGAAAAGCTTCGTGGTAGAACCGCGAACCACGGGTTCTTCAACGACCGTGGTGTCGCCGTCGGTCAGATAACCGAGAGCGGAAATCGCGCTCCAACCTTTGGCCCAGTTGGAGGTCTTGAAGGCGCCGACATAGTCGGTCTGCGCGAAGAAGCCGTCAGACGGAGGAGTCTTGGCGCCGGAGAGCGCTGGGCTGCCGGTGGCGGGACGGGGGTCGAGGGCCTTGTTACGGCTGCGGCTGATACCGGTGAGCATCGGGTCGGTGTTGACGCGGTTGGACTGAGCGGTGCCCGTGATGTGTTCCACCGTGTAGTTAGTGGAGGGAGCAGCGCCGCCGGAGGTGGCGTTAGGGGCAAGGAAGAGTTGGGTGTTGCCCGTGCCAGCACCGAAAGTGCCGAAAATGCTGTTAGCGATGGCGAGGTCGCCAGCGGCGAGGCGCTTGGCGCTGTCTTGGGACTGAGCGCTCTCGGTCTCGATGCGCACCGCGTAATTGCGGTAGTCATGGATGATCGTGTTGTAGACTTTACCGCCCGTGTTATCACGGAAGATCAGACCATTGCTGTTGGTGTTGCTGGAGCTTGAGCCCGAGCCGATGAGCGTAAGATTGTAGAGTTCTGGAATGGCGTAGGGCGTACCGTCTTCTGGGGTGGTGCCACCGTCCATTTCCATGGCTTGGTTACCTTTGTCGGATGCACCGATGGCGAACCAGAATTGACCTTTGCCGCGGAAGCTCTCGTCCCAGTCAAAGTTGTCATCGTCGTTGAACGAGCTGATGAGATACTTGGTGTTGACGGTGCCGCCGAACCACTCGTAGCCGTCGTCGTTACCGGCGTAGACATCGATGTATTCGATGGTCGTGCCGCGGCCAACTGCGCCCATGGAAAGGCCGTTGAGTTCGACGTTAGCTGCAACGATAGCGCCGCTGTGTTTGATTTGGGCGTAACGGAGGATGCCGGAATTATCGTCATCATCGGTGCCGCCGTAGGTGCCGAGGGGCTCAGTCGTAGGAATGCCTTCGATGTTACCTTGGCCGCTGGTGGTGTTGATACGGGCGCGACCGAGGATCACAACGCCGCCCCAGAGACCGCGGTCAGATTGGGTGAGGTTGCCGGTGAGAAGATCAGACTCAGCCGTGAAGATGATCGGGCTCGAGGCGGTGCCTTGGGCGTTGATCTTACCGCCGCGGGCGATGACTAGAGCGGTGGCGTCAACGGGATTGGCTTTGGCCCGACCCTTGACGACGGTGCCGGCCTCAATCGTGAGGGTCGCGCCGCTGGTGACATAGATCTTGGTGTCGAGGATGTAGACGTTGGACTTGGTCCAAGTGGCGTTGGCGGTGATGTTACTCGTGACGACAACATCGGCGGCGAACACGCCGGCGGGAGCGGCGAGGAGCGCGATTAAGGAGCTGAGCAGAGGACGTTTCATGCGGATGGATGGTTATGTTTGATAGTTGGCTGACAAAATTGAGGGAGCTCAGAAGCCATAGCCGAGGCTGAGCGAATAGCTGCGACCGCGCGTGCGCTCGTAACGGGTGTAGTCGATGCCGCGGAAGGTCTGGGTCGCCTCCTCGCGGGAGTTGAGAAGGTTTTTTGCGGAGAAACCGACCTTCCAGCGCACGCCGAATTTCTGTGAAACAATGAAGTCGAGCTCGGTCGCGGGTTGCTCGTAAATATCGGGTGTACCCGGGGGACTCACGAGCGCGAGACGCTCACCGAAAACATTATAGTAAATGCTAGCCGAGGTGCGGGTGCGCGGGTTTGAATAACTGAGATCACCGTTCACGAGGTGATTCGACTGACCGGCGAGAGGACGCTTCGATGTGGCGTTGGGCTCGTACAGGCGAGCCACTTTGAGCTCACCCGCGGAGATTTCGACGGAAGATTCTACAAACGTGAGATTGAGCCCAGCGGTGAAATTTTCCAGCGGCGACCAGAGCCCGCCCAATTTCTGGCGCAGTTCAAACTCGGCGCCCAAGACCCGGCCCTTTTCAGGATTCTGGAATTGGATTTCACCTTGGTTGATGATCACGCCGGTCGGCGCAAAAATGGCTTTCTCGATCGGGTTCTTCATTTCCTTGAGAAAGGCGCTCACGGCCACGATGCGGCCTGGGCCGGTAAACCACTCCCAGCGCAAATCATAATTATCGATCAGCGTGCGCTTCAAATCGGGGTTGCCGATGTAGACGAAGTCGCCGACGAACTCGAAGGTTTCGTACGGCGCCAGTTCACGGAAATTGGGCCGAGCGAGCGTGCGACCAAAGGCGGCACGCAGGTTCATCTTGGGCTGCAATTCGTAGACCAGATTCAACGAGGGCAACGTGTCACGGAGATCGAGGATGCCCTTGCGCCGGGTCGGATCGCCACTGCTGACGAGGATATCGGTGCTCTCGATGCGTGCGCCACCGATGGCGCGGAGCTTCTTGGTCAAAGGTACTTCGGCCATGAAGTAGTAACCATCAACATCCATCGCGGCGTCGTAGTTATTGCGCGGTGCTGAGGTGTCTTGGAGGAAGATCGTGTCGTTCGTGAAACGACCCGTTGCGGAGTTCACGTTGCCGACAAATGAAGGCAGGAAAAACGTCTGATCGTTACCATCGAAGCGTCGACCGAGGGAGCGATAGAGATATTGGCGCTCCCGGAAGGTCCGTTCGATGCGGGACATCGTGAAGCCGGACTTTAATTTGAATTCCTTACCGGCGGCCGTGGTCAGCGGGAGGGTGAAGTCCGCGCCGAAATCGCGACGCGTCTCCTCAAGGTCGCGATAGTAACGCGCCGGGTTGACGAGGCCGGAGGTCTCCCACTCGTAAAAGGTCTGACCACCGATGACGCGGCTGGAGTTGTTGAAGAAACGAGTATCGGGCTCTTTTTGCGTGTTCGTCGCATTGGCTGCGGACCACTCGACGAGGAAATCGTGCCACGCTGGAAAAACATGCCGCCCGGTGAGTTGCCCAGAGCGCAATGAGCGCTCGGTAAATTTCAAGGTGCGCGTCGTGTAGATCTGGTCGTTATCAAGACCACCACCCGCGATGTAGAGACCGCTTTGGAGTCGAGCCACGTCCTCGCTGGTGGTGTTGTAAAGACCGTTCAGGGATATCTCATGGGCCGTGCTGGGTTGCCAGGATATCTTGCCGGTCGCGCCAGCCGCGATCTCTTCGGCGCTGCGATTATCTTCAAGCGAGACGGTGCTAGAGAGCTGGGGACTATTGATGCCTTGCCGCTCATTACGACCGATCTTGCCGCCGGAGTAACTGTTGTAGTCGTGCGCGTAAGTGAGTGCTGCGATAACGCCGAGCTTTTGTTCACCCAAATCGAAACGATCGCCATAAGTGATGGATCCTTTGCGGTTCCACGGCGCTTCAATGGTGTGTGGCGCCATAGTCGGGGAAAAGAGACGCGAGAGCCGGCCGATTTCAGCATCGGTGGCGAGCCCGCGCGCAGGAATGGTTTTACCCTGAAGTTCAGCTGGGATCTGACGCGAGCCGTCGTCACGGCCGAGCCAGTCTTCGCCTCCGTCGTAAGTGAGGAAGTCCTTGCCTGTGGTCTGGGAGTTATAGGAAGTGCCAACGGATATCGCCAGCGTCCGAGTGTCAGGCATGGACTTGGTGCGGATATCGACATTACCACCTGAAAAATTACCGGGACGATCCGGCGTGAACGTCTTGGAGGTGACGATGGCGTCGATCAATTCAGCTGGGAAAAGATCCATCTGCACCGCGCGGCGATCAGGATCGGCACTGGGCACTTCAGCGCCATTAAGCGAAGTCGAGCTGTAGCGTTCGCCAAGGCCGCGGATGTAAACGTACTTGCCGTCGACGACGGAGGCGCCCGTGACGGCTTTCATCGCTTGCGCCGCATCATTGAAACCGAGGCGGCTCATCTGGTCACTGCCGATGGCATCGCTCACCGCGATCGCCTTTTGGCGCTGCGCCAACAAGCCCGCGCCGGAGTTGACCACCACGGCGGCAGAGGTGGTAAAGGCGTCCATTTTGATCACGGTGTCGGGCTGACTCATCGCGGGATTGAGCGCTAAATCGAGGCGCTCGTTACCGTCGGCTTTCACTTGAACGTCCGTGATTTTCAACGGATCAAAACCGTTCTTGGCCAGAGTGAGTTCGTGCGCCCCAGTTGGCACTCGGTCCAGGCGGAAAAGACCATTCAGATCCGTCTGAGTAGATTGTCCTGCCGCGCTGACCGCGACGCCCATAATGCCGACGCCGTTAGCCGTGCTTACCACTCGGCCAGAAAGCGTACCCGCGTTCGAGTCACTTTGGGCCCAGATCGGTACGACAATACTAAAAAGGGTGACATAAATAAGCGCACGCAGCGCCGTGAATGTGATCATGCTCCCTACGTGGCAGAGTCACAAACCGGTCCCGCAACGTTAAACCAATGCCGTCACCGGAAGTTCACACTGAGGCCATGCAACCGTAACACGAGTTACAATCTCGCGACTATCTCTCTGCGCCTAAAGGACCCCCAAGTCAGCATCCGCGCCGACTCAATCACCATAGCCACCCATGAGTCAGTAGGTTTGGCCCCCGAGCAATTGCAGCCCAACTCATCACCGTGGCACCGAGCTAAGATGCGCCAATAATCCATCAGCACACACCCCAAATCGCACCTAATCACGACAACGGGTTCCAAGTGATACAGCGAAATTGAACCCGCGTGACATCAGTTGTTCAAATCTGCGTCGCGCCAATACTTCGTTCCCTGGAGCGTAGCCTGTAAAGCGACGCCGTTTTTGGTGATTTGGTAAACATCGACATCGGGCAATACCGTCACCGCGCCTGCCGCCGCCCCACCCTTTTCGCCCGATTGCGCTGCCGCATCGGCCTGCGCGCCGAAGTCCCAGCCGGTCTCGATAAATTGCGCCAGTTTTGGCTTCGTCTTAAAAACAAACACCGCGCGAAAATCTTTCACCCCGAGCCCGAGGCCAAAACCGCCCGAGGCCATCTTCATGAACGTCTCCTTGCCCCGGCGATCCACGACGATTCCTTTACCGCCCGCGAGACTCGCGAAAATCAAATTTACCCCCACATTGGAAAACACCGCGTAGCCTTCCGCTCGATTGATTTTTTCCCGCAGCGAAGCATCGCGGCGATATAGGTCGGCCAACACCTGATCGCGCATCGTGCGCACCTCCGCCTGTTGTACCTCAAGTGTGCCCTTGGCCGCCAAACTAGGGGTGACCGCAGCCCCTCCGACCCAGAACCAGCACGCGACTGATAGTATTTTGGCGAGAAAGCGCATCCCTTGAAATGAACCAATCTCGCCAACGGCGCAACTGCCGCTTTGATCAAATCCAGCATAATTAACCTCGCCTCAACCGAGCCGAGCCCGAAACCCTTCCGTACTAAAACGCCCATGAATCGCACGCTCGTCAAAGACGCCCTCGCCAGCACCCAAGCCCTCGACGCCATCTTTCTCCAAGGCTGGGTCCGCACCCGCCGCGACGCCAAAGCCTTTTCCTTCGTCGAGTTGAACGATGGCTCCTGCCTGAAAGGCATCCAAGTCATCGTCGACGCCACCCTGCCCGACTACGCCGCCGTGACCCGCGCCAGCACCGGCGCCTCGATCGCCGTCCACGGCAAACTCGTGCCCTCCCAAGGTCAGGGCCAAAAATGGGAAGTCGTCGCCGAGAAATTCGAAGTCCTCGGTGAAGCCGATGCCACTTACCCGCTCCAGAAAAAAGGCCACACCCTCGAATTCCTCCGCGAAATCGCCCACCTCCGCCCCCGCTCCAATCTTTTCGGCGCCGTCTTCCGCGTGCGCAGCCGACTCGCCTACGCCGTCCACCAATTCTTCCAGGAAAAATCCTTCTGCTACGTCCACACGCCCATCATCACCGCCAGCGATGCCGAAGGCGCGGGCGACATGTTCCGCGTCACGACGCTCGATCTCGCTCAGCCGCCCAAGACCGAGGACGGCGCCATCGACTCCACCCAAGACTTCTTCGCCAAGAAAACGTTTCTCACCGTCTCCGGCCAACTTGAAGCCGAGATCTTCGCCACGGCACTTTCCAACGTTTACACCTTCGGCCCCACCTTCCGCGCCGAAAATTCCCACACTTCCCGCCACGCCTCCGAGTTCTGGATGATCGAGCCCGAGATGGCGTTTTGCGATCTTCAGGGCGACATGGCGCTCGCCGAAGAATTCGTCAAATACCTCATCCGCGACGCCAAACAACACTGCCCCGCCGATCTCGAATTTTTCTCCAAGTTCGTCGACAAAGACCTGCTCGCCCGCCTAGACTTCGTCCTCGAGCGTCCCTTCCAACGCTGCAGTTACACCGAAGCCATCGCCATCCTCACCGCGTCCGGCCGCACGTGGGAACACCGCGTCACGTGGGGCGACAACCTCCAATCCGAACACGAGCGTTTCCTCAGCGAGGAACACTTCAAGTGCCCGGTCACGGTCTACAATTACCCGCGCGCGATCAAAGCCTTCTACATGCGCAAAAACGACGGCGACGCACCCGATCGCCAGACGGTCGCCGCCATGGATCTCCTTGTGCCCGGCATCGGCGAAATCATCGGCGGCAGCCAACGCGAGGAACGTCTCGACGTCCTGCGCGAAGGCATGGCGCTCCACCATCTCGACGAAAAATCGTATTGGTGGTACCTCGATCTCCGCCGCTACGGCACGGTGCCGCACGCCGGTTTCGGCCTCGGCTTCGAGCGCATGCTCATGTTCGTCACCGGCGTCGCCAACATCCGCGACGTCATTCCCTTCGCCCGCACCCCCGGCACGGCCGAATTTTAATATCCAAGGGCGAGCCCGCGCATTTCCGGGATTGCCCGCCACTCAACCCCCCGCAACCTCTTCCATCTTATGGGACGTCAATGGCTCCACGCGAAACGCGCCATCGTTAACGAGCGCAAAAGCAAAGTTTCCGGTAAGCTGACCAAAGAAATCAGCGTCGCCGCCAAACTCGGCGGACCCGATCCGGCGGGCAACGCGCGGCTTTTCGCCGCCGTCGAAAAAGCTAAAAAAGCCAGCGTCACCCGCGACGTCATCGAGCGCGCCATCAAAAAAGGCGCCGGCATCGGCGACGATAAAATGGTCCTCGAACACGTCGTCTTCGAAGGC
>Ga0222712_10007863_pt1 | contig 10199 bp, 10 predicted proteins | sample C33_657DmetaG_FD_165043 | JGI IMG/M metagenome (GOLD analysis project Ga0222712, IMG submission 165043) | Estuarine water microbial communities from San Francisco Bay, California, United States - C33_657D | ecosystem: Environmental > Aquatic > Marine > Unclassified | place: USA: California...
AATTGAAAAATAAATGTATTTATTAATAAAAACACGTTTAAAATTATGGCTAAGTCTAAATTGGAGTACATTTGGTTGGATGGTTACAAACCTACCCAGAGTTTACGTTCTAAAACTAAAATCGAAAATAATTTTAGTGGAAAGTTAGCGGATTGTGATATGTGGTGTTTTGATGGTTCATCTACGGAGCAAGCTCCAGGTGGCTCTTCAGATTGTCTATTGCGTCCTGTGTTTATTTGCCCAGATCCTTCTCGCAAAAATGCATATTTAGTTATGTGTGATGTGTTGAATTCAGATGGTACTCCTCACGTGAGCAATGGCCGTGCGACAATTGAGGATGATGATAATGATTTTTGGTTCGGTTTCGAACAAGAGTATTTTTTATGGGATCCAGAAACAAATAAGCCATTAGGTTTTCCAGCAAATGGATATCCAGCTCCACAAGGGCCATATTACTGTTCAGTAGGTGCATCGAATGCCTATGGACGTGAGATTGTAGAAGAGCATTTAGATTTATGTATCGAAGCGGGACTTAACATTGAAGGTATTAATGCTGAGGTGGCTGCAGGTCAGTGGGAATTCCAAATGTTTGCTAAAGGGGCGAAGGAAGCTGGTGATCAAATTTGGATCGGCCGCTATTTATTAGAGCGTTTAGGTGAGAAATTTGGGGTGTCAATCAATTGGCATTGTAAGCCATTAGGCGAATTGGATTGGAATGGGTCAGGTATGCATGCCAACTTCTCCAACACAGCTTTACGTACAGCTGGTAAAAAAGAAACGTATGACGCTATATGTTCAGCATTTGCTCCTTTCGTTAAAGAGCATATTGATGTTTATGGTGCTGACAATCATTTACGTTTAACTGGTAAGCACGAGACTCAATCCATCGATTCTTTCTCTTATGGTGTTTCGGATCGTGGTGCGTCTATTCGTATCCCTATCGCAACCGTAGAAAAAGGTTGGAAAGGCTGGTTAGAAGATCGTAGACCTAATTCTGCTGCAGATCCTTATAAAGTTGCAGCTCGTATTATTAAGACAGTTAAAACGGCCAAATATTAATTTATCTTGCATTTATATACTTTTATGAAATGAAATGGCGGGTTTTCCCGCCATTTTTGTTTTACCTTTGTGCTCATATTTTAAGAAATGAAAAAGGTCGCTTTTTATACCTTAGGTTGTAAGTTAAATTTTGCAGAATCTAGTTCAATTGCACGTAGTTTAGAACCTTTGGGTTTTACTCGTGTTGATTTTCAAGATTCACCTAATTTGTTTGTCATCAATACCTGCAGTGTAACCGAACAAGCAGATAAAAAGTGCAAAAAAGTTGTTCGAGAAGCTAAAAAAATCAATCCAGCTTCTACCGTGGTTATCATGGGATGCTATGCGCAATTGAAACCCGAAGAAATTTCGAACATTCCTGGTGTGGATTTAGTTTTAGGGGCCAACGAAAAATTCCAATTACCTGATTTAATCCTACCCTATTTAAATAATAAAAATACAAATCTTCCGAAATTGCTAACCTCAGAAATAAGGTATGACTTAGATTACCATGCTTCTTATTCCGTTAATGATCGAACTCGAACATTTTTGAAAGTTCAAGATGGATGTGATTATCCCTGCTCCTATTGTACAATACCCTTGGCTAGAGGCCAATCTAGATCAAATACAGTTGAAAGCGTATTGGCTTTAATTGAAGAAATTGCTGAAAAAGGGGTAAAAGAAATCGTGTTAACGGGAGTGAATATAGGCGATTTTGGAATTCAACAAGGAAAACGTGAAGAAACTTTTTTTGATTTAATCAAATCGATTGAATTTAAATCCAGTATTAATCGGTTTCGAATTTCTTCTATTGAGCCTAATTTAATTACTCATGAAATAATTACTTTCTTGTCAAGTTCAAAGTCTTTCGTTCCTCATTTTCATATACCCTTACAAGCTGGATCGAACGCAGTTTTACGTTTAATGAAACGTAGATATCAAAGAGAATTATATGTAAACCGTGTTGCCTTAATTAAATCATTGATGCCAAATGCATGTATTGGCGTAGATGTAATTGTAGGCCATCCAGGAGAAAGCCCCGAATTGTTTTTAGAAACATATCAATTTTTACAGGAGCTCGATATTGCTTATCTACATGTTTTCCCATATTCAGAAAGGGCCAATACTTTTGCCACTGAAATTTTCCCTAAAGTTGATGGTGCACAAAAATCTGAAAGATCCAAAATGTTACATATACTTTCAGATAAAAAAAGACGTGCTTTTTATGAAAGCCAACTAGGGAATAAGGGTGAAGTTTTGTTTGAAGAATCTAATGAAAATGGATTTATGGAAGGATTTTCTGAAAACTATGTTAGGTTCAAGTCGGCATACGATCCATTACTCATCAATACCATACAATCCGTTCGCTATAAATCAATAGCTGAAAATGGCGAAGTGACAGGAGATGTTTTGTTCTCAAATGCCTTTGTTTAAGTTTCTGAGCCAGAAATGAATTGTTCAATATTTTTAAAAATTCGAATTCTGTTTTCTTCCGTTAATTCAAAATCATGATTAATGTCTTCAAAGACTATTGTTGTGTTCGAATTAAAGTGGTACTTTTTTTCAATTTCTTTTCCACCATAAATATCTTGAAGCCCCTGTATAATTAACATGGGTGTATTTACTTTTTTTAGATGTTCGTGCCGATAAGCTTCCTCCTCAAAATCGGGATGCTTAAATGGATACCCTAGCGAAATTATTTTGTGAATGGGATGTTGTAAGGAAACCATGGTGGCAACAATCGCTCCTGCACTTCGGCCAATTAATGTAATTTCAGTATCTCTAGGGATATTGTTTAACCTTCTGGCTAATTTTTCTATCCTTAAAGAAATGTCATTCGGATTTTTTTGAAATGCTATATGCATTTTATAATCCATAGTATTCAGAATAGTTGAATAAAATTTTTCCTCTATTTGTAAATATAAGCTTATTATGATGGGTTGTTTTCGGATAAATCTAGGGATAACTTTAGCGATATACGGATAAACTCTTTTCCTAAAATATGAGTATGATTCATTAAAAACATCAAATTTGATTCCCTTAATTTCTGAAAGTATGTCTGTATATAGATAACTGTCTTTTTCGAGATGTTCTCTGCCAATCAACAAAATGATTTTGCTTGTCTTCATATTTTATTAAATATAAGAAGTTCAAACTTTAAAATAAATCTTTGAATTCTAAATTGATTAAAAAACAAAAAAGCCGAAAACTAGAAGCTTTCGGCTTTTTGATTGAAACAAAACCACAAGAACCATTGCTTGCGGCTTTGCTTTTAGAAAGATTATTCTGCTAACGATTCGTCATGTTGAGATAAATCTAATCCAAGTCTTTCCTCCTCTTCATTAACACGTAGAGGTATAATTTTATCTGTAATAATTAATAACAAGTAGGATACGCTAAAAGCAAATGCTGAAACAATGGCCAAGGCTAATAAGTGCTTCATAAATAAAGCAGTCTCACCATAAAATAAACCATTTTCTACTACTGCTGCGTTGACTGCGCTAGTTGCAAAAATACCTGTCATTAGCATGCCGACCATTCCGCCAACTCCATGACAAGCAAATACATCCAAGGTATCATCTAAATTAGAACTAGCTCTCCAATGAGCGACGATGTTTGAAATGATTGCTGCGACTACGCCGATAAAGATGGCTACAGGAACAGTTACGAAACCTGCTGCAGGTGTAATGGCAACTAAACCAACCACCGCACCAATACAAAATCCTAAAGCCGAAACTTTTTTGCCACGAGATACATCAAATAAGATCCAAGATAAACCTGCTGCTGCAGCAGCTACGTGAGTTGTCGCAAAAGCGGTTACCGCAAGTCCATTAGCCCCTACAGCCGATCCTGCGTTAAATCCAAACCATCCAAACCATAACAAACCAGTTCCTAATAAAACATAAGGAATGTTAGCTGGAGGTAAAATATTTGATTCCATGTGTGATTTACGACGACGTAAGTAAAGCGCTCCTGCTAACGCAGCCCAACCAGCTGACATGTGCACAACCGTTCCTCCTGCAAAATCTAAAACACCTAAGTTAAATAAGAAACCATCTGGATGCCATGTCCAATGCGCCAACGGAGCATAAACAACGACACAGAAAAGAATCATAAACAATACAAACGCTCTAAAATTAATTCTTTCAGCTAATGCACCCGAAATAAGAGCCGGTGTAATAACCGCGAATTTCATTTGAAAAAATGCAAATAAGGCAAATGGAATTGTGAACTTTAATTGGTCAGTGCTTCCTAAAGATAATTTATGATCAAAAACTCCATTGAACATAAAAAAAGTACGGGGATCTCCTATCCAACCACCTAAAGAGTCACCAAAGGCTAAACTAAATCCAAAAACAATCCAAATAACAGAAATTACTCCCATGGCAATAAATGATTGCAACATAGTAGAAATTACGTTTTTGTGGTTAACCATTCCACCATAAAAATAAGCCAAACCTGGTGTCATTAATAGAACTAATCCAGATGCTACAATCATCCAAGCAGTATCTCCAGTATCTAAGCCTTCCGTTGGCATTACTCCGGGAACACTCGTTAAGAACAATGCGGCTACTGCTATCGCGAGCAAAACAAGTAGCGGAATCCATGTTGGTTTTTGTGTTGTCATGTTTACAAAAGTTAAAAGTGAATCAATTGATTATTAATATTTATAGATGAAGTGTAATCCTAAAGTTGTTTGAGATTTTTGAGCTTTACCATCTCCATCCGTAAATTGAGCTGTTTTGTATGCATCGCTTCTTAATTCAGGCTTGATCAACAAATGACCATTTGCCGCAGTGAATGTAGCAGTTAATGTAAACGATGAAACACTGGTTCCTTTACCATCCGCATCTCTTAATGCTCTGGCTCCAGAAGTATTATCAAAAACTTCATAACGGCCACCTAAACTAAATCCATCAGTAAAAGCATAGTTAGAATAAAGAGCAACTCCACCCCATGTTTTGCTATTTCCTACAGATCCACCCCCTTGGAAATCACCTGTTTGAGATCCATAAGCAGCATTCACACCCAATAAATATTTAGGTGAAATTTGATAAGAAGTCGTTAAATCAGTTAAGCTATATGATCCTGAATCATCTTTTCCTGAGGTTAAAGGAGCCGACTCATTTGATGAAATACCATTGAAATATACATTCCAACCAGATGCCGGTGATGCAAATACTTGATATATGAATCCTTTAGATGCATTATTGTCATTTAAATTATCAACATTGTTGACCAAACCAGCCATAGCAGCAAATTTATCAGTAAAGGCATAATTAGCTTTCAATCCAATGTGATAAAATGGACCGTTGTTGAATAAATTTGACAATGAATAATTGTAATTAACTGGAGCGTCAATAACCTCATATCCAATATGGGTTCCAAATTGACCCGCTGTGAAAGTTAATTTATCACTAGCTTTCCAATTGAAATATGCTTGCTTGATAGCTAAAGCAGTTGTCCCTTTTCCTAATGGCCCGATGGCATTTCCATACTGACCCAAATCTGCATTAGGTCCGAAGGTTAAATCGACAACGACATCAGATGTTTTAGTGCTATAACCAAATTTAGTCTGAACAAGACCTAAAGAAAATTGACTCGACTTTTGATCGAATGCTCTTTCGTATCCAGAAACTCCCAGATTACTTCTGTTGGTTGGACTATTGAAGTTCAACATATAGTACGAATCTACGTAACCTGAAAATGTAAACTTTGGTGCTTCCGCTTCTTTTTCTTGGGAAAATCCACAAAAGGATACTATACCCAAAATAGCTGTAAAGATTGATTTTTTCATGTTTGATAATTTTTTAGTGTGAATAAATGCTTGACTACGAAACAAATATTGTAACAAAAAATATTATAAACAAGAAAATTGGATAAAAAATAAACTTGTTTTTAAAATATTTACAAAAAAACATCAAAAATGAGGTAATATTTAAACCTATTTTGTCTCAAATGTTAAAAAATAGTAATTTTAGAGTTTGTTTTGAATCTTATAATAAGCAATTCTTGAAATAATATAATTTTGATAAATTCATTTACCTGTAATTTGATTAGTATTATTTCAACAAAAAAAATAGCCAACTTTCGTTAGCTATTTAAATGTTTTAAATAAAATAAAAATTATTTTATTCTGCATGAAGCCAAGATTTTTTGGCCATTAAAGTGTCTTTATCTTCTACTCGATCGGGATCCGGAACGCAGCAATCTACTGGACAAACTGCAGCACACTGTGGTTCTTCATGGAATCCTGTGCATTCCGTACATTTATCAGGAACTATATAATAAAACTCTTCTGAAACGGGTTCAATATTTGTTTTTGCATCCATAGAACTACCATCTTCTAGTTCCACTTTAGTCAAAGAGGTTCCGCCAGCCCAAGTCCATTCGATCCCACCTTCATAAATTGCAGTGTTTGGGCATTCTGGTTCGCATGCCCCACAGTTAATGCATTCTTCGGTAATTATTATCGCCATAACAATCAATATATTTTATGCAATTTACTAACATAATTTTGAATAGTATATAAATTATATGGACTAACAGAAAAAATTTAGACCTTTGTTCCATATAATACTTTAAAATATGCGCCAATCTCAGTTTTTAGAACTAATTAAATTTCTTGATCAATTTTTTGGCTCTGAAAAAAACAAGGAAAAAATAGAATTATTTATAGATAAAGCCGTCAATGAGAATCCTTGGTTTACGGATTCATTGGTTCGAACAGCTATGAATGCGATTCAAAAACAATTTTTTTCGCCTTTGGCTTGGCAAGATTTTTTTATTAAACATCCTGAAAAGGCAAAAACAAATTCTAACATTGGGTTAATTATGGCAGGGAATCTTCCTGGAATTGGCTTACATGATCTATTAATGGTATTAGCTTCTGGCCAAGTGGCCAATGTGAAATTAAGTTCACAAGACAAATCACTGATGCAATTATATGTATCAGCCATGAAAGAATTTGATCCATTAATTCCTATTCATTTTATTGATCGACTTCAGGGAATGGATGCTGTTATTGCCACAGGGAGTGACTTTTCTGGTGGATATTTTTCTCATTATTTCTCTACAACCCCTCATATTATTCGCAAAAACAGAAGTTCGCTGGCTGTTTTACGCGGGACTGAATCAGGTCATGAATTTCAAGGCTTAGCTAAGGATATATTTACTTATTACGGTTTGGGTTGTCGAAATGTTTCTACTTTATCCATACCCAAGGACTATGATTTAATCCCTTTGTTTGATGTATTGTCTAAAGAAGATTGGGTTTTAAATCATTCTAAGTATGCGAACAATTTACAATATTACCGTACTTTATATCTATTAAATCAGATTCCTCATTTTGACTTAGGCAATATTATTGTTTCGGAAAACGAGGATCTTGTTTCTCCAGTTGGTGTTTTATATGTTCATCGCTATGAAAACGAAAACTCTTTGCAAAAGTGGATTTCAGAAAGAGAAGATAAAATACAGTGTAAAGTAGGTTTAAATATAGATTTTGGACAAAGTCAACAACCTGCTTTAGATGATTTCGCTGATGGAATTAATACCTATGATTTTTTAGTCAATTTAGCGTAGGCTTGAAATAAGGTAAAGGCTCCTATCGCACCGACGATCGCTCCTATAATCACATCTAACGGATAATGTGCTCCTAAATATATACGACTATATGCGATCAAAGTGGCCCATACAATGAGAATCGTTCCCATTAGCCTATTTTTGCTTACCAAATAAAATCCGATCGCCACGGCAAATGCATTAGCGGAGTGCGAGGAACAGAATCCGTATAAGCCACCACAACCGTCCGGTAAATGTATCCAAGATTGAAATGCTTCCACATGGCAGGGTCTTAAGCGTTTAAATAATGGCTTTAATATACTGGAACTAACTTGGTCTGCGAAAATAACTGTCGATATTAAATACAGAATAGTTTTCCAAACGTGGGATTTATACTCTTTATATAATAGATAAATCAAAAAAGCGTATAGGGGAATCCAGGTTAATTTACCCGATATAATGACCATCGGCTGATCTAACCATGGTTGATGGGCCTGATTAATGAGTTGAAATAAATCACTATCCCAAGTTGGAAACATGCTTTAAAATTTAAATTCAGCCCTTATTCTTGCTATAGTCGCCTCAGCAATAGGTTTAACCTTCTTCTCGCCGATCTGTAATTTTTCTTCTATCAGTTCTGGATGTGACATATAGAAATCAAATTTTTCTCTTGCCTCTTTAAAATATTGGAGCATCAAATTAAATAAGGCTTGTTTAGCGTGCCCATACCCATATCCACCAGCTAAATAATTAGCGCGCATCTCAGCGATCTCTGATTTGCTAGCCATTAGCTGATATAATTTAAAGGTAATATCCTGATCAGGGTCTTTGGGATCTTCTAAGGCTGTTGTATCCGTTACAATTTTTTTAATTTGCTTTAGTAGCTCATTTTCTGGTAAAAAGATATCAATGTAATTGTTCAATGATTTGCTCATTTTCGCACCATCAACGCCAGGGATTGTCATCACTTCTTCATTAATTTTAGCCTCAGGAAGAACAAAAATATCTTTATTATATTTCTTATTGACCGAATTGGCAATATCGCGCGTCATTTCAATATGTTGTCTTTGGTCTTTGCCAACCGGTATAATTTGCGCGTCATATAAAACGATATCAGCGGCTTGTAATACAGGATATGTAAATAAACCAGCATTTACATCGGATAATTTTTCTGCTTTGTCCTTAAAACTATGTGCGTTTGCCAACATAGGAAACGGGGTAAAGCAGTTTAAATACCACATTAATTCAGTGTGATATGGGGCCAGTTTTGATTGTCGATAGAAATAATTTTTTTCTGTATCAAAACCAAAGGCCAACCAGGCAGCCGCTACAGATAACGTATTATTACGTATACTTTCCCCATCTTTTAGTGATGTTAACGTATGCAAATCAGCAATGAATAAAAAAGAATCGTTGCCAGGCTGCTTAGATAATTCTACGGCTGGGATAATCGCACCTAAAATATTTCCTAAATGGGGTTTTCCAGAAGCCTGAATGCCCGTTAAAATCCGCATAGCTTATTTAAATAATTTATGCAAAAATCAATAAAATAGACCGAAACTCCAAGCAAATTGTTCTTGGGCATTCAAGCAAAATTTACTAATTTCGTTTTAACGATCTCACCCATTTTCAATGTTCCTCACCCCTAGCCTTTTGGCATTTTTATTGGATTTAAAATCCAACAATTCACGCGAGTGGTTTGGTGTTAACAAAGGCATTTACACAGATTTAAAAATAAAATTTGAAGAATTTGTAGCTCAACTTATCCTAGAATTTGGGGAATTTGAAAATTTAGATGGAGTTCAAGTAAAAAATTGTACCTATCGCATTAATCGGGATGTCCGATTTTCTAAAAATAAAGATCCATACAAAACGTGGTTTTCAGCTAGTTTTTCTGAGGGTGGTCGTAAATCTGGGTTTATGGATTATTACTTGCATATAGAACCCAACGGTAAATCATTTTTAGGCGGTGGTATGTATAACCCCAGTCCAGACCAAATAGCAAAATATCGCCAGGAAATAGATTATAATGCAGTGGGTTTACGAAAAATAATTGATTATCCACTATTTGTTGAAACATATGGGCAGGCACAAGGAGAAAGCTTAAAAAATACCCCAAAAGGTTTTGATGCCTTGCATCCTGACGCAGATTTACTGAAGGTGAAAACGATGTTCTTTTGGTGTCATTTTACAGATGATGAAGTGACTTCGGATCAGTTTGTCGATTTGGTTGTTAAAAAAGCCAAAGTACTAAAGCCCTATTTGGATTTCTTGAATGCCACTTTTTTTGATAAAGAACCTTTTCTAAAAGTTTAATTTTATATGCAATTTTCCCATTTACATAATCATTCCCAGTTTTCTTTATTAGATGGCGCATCTAAGATTTCTTCCATGTTTAAAAAAGCGAAGGAAGACAATATGCCTGCCGTGGCTATTACTGATCATGGGAATATGTTTGGGGTATTTCAATTTGTGGCTGAAGCTGGAAAGCATGGAGTCAAGCCCATCGTAGGTTGTGAGTTTTATTTGGTCACAGACCGGCATAAACAAGTTTTTACTAAAGAGTTAAAGGATAAAAGATATCATCAATTATTTTT
>Ga0222712_10007864_pt1 | contig 10199 bp, 10 predicted proteins | sample C33_657DmetaG_FD_165043 | JGI IMG/M metagenome (GOLD analysis project Ga0222712, IMG submission 165043) | Estuarine water microbial communities from San Francisco Bay, California, United States - C33_657D | ecosystem: Environmental > Aquatic > Marine > Unclassified | place: USA: California...
GTTTATTTTTGTTCTTCAATTTGATACTATGATTACTACAGGCAACTCTATCATTAGCATTTATACCGAGATGACACCCAATCCGGAAACCATGAAATTTGTGGCAAACAAATTATTGTATCCAGGTAAAAGTTTAGACGTTGCCGATGAAACACTTGCGGCCGCATCTCCGCTTGCAAAAGAGTTGTTTAGTTTTCCATTTATCAAAGCGGTATTTATTGCTTCTAACTTTATTACACTAACAAAAACACCAGATACCGACGATTGGCAGGATGTTATTCCTACCATTAAAACTTTTTTACAAGAGTATCTCGAAAATGGTGGTGTTGTAGTGAATGAAGAAGAGGTTGCAAAAATGAAACAAGAAGCGACCAACACCGTGAGTGCAGATGATGATGTTGTTGTAAAGCGTGTAAAGGAGTTATTAGAAAACTACGTAAAACCAGCCGTTGAAATGGATGGCGGTGCGATACAATTTAAAAGCTACAATGATGGCGTTGTAAACTTAATGTTACAAGGTAGTTGTAGTGGTTGTCCTTCTTCTATGGTAACACTAAAAGCCGGTATCGAAGGCATGATGAAACGCATGATACCCGAAGTGAAAGAAGTGGTTGCAGAGGCCGAATAAAATGAGCGCTGCTAGCTTATACCAATCTTTTTTAGATGGTTTATTAAAAACATCCGCACTAGAATTTATTGCTGTGCTTGCTGGAATAGCAAGTGTATGGTTTAGCAAAAAAGAACAGGTACTTGTGTATCCTGTGGGCCTTATCAATACCACCATTTTTGTTTACATAAATTTTGAAGGTCACCTACTAGGCGAAGCCAGTGTCAATATTTATTACACCGTCATGAGTATTTATGGATGGTGGTTGTGGACGCGCAAAAATGACCAGCAACAAACGGTTTTGCAAATTCAGTTTTCTACCCAAAAAGAACTTTTACAACAACTATTATTTTTTGCCACATTTTATGCGGTGTTATACGCTGCGCTCTATTATGCTAAAGCTTCTTTTGCAAAGGAGGCCATTCCTTGGGCCGATGCGTTATCAAGCGCCGCAGCCTACACGGGTATGTGGCTGATGGCCAAGAAAAAAGTAGAAAGCTGGTATTATTGGATAGCAACTAATATTTTTTCGATCCCACTTTATTTTGTGAAGGGCTATGTATTTACGAGTGTTCAATTTGCTGTTTTATTAGCGCTTGCAGTAGCAGGACTAATTGCATGGCGTAAAAAAGCAAGCATCGTATGAGCACAACATTAGCGCTTAAAAAAATTGTAGTGATAGGTCCCGAAAGCACTGGCAAATCTACACTTTGCGGGTATTTAGCGGATTATTATAACACCCTTTGGTGTCCAGAGTTTGCCAGAGAATATTTATTGGAAAACGGAACTTTTTATACGGTTGATGATTTAATTACCATTGCAAAGGGTCAATTAGAAGCTCAAAAAAATCACACTCAATTGGTACAAACACAAATTGATCAAACGGGTATTGTAAAACCACTTATCATTGATACTGATATGTACGTAATGAAAGTGTGGGCCGAATATGTGTTTGGCACTTGCCCTACATTTATATTGGATGAAATAAATAAGCAAGACTACGATTTATATTTGCTTTGTAAGCCAGACATACCCTGGGTGAAAGATGAATTAAGAGAATACCCAGACGAAAAACCACGTCAAGAATTATTTCAGATTTACAAAGACATTTTAATAAACCAACAAACACCTTGGGTTGAAATTAGTGGCAGTTTTGAAGCGCGTAATCAAAAAGCGGCGGCTGCCATAGACGCTATTTTAGCATACTAATAAATAGCCATGGTATATTTTTTACCAATGGGTAAAAAGGCTTTGTGCTTTTGTTTTTGAAGGGTTCCAATTCCATAAAAGCCAGCAGCAACAAGCAGTCTGGTGGTATTGGGAGGATCTAATAATGGTAAGCCCTTTAATAAACTGTTTGCAATGTTTAAAAACACATAAGCGCCACTTCCAAGCCTGAATAGTGCGCCGTTTGTAAATAGGCCAGATTTGTACCTAGATTGTGGCATACCTGAAATTTCATTAATACTAATTTTTAAAAAACCAAGCCAGGTAGTATCTACCCTAAAGCCACCAAACACTGTTGGTGATTGCTGTGCGCGGTACATATTAATAAGCAAAGAGTCTTTCAAAATGGTTTTTATTTTTCCTTCTATCCACTGTGTATTGCTAAATCTAAATGTGATACAATCTTTTTCTATCCAGCTCTGGATGGTTCTACCTTTTTCTTTTAATACCAGCGTATTACCAACTTGTGCAAGCGATACAGAAGTAGTTAATACTAAAGCAATAACTAAGCCCAACATGTATTTGAATGCAAACATTATTTTATTTTAACGCTCCATAAAAAAGAAACACACCAAATCCGATAAGAATTACGCCAGCAATTTGATTGATTAAATGTAGGTTTTTAGCGTTGAGTTTTGGCCTTAATTTTTCAGATAAAACAACTTTAACAATATCGGAGGCAAGTACAAAAACTAGGCAAGTAATAAAAACAACAGCTTTGTAATTGGCTGGATTGCTTGCTGCTGCTGCGTCTGCTACAATCGCAGCGGTCCAAGCAAACCAAAATAAAAATACACCTGGATTTAATGTGTTCATAAAAAAACCAGATAAAAAGAGCCCAGCATATTTTTGCCAACTTAGTTTTTCTTGGGCACCGTTTGTGTTTTCAGCAATACTTACTTTTTTAAATAGCAATGTATAAATACCAAGCCCAATTAAAAAAACACTTCCTGCTAATGCTATTTTATTTTTATGCGCTAGGGCTGTTGCAAAAAGCCCCGTAAAAAAATTACAAAATAATACCAATGAAATATCTGACGTAGAAACCCCTGCTACAAAGCTTAATCCCGCCTTACGCCCACTGTTAATGCTATGTTTTATGATTGCAAAAATGATAGGCCCCACCGAAATGCTTAATATCAAGCCCAGTAACAAACCTTTTATTAGTGGCGCTACCATGTTTTATGTATTACGTATGAATGTTTCAAATGCTTCTAATTGTTTACCTTTTAAAACCCTTGGAAACTTGTGTTGTCCGCCTAACTTTCCTTGCGACTCCATAAAACCTCGTACTAGATCTTCTTTAATTACTGTAACCGAAACGTTTTGTAAGGCACTTTTACGTTCGGTGGCATAATCATCATTAATGGTACAGAGGTGCTGATCAATGGCTGTCGCTAATTCATTTTCATTAACAGCGTCATTGCAGGCAATATACCATTTATGCCCAAAGAAATTTCCGTGCGGTACGCCGGTTACTGTATACTCAGGAATGCTAATGTTAAATGCGTGGCTTACGGTTTCAACCGCCTTGTTCATATTATCTACACTTAAGTGCTCACCCACTAAACTTAAAAAGTGTTTTGTTCTGCCTGTAATAATTATTTGTGCGTTTTGCTTGTCAATAAATTTAACGGTATCGCCAATTAAATAACGCCAAGCTCCTGCAGCCGTACTGATTAAAATTGCATAATCGGTTCCTTCCTCCACTTCATCTATAAGTAATGCCGTTGCGTTATCTTTTATTTCTCCGTCTTCATCAAAATTATTTTCATTAAAAGGAACGAATTCTAGAAACAAGTGCTGACCTGTTACAAGCCTCATTCCCAGTGCGTTTTGATGGTCTTGGTAGGCTATAAAACCCTCGCTTGCTAAATAGGTTTCAATGTAGGTAATGGGTTTTCCTAATAATTTTTCAAACCCTTTTTTATAGGGCTCAAAACTCACACCGCCATGACCAAAAAAAGATAAATTAGGCCAGAGCTCGTGTATGTTATTGAGCTCATATTTTTTTACAATCAATTCGATGCAGAGCTGAATCCAAGCGGGCACTCCCACTAAAAAACCAATATCCCAGTTTGGAGCTTCGGCAACAATCTCTTCTAATTTTTTATTCCAATCTTTTTCTTTGGCAATTTTTTTTCCGGGTTTATAAAAAGGCTGAAACCAAGTAGGCAGTTTTTTTGCAGTGATACCGCTTAAATCACCGGCGTAAAATCCGGTTCCTTTTTGAAGTTCTGTGCTACCACCAATAGCAAGCCAGCCCTTTGCGATAGATGTGTATGGAATATTTTTATAATGACGTAGGCTCAAAAGTTGCTTTACCATAATGGCTTTGTTACCCGATAATAACTGACGCGTAACGGGAATATACTTGCTAGACGCTTCCGATGTTCCACTACTTAATGCGTAATATTTAATCTTACCAGGCCAACAAACGTCCGACTCACCCTCAATACATCTATGCCACCACTCTTTGTAAATTTTATTGTAATTATAAATCGGTACCGCTTTTTGAAAATCTTTTGAAACTGTTTTGCTTTTCAATAATCCATCAAAATGAAACGTATTTCCGAATGCCGTGTTTTTTGCACGGCGAAGTAATTTTTTCAAAACACGGTCCTGTTCCTTTTTAGTGTTTTTAGGGGATAGGGATAGGTCAAATAGGGCCATGCTACAAAGCTAAAGCAAAATGATACAAAACTTGAATAGTGGCCGCATCTTCGTTACTTTTGTGATATGTTAACAGAAACACTGATAGCTGCTACAAAAGCGGGTGCTGCCGAGTTACAACGATATTTTAATGGTGCGTTTGAAATTACTCATAAAGAGGGTGTCAATAACTTGGTAACCGAGGCAGACCATGCCGCAGAGCGCGCCATTATTGGTGTGATACAGGCTGCCTTTCCGAATCATTTTATTTTAAGTGAAGAAACCGGTGAAATTATTACCACCTCGGAATACAAGTGGATTATAGACCCCATTGACGGCACCGTAAATTTTGCCAACGGTATTCCTATTTGTTGCGTAAGTGTAGGTTTAGAAAAAGACGGTCAAGTTATTATGGGTGCTGTTTACAACCCTATTATGCATGAATTTTATTTTGCCGAAAAAGGAAAGGGCGCTTTTGTAAATGATAAAAAAATTAGTGTCAGTAAAAAAACCAAGGTCATCGAATCCTGCCTCGTAACAGGTTTTCCGTACACGTATTTGGATACGCCCAATGGACCACTTCAAGTATTTGAAAAATTGATTAGAAAAGGTATACCGGTGCGCAGATTAGGCAGTGCTGCCATTGATTTGTGCTGGGTAGCGGCTGGTAAATTTGATGGTTTTTATGAACATAAACTTCAAGCCTGGGATAGTGCTGCAGGTTTTTTAATGGTACAAGAGGCGGGTGGAAAAGTAACCGATTATGCGGGTAATGATTACTCTGTATATCAACCACATTTATTGGCCACCAATGGACATATTCATAACGAGTTACTAGCTATTATAAATGGCGGACCCGTACAATAAAAAATAAAATATGAACGAACAAAGAACAGAAATCACCACCCTTGGTGAATTTGGATTGATAGAACACCTTACAAAAAACTTTGAAACGCATAACGCTTCAACTGTTTTATCGGTGGGCGATGATGCGGCAGTGATAGATCATTTTGGAAAGCAAACGGTGGTGACCACAGATTTATTATTAGAGGGTATTCATTTTGATTTGATGTATACGCCTCTAAAACACCTGGGCTATAAAGCAGTGATGGTAAACCTTTCGGACGTTTATGCCATGAATGCGCAGCCAACACAAATTACAATTAGTATTGGTATTAGCAACCGCTTTAGTGTAGAAGCCATTACCGAATTTTATGAAGGTGTTCATATTGCTTGTGAAAAACATGGTGTGGATTTAGTGGGTGGCGATACCTCTTCTTCACAAAAAGGATTTGTTATTTCTGTTACAGCCATTGGCGAAGTGGCGCCTGATACGTTTGTAAAAAGAAGTACTGCAGGTGTGGGCGATTTAATTTGTGTGTCTGGCGATTTGGGTGGTGCCTTTTTAGGGTTAACGCTCATGGAAAGAGAAAAAAAGATTTATCTCGAAAATCCGGGTGTACAGCCTGACTTAGAAAACGAAAGTTATATTGTTGGAAGACTTCTAAAACCAGAAGCGCGCAAAGAAATCATTGCATTTTTTGCCGAAAATAATATTGTACCAACTGCAATGATGGATGTAAGCGATGGTATTAGTAGTGACGTACTGCACTTATGTAAGCAAAGTGTTGTTGGATGCAGGATTTACGAAGAAAAACTTCCAATATCAGATGATAGTAGGAAAGCGGCATTTAAGTTTGGATTAGATCCTACGGTATGTGCGCTTAATGGTGGCGAAGATTATGAACTACTCTTTACCCTTAAACAAGAAGACCACGAAAAAATTACCCTCAACGAAGACATTAGTGTGATTGGTTACGTGGTTGATGTCAATGAAGGATCAAAACTATTAACCAAGGGCGGTAATACTTTTGACATCACAGCACAGGGATGGACCGCATTTAAAGAGGCATAATTGTAATTGAAAAAATTAATTGAAAAATATGCGCGGCGGTAATGGTTACAAACTCGTTTTACTTTTTTGTTTCCTACTTTTTGGGCTGTCAACTATGGCGCAAAAAAAATTGGCTAATGCGCCAAAAATTGCGCCAGCATTACTCATAAAGGATTTACAAACCCTTCATAAAGTTCTGGAACAAAACCATCCAAGTGTTTATTGGTATACGCCAAAAGACAGCATGGATTTACATTTTTCTAACGCCCTAGCTTCTGTTAAAGATTCTATGTCGGCTTGGCAATTTAGAAGTGTTGTAGCTACTTATTTAGCGCAGATTAAGTGTGGTCATACGTCGGTATATTTTTCGCCAAAACTTACTAAACAGTACCTGAGGTATCGGTTTCCGCAGTTTCCACTTCAACTAAAAGTTTGGAAAGACTCGGCCATTGTCATTGGAAACTTGTATACAAAAGACAGCATATTAATAAGAGGCACTATTGTTACCAGCATCAACCAGTTACCCGTTAGCGCATTTGTAGATAGCATGTATAGCATTATTAGTACCGACGGAAACAGCATCAATTTTAAAAGTCAGGTACTCACCAATAATTTTTCGAGTTGGTATAAAGCCAGGTTTGGTAATCAAGATAGTGTGTATCAGATTTCTTATATAGATAGCCTAGGTAATAAGCAAACAACACAGATTGCCGCCTATGCTCCACCCAGACCTAAAAAAGACAGCCTCAAAACAACAGCCGAGATAGCTAGTAAATCAAAATCAATAAAACCAGTGACACCAAAAAAGTGGACGCTCCTTATTGATAGTGCTACAAATACTGCCTTTATGAACCTGAGTAGTTTTTCGGGTAGGGGTTTTAAAAAGTTTATCACAAAAAGCTTTAGAAATATTAAAGTAGCTGGTGTTAAACATTTGGTCGTTGATCTTCGTAGCAACGGAGGAGGTGAAATAAAAAACTCTACGCTTCTTACCAAATATGTTTCAGATCATTCTTTCAAAATAGCTGACAGTGTATTTGCAAATAATAGAGGCGTTCGTAAAATTCCGTTTGGCAGTTATTTTTCGGTGATGGGGCATGCACTCGCCAAACTAATGATTTCTAAAAAAATGGATGGCGGTGGCTATCATTTAAAAAGGTACGAAACGCATTATTATCAGCCCGTTACAAAAAATCATTTTGACGGAAACGTATATATTTTACAGGGTGGCTATACGTTTTCTGCATCTACTTTATTTACCTCACCGCTAATCAAGCAAAAAAATGTTACCATTATTGGCGAAGAAACAGGCGGCGGTTATTATGGTAATTCTGCTATTTTAATACCAACCATTAAACTTCCAAACTCAAAACTATTGTTTCGACTTCCATTATACCGTATGGTAATGGATAAAACGAGGCCCAAAGGCAGAGGCGTTGTTCCAGACATTTTGGTAGAACCCAATTCCTATGCCATCAAAATGGGCGTAGACACTAAATTAGAAACGGTAAAAAAATTGATTCAGCAAAAAAATTAAGACGCTACTATTTTCAATAGCTCCTTGTTATCATTTAAACATACAATGGCAGCGGTTTCGCCAATTTGTATACAGCCACTCATTGCTTTTTTTTGCATCACACGCGCTGGATATACACTACACATTTTAATGGCTTCGGTAAAATCGAGGCCAACATGTTCCATTAAATTTTGAATTGATTTTAATTGCGTAAGTGCTGATCCGCTCAGTGTTCCGTCCGATTCATATTTATCACCCACCCGTTCATGTTTATAAAAACCTGTACTTGTACTCGTTACAGCATCTGTGATGCAAAACAAGCGGTCACCCATTATTTTTTTAGCTGTTTTTACAGCATTATAATTTACATGATAACCATCTACAATAATACTACTCATAGCATGATCATGATTAAAAAGTGCACCCACCATGCCTGGCTCTCTATGTAAAAATGAGCTCATGGCATTAAATAAATGAGTAGCTACTTTAATATTGTTGTTAAAAAACAGCGTTGCAGTTTCATAACTAGCATTGCTATGACCCGCCGAAACAATAATGCCATGCGATTGAATAAGATCAATAATTGCATCAGAACAAATTTCTGGGGCTAGCGTAATCATGCTAATACATCCGGATCCATACGCTATTATTTCTTCTACTTCCTTTATAGTTGGATTATGAATAATGTTTTCATTATGAGCTCCTTTTTTAGAAACATTAATCCATGGTCCCTCTACGTGAAGTCCAATACAACCCTTGCCACCAATAGTTTTGTAGGCCCTTACAGCGTCAATGGCTTTGTAAATAACGGCTACGGATTGTGAGGCAATGGTGGGCTGAAAATAAGCTGCACCACCCGCTAAACAGTAGGCGTATATTTTTTGAATACAATCTGTGTCTGGAAATTCAGATAATAACTTTTGGTCCGCACCATAAATTTGTAAATCAATAAATGCAGGAACAATATATGGAAACGCCGCACCATTATTGTAATGCTCTTTTGATATTGAAACTATTTTTCCATCATTTATTTCTATAGCAATTTCGTTTATCCATTCGCTTCCGGTAAATAGTGACTTTGCAGATAAAAATTCGGGCATGAAATAGTATTGATGTAAAAAATAAACAAGTATTAAAGCGAAATAGAAAACGAATCGGCGTCGCGTCCAAACGGAAATTTTTCTCTGACTCCAAGCACTACTTCTTTTTCCAGTTCCATGTAAACGGTGTCTTCGTCATCGGCTTTGTAATAAAGCACCTGTCCCATTGGATCAACAATCATACTATCACCACTATGGTTTATTTGATTCCCATCTTTACCAACCCTGTTAACCCCTACTACATAGGTTTGATTTTCTATGGCACGCGCGCATAGTAAGGTTTTCCAGGCGTGGTTGCGCCTTTCGGGCCAGTTGGCTACATAGAGTAACAGGTCATATTCGTCGGGCGTTTGTTTGCGCGCCCATACTGGAAAACGTAGGTCGTAACAAATTTGCAAACAAATTTTCCATCCGTTTACTTGCGCAATGAGTCTTTTATTCCCCGCTGTATATTCTTTGTCTTCACCCGCATATGCAAACAAGTGTCTTTTATTGTAATACGCCACTTGTCCATTTGGTAATACCCATAACAAGCGGTTGTAAAATTTATTGTCTTCTTCTATAATAATGCTACCCGTTAAAATTATTTTATGAAGGGCCGCCTGCTCTATCATCCACTCAACCGTTGGGCCTTCCATGGTTTCGGCAAATAGTTTTGGTTGCATGCTAAAACCTGTGCTAAACATTTCGGGTAATACTACAATTTGTGTAGCGGCTTCTGTAGCTGCTATTTTTTTTTCTAGCATCTCAAGGTTTCTAAACTTGTCTTCCCAAAAAAGATTGGTTTGTATGAGGCTGATGTGTAAATTACCCATAGTGCAATTTAAGAATTTTATTGTAGGCCCGCTTTTATTTTGGCAATGGCCGCCTGTACCCGTCCAGACTCAAAGCCACGGCTCACTAAGTACTGCATCACTTTGGCTTGTCTGGCGTAACCAACTTCACCCTTACACTTTTCCCATTTGTCAACTACTAATTTATCGATGATTTGTTCGTATGCTTCTTCTTCGATAGTAGCCAGTCCTGCTTTAATATTATACGCGCTCACCCTTTTTTGCTTGAGTTCGTAAGCGATTTTTACACGCCCCCATTTTTTGGTTCTAAAATGACCACCCGCAAACAAAGTAGCAAAACGGGTTTCGTTTAAATAGTCTTCCTCAATGAGTTTGGAAAGTAATACCTCTACATCTTTGGTGGATAGGC
>Ga0222712_10007867_pt1 | contig 10198 bp, 14 predicted proteins | sample C33_657DmetaG_FD_165043 | JGI IMG/M metagenome (GOLD analysis project Ga0222712, IMG submission 165043) | Estuarine water microbial communities from San Francisco Bay, California, United States - C33_657D | ecosystem: Environmental > Aquatic > Marine > Unclassified | place: USA: California...
AGGTTGCACAAGTAATTGGACCTGTAGTCGATGTTAGTTTTGAAGGAGAGGGATCAACATTACCAGCAATTTTAAACGCACTTTCTGTTACTAAATCAAATGGTCAAGGACTTATTTTAGAAGTTCAACAACATTTAGGAGAGGACAGAGTTCGTACAATTGCCATGGAAGGGACTGAGGGTCTTCAGAGGGGACAAGAAGTAATCGACTTGGGAACACCAATGACTATGCCAACGGGCGAGGGAATCAAGGGTCGTTTGTTTAATGTGGTAGGAGATGCGATTGATGGTATCCCGCAGCCAAAGTCGGACAAAGGAATGCCTATTCACCGTTCGGCTCCTAGGTTTGACGAATTAGCTACAACCACTGAAGTTTTATTTACAGGTATTAAGGTAATCGATTTATTAGCTCCTTATGTAAAGGGGGGTAAAATTGGTTTATTTGGTGGAGCGGGTGTTGGTAAAACAGTATTGATCATGGAATTGATTAATAATATCGCCAAAGCTTATGAAGGACTTTCTGTATTTGCAGGTGTTGGAGAACGTACGCGTGAGGGGAATGACTTGCTTCGTGAGATGATTGAATCAGGTGTTATTAAATATGGTGAAGCATTTAAGCATGCGATGGAAGAGGGACAATGGGATTTGTCTAAAGTGGATGAAAACGAATTGTCTAAATCTCAAGCAACCTTGGTTTTCGGCCAAATGAATGAGCCTCCTGGAGCACGTGCGCGTGTGGCTTTGTCAGGTTTAACAGTGGCTGAGCATTTCCGCGATGGAGATGGAGAAGGTTCTGGCCGTGATATTTTATTTTTTATTGATAATATCTTCCGGTTTACTCAAGCAGGTTCTGAGGTTTCGGCTTTGTTAGGTCGTATGCCTTCTGCGGTAGGTTACCAGCCAACGTTGGCGACAGAGATGGGAGCGATGCAAGAGCGTATTACATCAACGAAGCGTGGTTCCATTACATCGGTACAAGCAGTTTACGTACCTGCCGATGACTTAACGGATCCAGCTCCGGCAACTACATTTGCCCACTTAGATGCAACAACGGTATTATCTCGTAAAATTGCTGAATTAGGAATTTATCCAGCGGTGGATCCTTTGGATTCATCATCTAGAATTCTTTCAGCAGAAGTTTTAGGAGATTCTCATTATGATACAGCTCAAAGAGTTAAAGAGATTTTACAACGCTACAAAGAATTACAAGATATCATTGCGATTCTAGGTTTAGATGAATTATCTGAAGAGGATAAGTTAGTTGTATCTCGCGCAAGACGTGTTCAGCGCTTCTTGTCTCAACCATTTTTTGTGGCTGAACAATTTACAGGATTAAAAGGCGTTTTAGTGGATATCAATGATACGATTAAAGGTTTTAATGCGATCATTGACGGAGAATACGATTATTTACCTGAAGCGGCATTTAACTTAGTAGGTACTGTTGAAGATGCGGTGGCTAAAGGTGAAAAATTACTTGCTGAGGCATCAAAATAGAAAAAAATGTATTTAGAAATTATAACTCCTGATCGTAAAGTATTTGCCGGCGAAGCTTCTGTTGTTACACTTCCGGGTGTGGATGGCTCGTTTCAAATATTAAATGATCACGCGGCGATTGTAAGTACTTTACAAAAGGGTGAACTTGTCGCAGATAAACAAGCTTTTCAGATTGAGGGTGGGGTGGTCGAAGTTTTAAATAACAAAGTTTTAGTATTGGCTGAGGGAGTTCAATAAACTATGAGGGCACTTGGATTTTTATTTTTGGTCATTCTTTTTTTAAGTTCTTGTTCTGAGAAGACGCAATTGACTGGATCGTTGATGACTTTAATTAAAGAAAACCAATTGCCTTTAGAGAAAATCCAATTTTATAATGACAACCCCTTGTTTCTAGAGCGTGAGTTAAACGCTTCTGAGGCGAATGTCAAATCGGGGAAAGTCCTAATTGTTAATGGCAAATCCATCAATCGAATTACACTCGAGAAGCAAACGCCAGGACTTTTGGTTAAGCAGTCACAGGATCATCTACTTATTTCTTTTGAATCAGGTGCCGGTGAGGCAAAAAGTTTACACTTTGCCCCCATCTTAGGGGAAAGAGGCGAATATTTTTATCAATTGGTCGATGAATCTGGTAGTACCACATTTAGCCGATTGATGTATGATGGCAATAAATATTTATTGTATAATAAATCAAAAATTAGATTAGAGATAATGAAATCATCCTTTTCAGGTTTAAAAGTTAGTAGCAAAAGGATGAAAGGGAATCGAATTCAATAAACTTTAAAATAGTTAATTGTAAAATAGGATGCTTGCATCCTATTTTTTTTTGACCCAAATTTACAATTAGTATGCTAAACATACTTTATATGAAAGCAGAGAATACGGTTGATTTTCAGATTAAAACGGGTTGGAATGCGATTAGCAGGATGTATAATACCTATGCTGCTCAATTTGATATGACAATGGCCATAGGGTATGCTTTATTACACATTGATAAAAATGGTACATCAGCTACCAAAATTGCACCTGCGTTAGGGCTTGAGTCTAGAAGTTTGACCCGAATGTTAAAAACACTCGAAGACAAGAAATGGATTCGTCGAGAAGCAAATTTTAAAGATAAGCGAGTGGTAAAAATCTTCTTGACCGAATTGGGGAAGAAAAAGAGAGATCAAGCACGTCAAGGAGTCATTTTATTTAATGAAATCGTGTATGAAAGGCTTGGTCAAGAGAAACTGGATCATTTTTTTGAAGTAATGGAATCAATTAATTCATTATTAGATGAGGATACGGTTAAAATTTTAGAAAGGTTAAATCATAAATTGTGATTTCAATATAATGACATATTATTAACGAACAATGATATGTTATTGCCGATGAATAAAAATGGCCTTATTTTGTAAATATTTTTAATATAAGGATAGTTTTTGTGTTATAGATTTATATTTTTGCACTATTGTTAATTAATAAAGGAATAATCTAAACTACACAATTAAATAATTACCATGAAAAAATTACTTTTGGTACTTGCATTAATGCCTTTCTTTTTCTCTTGTTCTAGTAAAAAGAAAATGGCCGACTTACAGTCACGTTTGACAGAATTACAAACTAGTAGCGATCAGGCTTTAGCTAAGGCGAAAGCAAATTTAGTTGATTGCCAATCATTGACAGCTAGTCTTCAAGGAGAAATCAAGAAAAGAGATTTGGATCTTGAAGCTAAAAATAATCAATTGAAATCCGTTCAGGAGCAGTTGGATTACATGAAAAAAACAAATACTAATTTGTTAGATCGCTTATCTGACCTATCTGTAATCAATAAATCTGGTGCTGAAAGTATTCGTAAATCTTTGGAAGCCTTAAATGACCAAGGTAAATACATTAAAGATTTGAATTCATCGATGCAACGTAAAGACAGCATTAACCTTTCATTAGTAATGAATTTAAAGCGTTCATTGGCTGATATTAATGATGATGATGTTACTGTTGAAGTTAAAAAGGGAGTTGTTTACATATCAATTTCTGACAAATTAATGTTTGCTTCTGGTAGTGCTATTGTAAACGCAAAAGCTGAGACTGTTTTGGCTAAAGTAGCTAAGGTAGTAAATGACCATAAGGACTTAGATATTTTAGTAGAAGGCCATACTGATGCTGTGCCAATTTCGACGGATTGTATCAAAGATAACTGGGATTTAAGTGCTAAGCGTGCTACTTCAGTTGTTCGTTTATTGCAAACGAAATTCTCAGTAGATCCTGAGCGTATGACTGCAGGGGGTCGTGGTGAGTTTGAACCTCAATCAGAGAACAAAAGTCGTTCAGGTCGTAAATTAAATCGTCGTACTGAAATCATTGTTACTCCTAAATTGGATCAATTCTTCAACTTACTTTCTGCTCCTAGTGGCAAGTAATCTTAAAAGCGATAGAATAAAAAAAGGGCCTTTAGGCCCTTTTTTTATGATAATTTTTGCTTAACGAAGGCTAATTTTCGCCTTGAAACGGGTAATCTGTTTCCTAATGATGTAGTAATATGGGTGAAATTGGATGTGCTAATGGAAGGAATATTTTCTTGATTGACCAAATAGGATTTATGGATTCGGATGAATTTATGCATTCTGAAATGCGATTCAAATTTTTTTAACGTTTTAGCTATATAAACTTCTTTTTTAGTAGCCAAATAGACTAAACTATAATTTCCCTTTCCTTCTATATAAACGATATCTTTAATGGGACAATTTGCGATTCCAGGCAATTTTATCTCTGTTCTCATTTTTGGTTTTATAATTTATTTAAATCATCTAAACCTAAGAAATTGTAATCCAGAAATGCCAAATGAATTATTTAAAGGTAAATTATTTATTAATCGGTAATTGATTTTGAAAATTTGGCAATAAAAAAAGGTCTTCGACGAAGACCTTTTTCAATGTAGTCAGTACGTTACAAATCTCTAACTCAATTTTATCTGATTTGTACCAGCTTCACAATATACTTGAAGAGGTGACAACTTGATACTATTGAAATCTTTTCAATTTGTCCGGTAAGGATTTAACACCATTGACACGATTAAAGACAATTTTCCGTCCTTTAGAAATAGCGTATTTTATCCTTGATTGAGAAGGATGTACCCTTTTCCATTCAATTTTTTGAAATGTTTGACCATAAGATTTAACGTTGGTTGTCAAACAAAATAACATCAAGAGTACTGATGCGACACCGGAATTTAATGTTTGTTTTTTCATATTAGTTTATTTGTGTTGGGAAATCCTCATCTTCAAGGAAAAAGACTTCTTCAACGGGTTTGTTAAATACTTTACAAATTTTGAGAGCCAGAACTGTTGATGGAACAAACTTCTTAAGTTCAATCGCGTTGATGGTTTGTCTTGTTACCGAAACTAATTGTGCCAATTGGTCTTGAGTAATATTATTCACCGCCCTCTCTATCTTTATCTTATTGTTCATCAGTTCGTGTGTAAAATGAATTTTTATATAGTAAGAAGTTAAATCTAATTAAATACACCAGCGGTATTGTGTAAATGTTAAATAAACAGACCAGTAAATATGTTGTTCCATAAATGGTCATTGTTAATATTAAAAACAACATATAACTAATAAGTACTGACCAAATCAATGAAGTCAGTCGAATATTTGACACTAATTCATCTTCAATTTTTTCCTTTGAAAATATGACCAATAAACATCCCAATATTGACAGGGTCAAGAACACTGTTAAATCAATATCATGGGGATGAATAGAAAATGTCTCACGGAAATTTTTGAACATGTAGTTACTAAAAAGAACCGGTACATATACATACCTTGTAATCAAGTATTTCTTGAAAATCATTGGATATAATTGAAATCCAATTGAAATAAGAATTAATATCCAACCGATTTTCTTAAAACGATTATGAAATAAAAGAGTTGTTCCCATTGTGTTTTTTTTAATACATGACAAATGTATATTAAAAATTACATAATGTAAAACAAACTATACAAAAAGATTATTATTAGTTACAAATTTATTGGGGTAATAATGCGTGTTTGACACCTATTTTCTTTGTCTTGATAACCGTTGAATTGGAACAACCTAATTTATTCGAGATTTCACGAACGGTTTTACCTTTCCTAAGGTAGAATAGTACCTGTCTGGTCATTTCCTTTTGGAGGAATTGATTTTCAGACTGATTTGTCCCAACCGGCCTTCCTAATTTACCACCATTTTGTACATATACTTGAAGACCTACGGATGTTCGTTCCTTGATGTTATCCAATTCCATCTCATAAAGTGAGGACATGACCGATGAAATCATCTTCCATATCGGGTTCTTTTCACCGTTAGGACGAGATTGTAACCCAAGGTTACGAATGACTACATTCACGTTATTTTCCTCTAACCATTCAAGAGTTCTGATTACATCACCGGTATTCCGGCCAAGTCTTGAAAATTCCTCGGATACCAGTGTCTTTAATGACCCATTCTCCACCAGTTCCACCACCTGTATTCCGCCCACTCTATCCTTAAATGAAACAGAACCACTTACCTTGTCCATAATCACTAAATCGTAAGTGTCGTTGTCTTCGGTAAATCTGTTACCTGATTGGGAAACATGAGAAACTCTGTTGTATTTTATCTTCATTTTGTTATCTTAAAAGTCATAGACTAAAATTAGTACAAAATGATTGATTTTACAACTATTTGAGGTGGTTATTTCTCGAAAACCTGTTACTACTTATAGTATAGTTTTTTTCAAACTCATTACTTGTGGTACCGGTAGGGTTATCAAGAATTTGTTGGGTAATTTCTGATGCCAATCCATACAATGAAATTTGAGTATTAGGGTTTTCATCTTGGATACGTTTAAGAAGTCTTAGGACCTGTGGGGTGTTTAATATTATCTTCATTTTACCTTATAAAGAATACCAAAATAACGTGGTCGTTGAAAGTTATTATCAAATATCTGTTGTATGGTACGGTTGTGTAGTTTTTTTACTGGTATGGACGAATAATCTACTTGGGTAAGATTTGGGATGGTTTCCATAACATTACCATGTGAAAATTTTCCATGATATTCAATCCGTGGTACCAAAGTGTGGTCAATCATTTTAATCCGGGTGGTCAATTGACTTTTGATACGTATATCAAGGTTATCATCATTTGAGAACAAACCATAATTAAGACTTATTACAGGATAATCCTCCGGAGATGATTGATTTATCGATGTGGTTTTGATACCGCCAACAAAATGGTTTGAAAAGAATTGTCGATTGGTAACCGAACCTAATGTTGATAGTCCATTCGTGAATTTCCTTGATATATCCTGTATCTTTTCCATATCAAATGAATGATAGTTGGTTCGGGTGATTTGTTTGTCGATGGTAATGGTATAGTAATGGTATTGGGTTAAATCCTGGCCAATCTTTGATAATTTATCATCGATGACTTCATTGATATATGATGGAAAGTCTGACACATCAGTACCCATCATTTCTTCTATTGAATATATGTTCTTCATACATATAAATATTTCAAAAAATGAAATTTTACTGTAGTGAGTACAAATTATTTACCGGGACCTCCTTATTTCATTTAGGGTACCATATCATTAGGATATAATTGGTAATAATCTAATAATTTGATTGGTATATCCAGTAAAATTGAAACTCTGAAAGGTGAATTCAATCATGGTTAAGAGTGAGTTGAAGTGAGTACAAAGGATTATTTTAATCGAGGTTAGGTCATTTACATGTGGGTACCCATTCAGGAGACACCACCGGAGGTCTCCAGGGAGAGCGGATACTTCTATCTACACAGGTGTATGGTGCCGGAGTGGGTGTCATAGTGTTCCAAATGAACCAATTATCGACCAAATTAAGTTTTGACCTTTGATTTGAGGAAGGTTCTAATTCCTTGGTTACATATTCAAGTACTTCTTCTTCATTATAAATAGAGGTAGTAGTAGAGTGTCCCAATAACCAACCGTTTTTTGAAATTCTTTTGAATTCTTGGTATCTGACAGGTGTTTGAAATAGAATATGGGTATGGTATTTTTTGTTTTCACCGAGTTCAAAAAACACTATACAATTCTTAAACAATTTACCTTTGTTTAGAAAATTCAAGTAGTTGTTGGTGTATCGTTTTAGTCCTGATAAATTGTTGATATGAGTGTTCTGGTAGTTGAACTCATATTCATGTCGTTGTATTTCACCTTGAATATCTTTGTTCAATTCTTTGATATAGTCTCGTTCTTTCTTGTTGAGGTTGAACGTACCGGTTAAGTGGTAATTAAAATTCATTGAAGATAAACCTTTGATTAAATCATTCCGATACTTTGTATTAAAATCCACCATAGGTTCTGTGTTAGTTTCGTTTAATAATTTCTCACGTAGTCTTTGGTTTCGTTTGTTGATTTTATTTTGTGTTCTTCTTCTGATAATATATTCATCTGTGGTTAGTGATAACCTTGGTCTTCCAACACTTCTTATACTTAATTGAGTACCCATAATAATTTTTGATGACTTGTTTTGGGTAGAAGAATTTCAATCAAGTACTACCCTGTCATTTGATAAATATTAGTGAGTAGGAGAAAAGTCATTTCGTAGTGTTAAATAATTACCAATCAAGCATCCCGAATTCTGGATCGTGGCCAAATTCATTTGTCCCCGAACCTATCAAAATCTTTTTTTGACCTTGATTTCTTTTTTTGGTTTTTTTTGTGTATATTTTTTAATGTGGGATATAATACCCCATTAAGTACAACCAGATTGTTCTTTGGAACATGATAAAGAGTGCCAGTAAGATTATGAGAATATGTCAGGTTACGATTCTGAATATAATAAATCAGAGTTTGACGATATTGAAGATGACCCATTACCAATTAAGGATTATCTCCTCACCGACGCGGAGATTATGGGTGTTTTCCCAAACTTGGGAGAACATGATATTGAAAAACTAAAAGAGATTTTATTATTAACAACAGAAATTATTTACAAAAATGGGAAGAACTAGTATTTCCGAATTTAACAAATTCATAAAAACAAAAGAAGTAAAGATTGACACTAATAATAGTGTGGTGGTTTATTCGAGGGTCTCGTCTAAACAGCAATTGGAAACAAATAGTAGTATTGAATATCAGATAAAACAAATACATAAATTTTGTTCCGATGAGAAATATGAAATCATTCAAACTTTCGGTGAAAAAAATGAAAGTGCCAAGAGTGATTTGAGAAGAAAGGAGTTCAAAAAAATGATGGATTACATCAAAAAATTAAGGAGAAAACCACTTGGTATCGTTGTATATGATGTAAATCGATTTTCCCGAACCGGTGGTTCCGCCATCAGTATTTTACAGGATTTACAAATCATGGGTGTCCATCTTTTTGAAGTATCCTCCGGATTAAACACAAAAGACCCAAAAGATTTGTACGTCATTCAACAGAAGTTATTGGATAGTCGAAAAGAAAACATGGACAGAATCAATCTGATTGTTCCACGAATTAAAGACAAAATGAAAGAAGGTTTGTGGTTTGGAGTGGTACCAGTTGGTTATGACCATTATGGTCCCAGAGTAAAGAATGAACGGTTTTACCAAAAAATACAAAAGATTGTAATTAACAATGATGGTAGAATTCTAAAGGAAGGGTTTATGTTAAAATTAACTGGCCTCCACTCTGATGTTGAAATTTCTAAAATTCTTCTTACAAAAGGATTAAAAATTGACCGAAAGAAACTTGGTACAATTTGGAAGAACCCATTCTACTGTGGGATAAATAGAAACAAAATGTTGGATGAAGCGGTGGAAGGTAATTGGGAGAAAATCATATCAAAAAAAGATTTCTTACGTCTTCAAATTGTCCTTCAAGAAAATCATTCGGGGTATAAACATTCTAAAAAAAATGATTTCACACCTTTAACTCGTTTTGTCCGATGTAAATTCTGCGGTAAAAACCTTTCTGGTTATTTATCCAAAGGATTACCTTACTACAAGTGTAATAGTTGTAAGGTGAATCTAAACGGGAATACATCATCTAAAAATATCGGTGCCAACGATTTATTCAAAAACTTGTTAAACCAATTCAAAGTAAATCCCCAATTCATTGAATTGGTAGAATTACAACTAAACAAGGTGATGGGATTTTATAATGTAATGGAAACAACACGTGAAAAGGAAATTATAGGTCAGATAGATGAGATTCAAACTAAAATTGACACTATGGAATTCAACCTAGCCACCGGTGTAATTTCACGTGACATGTTTGACAAACACTCATCTAAATTAAAATCAGAAATCACCAACAAATCCATTGAACTGAATAAACTTTCTCCCACATTATCTAACCAAGGTGAAATGATTAAGAATGTAGTCAAAAACATGGGAAATATCGCCAATATATGGGATTTGTCGGTAGTAGAGGATAAGCAAAGACTACAAGAAACCCTATTTCCAGGAGGTGTGTATTATGATAAAGAAAAACACGATTATCTAACTAAAAACATCAACAATTTTATGTTAGTAAGTTCTTCTATTTCAACAAGTTATGAGGGTAAAAAAAATGAGGACAAACCTCCGAATGATGATTTGTCCTCTTCAGTAGTCAGTACGTTACAAATCTCTAACTCAATTTTATCTGATTTGTACCAGCTTCACAATATACTTGAAGAGGTGACAACTTGATACTATTGAAATCTTTTCAATTTGTCCGGTAAGGATTTAACA
>Ga0222712_10007868_pt1 | contig 10198 bp, 8 predicted proteins | sample C33_657DmetaG_FD_165043 | JGI IMG/M metagenome (GOLD analysis project Ga0222712, IMG submission 165043) | Estuarine water microbial communities from San Francisco Bay, California, United States - C33_657D | ecosystem: Environmental > Aquatic > Marine > Unclassified | place: USA: California...
TCAATCCATTGTGAATCATAATAAGCAAACAGTGCCCCAGTATCTGATTCATACCACATGTCGCCTTCTGCTGGAGAGGCAGGAATGGTATCAGATACGGTTACACCACCAGAGCCAAGGTCTTTATAAGTTGATCCATCGTTAGTAAACTGCCATTTATCTGTAGTTTCATTCCAACGAATTTGAACATTGGTAAAACTACCGCGTTCAATTTCTATTCCAGCATTATAGGACGGAGTTGCTGCAGAGCCAGTGTTTAAAACTATTAAATTATCTTCAATCAATAATTCAGTTGTGTTAACTGTTGTTGTGGTCCCATTAACAGTTAAATCTCCAGAAACTGTAAGATTTCCAGTTATAGATGTTGTTATATTAGAGTTTCCAATATTAACGGCTGATGCATATGCTGCACCGATATTTACAACACCGCTTGTTGTAGAGCCGTATCCGCCATCAATATCTGCATTTCCTCCAGTATTTGTTGTACCGCCAGATGCTTGACCGCCATACAGGGCAACTGGACCGCCAGTTACTACACCTGTGCCAGTGGCACTAGCCCCAGCAATACTTATGTATGGTGCTGTTTGACTTCCAGCACCGCTGAGATTATTGGCAGTAATATAAAGGTTTCCGTGTATTCCACCGCTTGTGGTTATTACCCCTTGTTTGCTGACATTGCCAACAAGTGTCAAATCGTTACGAATTGTTGTTGACCCTGTTGTTGCACCAATTGTTAACGCCGTTGAAGCGCCAGCAAAGTTGATTGTTGTTGCGGTCGTGTTTATTAAATTAAATGAAGAAGTATTAGAATTTAAACCAGAAAAAGTTGGAGTATCAGATGCTGCAACAGCCTGACCAATAGAAACAGTGGGAGAAGACCCTTCACTAGGCGTGTGAGAAACAGTAACGCCCGTACCTGCTGTAATATTTGAAACGTAATTTCCATTAGTATCTGTACCTAAATCAATTACATCGTTTACCCAAGCAGACCCGTTCCATTTAAGAAATTGTCCAGATGAGTTACTCGTGATAGTGACATCACCAACATCATCAAGAGTATTAATTGTTGGTATGCTGTCATTAACCCATTGAGAACCATTCCATTTAAGAAATTGTCCAGGTGTAGCTGAAGATATGCTTGTATCAGTTAGCGAAACAATACTTTGGCCAACTTCACCGCCAACAACATTAGAAAATATATTTACTCTTACTTCGTTTGAATCCGGTGCTTCACCAAAATAAAGCTTTAAAGTATTTCCCGTTAAAGCCTCCCAAGATACTTGTATGTCATTGTATGGTGAAGAGTTTGACCTGCAGGAAACCAAGATATCTCTTGTGCCAAGATTATGAGTGACAGTTATTTCCGTATCTACTCCATTGCCAATACTGGCAGAATAAGCTGTGCCTTGTGCTGTTGAGAAACCAGCGTATACAAGTGCCCTAACTGAATTAAGAGCAGGAGCTGGACTAAATGTCGCTGTTATTTGATTTACAGTAGTAGCTTCCCACGAAGGCGTTAATACGGCATAAGGGCTCGAAGCCTGCCTAAATATAACAAACACATCTCTAGTACCAAGATTGTGATTTATTGAAAAAGATGTAGCTGACCCATTTCCAATTGTCTGGACATAGGATGCACCAGTGACGGCATTTAAACCTCTATTAATCCAATTTGATCCATCATAAGAAAGTATTTGGTTTGATGCTGGACTAGAAAGAGCAACGTCTCCAATATCATCAATTGAATTAATAATTGGAATGGAGTCATTTACCCAATTTGTTCCATCAAACTTTAAAAATTGTCCAGTTGTTGCTGTTCCAATTGAAACATCACCAATGTCATCTAATGCGTTGATCTGAGGAACGTTATCATTGATCCAATTAGATCCGTTATATTTTAAAAATTGACCAGGAGTTGCAGAAGTAATAACAACATCACTTAGAGCATCTATGCCAAATAAAACAGATCCAGTTACAGATAAACTACCAGGAACAACTAAAGAATTTGGTAGACTGAGTGTTATAGAACCTGTTGTTTGTGTTACTGAAATTTGATTAGAAGTTCCATTGAGACTTGTTACTCCAGCCGTACCGCCTGCAGCATAAATTGTTACTCTTACGGAGTTAGACGATGGCGGTGTAGAAAAAATAATTGATGTTGTATTAGTTGATGTTGCTTGCCAATTAACTTCAATTACTTCATAGGGGCTTGCTGCATTTCTTGCAACAACTACAAGATCTCTTGTTCCTAAGTTGTGCGTTAAAACAAACGAAGTAGAGGATCCATTTCCTATGGTTTCAGAATATGCACTTGGAGCTCCAGCTCCACCGCTACCAGATATTGCTGTAGGGACAAATTTTGTTCCATTGTATGCCAGTGCGTATCCGAGGTGTTGCGGAAGAAGTGTCTATTTCAATATTGTTAACAAAAAGAGAGTTAACATAAACGCTATTTGGAAGACTTAAGGTAAAGGCTCCTGAGGTTTCAGAAACAGAAATCTGATTATTTGTACCAGAAATACCAGTAATTAATTTTGCACCTACTATTGCGTTTGTAGAGTTTTTATAGAAGATCTTACCATCTGCATAGTTGATGGCAATTTCTCCACTTTCTAAACTTGTAGGTGCTACGCTAGATGTTCCAGACCTTTTTATTAAAACAGTATTTGACATCTAAAACTCCGCTAGTTTGCATAAAAGTACTATATTATACAATATAATTAAAAGGTTCCGCCATCAATAGTGAATCCTACTAGGTTGCTATTGTTTCCGTAAAGTGCTCCAGAAATTCCAACCCCTCCAGTAACAACAAGGGTTCCAGTAGTATAACTGCTTGACGCTGTTCCTGCAGTAAATGTAGTAGCACCATTTGAGGTTAGTGTTGTAAAAGCGCCAGTCCCCCTAGTAGTTGCCCCTATGCTAGAGGCGTTGATTGTTTTATTTGAAAGGTTTTCTACACCTGCCAAAGTTGCCAAAGTACCAGTGGTTGGAAGAGTGATGCTAGTGTTGGCAGTTGTTGTTAGAGTAGTATTATGGGCTCCAGATGTTTCTAGATTTCCACCAAGCGTAATGGTCTTAGACCCATTATTGACTCCAGTTCCACCATAAGTTGGAGAAACTATCGTTCCCTGCCAAGTTCCTGATCCAATTGTTCCAACAGTTGTAATTGAAGACTGACCAACATATGTTGCGGCAATGTCAACCGAGTCTGCTCCGACGGTGATTCTATCTGCTGTGCCACCTACTGCTAAAACCCCAGAAGATATTGTTAAACCAGCACCTGCTAGTGAGTCCTTTAGTTTTAATTCATCTGTGGCGATTTCTATTCCGCCATTTGTTGCTACATTAACATTAAATTCTGTTCCATTTAAAGAAAGAGCAGATCCAGCTGCATATAGCCCTGCTCCAGAAAACTGAACCCATACTTGACCATTAAAATCTGTTAGATTATCTGCAGTTTGAACCCATCCAGTGTTAGCATACGAAGCACCTTGCTGAACAAATACAGCCAATCCATGAAGTTCAGTATACACATTAACATCTGAAGATCTTGTTAAAGTATAGCTACCACCAGTAATTGAAACATCATATACACCTTTTTGACTAGCGGTTGTTTGTCCTGTTAGAAGAACTCTTTCGCCATCATTAAGAGTGTGTGTATCGATTTCTAGTGGAGTTGAACCTGTAAGTGGAACGTTTGAACTAGAAAGTACGTGAACAGCCTGCTTCCAAGATAATCCAGTAACTTTATTGTCTACATAATATTTTGTAGCGGCGTCTGTATCCTGAGTTGGTTCTGCAAGACCAGTAATTCTAGAAGAAGCTACATCAACTGTTCCTGTGCCATTGGGGCTCAATGTTATATTACCATTACTGTCTGTAGAGGTGATGGTATTTCCATTAAAGTTAAGATTATCTACAGTAAGCTCTGTAATGCCAGCAACTGATGTTGTTGTTGATCCAAGAGTTAAAGTTGAAGACCCTAAAGTAATTGTTGAATTTGCAAGTTGAGCGTTAGAAACACCACCAGACTTAATTGATACTGCGCCAGATGCAACACTGAAACTATCTGAGTTAAATGACGCAATACCTTTATTCGAAGTACTCGCATCCTCCCCTGAAATTGTTATGGTATTATTTGTGACAGCTGTGTCAATTCCTTCTCCGCCAGTAAATGTTAATGTATCTGTTGCAAGAGCGACTGAATCTGCTGTTCCAGTATCTGCACCGACGGTAAGAGTGGTGGAAATGGAGGCTGTCGATACTGCGGTAACAAGACCTTTTGCATTTACCGTTACTACTGGAATTTCAGTAGTAGAACCGTAAGCGCCGACATTTGAGTTTACTGTATCAAGAGTAACATTAATTGTAGTATTACCAAGATTTGTCATGGTGGCGCTACCATCAACATCTCCAGCAATTGTTATTGTTGGGTCGTTAACATCAAAGTTTAGTTTGCCATTGTCATCGTCATAAGTTACAGAAATGCCAGACTCTGTATTTGTTGACACCATAGCGCCGACAATATCTTCAACTCTTTCTGCATTAAGAGTGACCGCACCAGCGGTTACAGTGAAATCAGTTGAGTCAAAAGATGCTAATCCAGTTACAGAGCTTGTTGCAGTTCTGATGTTAGTGTTTGAAGCAGATGTTAGTCTACCCTGTGCATCTACGGTAAAAGAACCTACCGCAGTGGAAGTTCCATATGAACCTGCTGTAACAGTAGTATTGTCTAGGTCAACAGTAATGTTGTTTCCTGCTGCTACTGTTGTTGTTAGTCCAGTTCCGCCTGAGATTGTTAAGGTTTCATTATCATCTACAACTGTTGATGTTCCAGAATCTGCTGCTAAGTTAAATGTGTATGTTGCTGCTACTATTGCAGAGTCAACATATGCTGTTGTTGCAACTGCAGTACTGTTGTTTCCTGCCGTTTTTGTTTCTGCTGTTGCAGAAGATCCAAGTGAAACTGTTCCAGTAAAAGTTTTATTTCCAGAAATTGTTTGATTTGACGTTAGGGTAGCAAAAGCACCAGAACCACCAATTGCTATTACGTTCGATGCTGTTCCACCAACGCCACCCGTACCCTTACCGTAATAAAGGACGTCATCTACTTCTGTAAATGCTAATTCTGCGTTTTCAAGCGACGCTGGTGCACCAGAGGAACCTCCAGATGCCCTTCTTTTAATTCTAATTGTATTTGACATTTTTAGAAGTTTCCTCCATCAACTAAATTTTCTTCAGAGTAGTTAACCCATTGAGAACCATTGAAGCGCAAAATATCGCCACTAGATACTGTCGAAATAGTAACATCATTTAAACCATTAAGAACAGATTGCGTTGATATTTGAGCTTCTGCGCTTATAATTCTATCTTTTACCGTTAGGTGTGATCCAGCTGGATTAAGGCCTAAAACTGTTTGTACTGCTTCTACCGCATCGTTCAAATCTGCATGCTGTTTTGCGTGAGGTACTGTTGTAGAGTTAAGTTTATCCGATCCTGTTGGATTGACAAAATTATCTAAAGATGAAGGATATTGAGTGGCCATTTTTCTCCTATAAAGATATAATTTTATTAGGACCGTTGTCCCAAGCTATAGTAATCGGAATATCAGTACTACTACTACCGGCAAAAGGTATTCCTGAAGCGGTGTCTATATACATTATTAACTTAGATGTGCTGTCTGAAGCTGTCGATCTATATATTATAATTGCATTAAACGCAGAGCCGTCATGGCTTGGTATAGCTAAATCATCTGCATCTATAACGCCTAAAACATTAGAAATGCCTGTTAGGGCAACAGACCTTTTTTTTATTGCAGTTGGAGGAACATCTGACATGAAGGTATCTGTGTTTTGAGATGGGATATATTCACTGTTAACAAGAGCTACTTTAAATTCTGTTGAACTAAAATTAATTTCCCCGATTTAATATAGACTGCTTAGTCTTGCCATAAATAAAGTTTGACATTATATTCCTACATTTTCAGAAACAATAATTCTATATTTATAATTAGACTCAAAATAATCTTTATTATCTGCGTTATATGAAGGCGTTGCGTCAGCTAAAGATGGAAAATCTATGTAAACTTCTGGCTTCCAGGAGTGCATAGATATTTTTACTGGTATAGACTCCCACCTAACAGGAGTTTTCTGTATCTTTTTTCTTTGTGCTTTAAAATAATTTGTATTTAAAAAGTTAGAAGCTGGTCTTTCGTTAAAAAACACAGTAATTCTTCCATTATTATAATCATTATCTAAATAAAAATCACCATTAGCTGGTTCAACAGAAGTAATATAAAAATCTGGATTTTTAGCGATAATCTGATAAGTTGTATATGGTTCAACTAAGATTGATTTATCTTCAACTAGAATTTGCTCAATAACCGGAGGTTTTGGTTCTGCTATTGCCGTTGGTGTTGAAGAGTTTTGTATAGTAAATTTTATTTTTTCTTCTGGAATAACTTGCCCAGCTGCATCAACTAAACCATTTACTCTAATGTAGTAGTCTTGTTGACCATTTAGTATTTTATTCCAATATAACTTTAATAAACGAGATATCTGATTATAATCATTAATAGACTGAATAGATCTAAATGGATTAGCAACTGTTGATGGAGTAGAAGAAACTGTTTCAACGATAAAGTTTGCGTTAACAAGAGAACTTATTTTTACAGTTCTAGCAAATTTGATAACTACAATATCTGGACCAACAGTTGCATATTCTATAAGGTTTAACGCCACTTTATTCTCCTATAAAACTGCACTCTGTTTTAATAGTAACTACGTTTGACAAAAAAGAAAGAGGGCGGTGATCCTAAAACCACCGCCCCCTCCCTATTAGGGAATCGTAACTATAACTTCCCTAAGGTCTATCAGAGTGTTACGTTGTTTGTAACGGTAACCTCGTAGTTACGTGCAAGGCTGACGTTCTTAGCAACGGTGATACCTTCGCCGTCACCAAGCATTACGATGTCATAACGCTCTTTCATCTTCATTTGACGGATGTCACGACTTGGATCATCGAACTGATCTGTTGACATGTCATCCTTGACAAGGAGGGTACCAACTTCATTGCGGTCGATCAAGAATAGATCAGACTTAGCTGGAGTTGAACCTGCCTTGGCAGTGAAGCTGACGAATGGTGAAACAATAACGTTCAAGCCCATTGGAGCTGTTGCGTTAAGGGCTGCACCCTCAGATTGTGGACGATATCCCCAGCTGGTATTAACAGCTGCGGCAGAACCACCAGTGTGGAAAATTGCATCCTTCAGGAATACTGACCACATAAGTGGATGTAGGATGAAATCGGTTGGAATGTGCTTCTCGGCCATGAGCACTGCTGCCATGTCGATAATGTCATCCCAGGTAACGGTGTCATTTGCGGCACCGTCAATTCCTCTACCAGTGGTAGCTGTGCCACCGTCGTTGTCAAACACAACCGTAGCTGCGTCCTTAAAGCGACTAAGAGCAATTTGCTCTTTTAGACGAGCCATAGCACGGCCTGCAGCGCGAACATGAAGTCCAACGATGTCCCAGAGGGAGTCAGCAATTACTTCTTCAGTAAATGCTAGCTTTACACCCTTCTTGGATACCTTTCCTTCAATCTGCTTTGCAAAGGCTAGTGCCTGCTCTGGATACTCTTGTCCTTCAGGTATCTCTGCAGCTTGGATTGCATTAACGGCTGGGAACTCCAGAGAACGCCCCTTGCCAAGGCGAACTACCGAAAGAAGAGGGGTTACGAGCAACTGTGGCTCTGCTGCCTCTTTTAGAGTACGAGAGATGACCTTTGGAAATAGAATTGCTGCGTCTGGTGAACCAAATGCTTCCTTTATGGTAACTCTGTTGTCTGAATCGATGTACCCATCCTCAGCTAATGCGGCTTCCCAAGCTGGGAGCCCTGAGAGGAGTTCTTGGATTGTCTTACTCATCTTAGGATTATTCCTCCTGTGTTGTTTTCTTTATTATAATGTTAGGTTGACACGGAATGCGCCAACCACGTTTGTGACATCTAGGTTTGAACGGATGCCAAGCTTGCCCTGGTAGGTGCCAGACTTTGTAAGTTCATACACGGTCTTGAGAGCACCTGGATCTGATGGGAGTTGCATGTATGAAAGCAACCCGTCATCAAAATTGGTGGCAAACTTCTCAACCTCAATCACTTTACCAACCTGCAACCAGGGGTATGTACCTGCATCACCAGCTGAAAGTAGTCTTGGACGGCCCATAAAGTCAGCGGCAACGAGATCGCCTGCGGCAAGATCTGCGTTGACACCGGTTACCATTGGGTACTCTACATAACCTCTGGTAATGAAACCAGCACCTTGTGAGGTTCCCTTATCAAAGGGTCTGTAAAGATCATATTGTGCACAGCCTACTGGGACGCTACGAGCAGCAACTGCCTGAGTATCGCCACTTGGGCCTGCGGTTGGAGTTGCACCAGCGGTTGGGTTCCAACCTGAGATGGTGTCACCCCAAGTAACGGTGCTTCCGCTACCGTTAGCAGGGACAAAACGTGAATCGCCAGCTACAGTGACGACTGAAAGAATTGTACCTTTTGGAATAACGATTTCAAAACGATCATCTTCTGAATCTGAGTACCAGGTTGGAAGAGCAACGCTAGGAAGAATGTATGTTGCTGGGGCGGTACCCTCAGAAACAACGAAACGACCTGAACCAGTCTTTGTTCCTACCTTACGAAATTTTGCTAAACTCATTTAAGTTTCTCCTTAATAATTGATAGTTTATAGTTTACGACGACCCATAAGAGCGTCTACGAATAGCTCCTCAGCAGAGGGAGACTTTTTTTGACCCTTGATTTCATGATCTTCATCTATTAAAAGAACATTTTCTTCTTTCTCTAGAACTACTTCGCTCTCCATTACTGGTTGAGCTAAACCATGAATATCCTTTTTTACTGTTGGCATCTTTGCCAAATCTCTTAAAGAATCTGCAAGAGAACTAGCTGATCTTTTTACATGATCAGCGATTAATTCTTCTCTATCTTCAATTGATTCTGTTCCAACAGAAATTTTAGTGTCAACAACTCTCTCAGCTAAAGTACGATGTAGTGCTTTTTTGAGTTTACTGTTTTCTTCTTGGAGAGACTGAACTTTTGCTTTTAGTTCTTCAACTTCTTGCTCAGTAGCATCGTGTGTTTTACTGAGGTCTGCATCTGACTCCTCAGTCTCTGCCTTGTCTTCACCATCAGCTGGCTTTTCGCCGTCTTCGCCATTTTCTGGATCTGACTTCTCTGATTCCTCTGAAGACTCTGGTTCAACTTCATCCTTGTTTTCTGGATCTTGTTCGCCAGCTTCCTCAGAGTCTTCATGAGACCCTTCTTCTTTATTTGACTCTTCGCCAGCTGGTTCGCTAGCTTCAGAATCTTTATCTGCGCCTTCAACGTTCTCTTCTTCTGGAGCGTCCTCTGCAACTGCCTCTGAGGCTATAGCAGAAAGATCCTCACTTAGCTCTTCAACTTGAGCGAGAATGTCTTCAGCGGTATTGTCATTGCTCATGCTAGAAATCTCCTCATGGCTATCCTTGTCTTGATTCTCATTAGATAGTAATGAAGTGTTGTCACTGTTACTATTTTCGCTTTCATGTATTGCTATTGCTGACAAAAAAGCACCTTTCATATGCATGTAGAGTGGTTTTGACTCTTTCTTTTTTAAAGAAGACAAAATTGACTGATTCTCAGTTATAGAAACAATATCTTCCTCATTCATATGAAGAACAAAAGCCGAACTTTTAGCTACCCAATTATCTGAATCAGAAACGGCTACATTTCCATCTGTTTTTTTGGTTACCCTAACGCTAGACCTTTGATCTGCTGGTTGATTAACAAATGAATACTCTTTAAAAGAAATGTCTTGCATGTCTATAAATGCAAGTTTACCCTTGTATACTTGACCTCTTTTGTATTTTGGTAGTTTTGGTCTTCCATCTGAAGATTCAGAAGCAAGATCTTCCCCAGAAATTGAACATACAGCCTTTCCTGCCCTACCTCCAACGGAACCAGTTAAATATCTTTTATCTGCTACCTTTTGTGCTGCTACTGGATCGGTAATTGCAATCTGTAGTCTGACATATGGAGAACCATCTGATTCTTTATCCATTTTTGCGGCAATGACTCTACCAATTGGCTCAGAGTTGAGGTCATGGTTTAATATAATTGGCTTTGGGTAAGGATCTACCCAAGA
>Ga0222712_10007871_pt1 | contig 10198 bp, 5 predicted proteins | sample C33_657DmetaG_FD_165043 | JGI IMG/M metagenome (GOLD analysis project Ga0222712, IMG submission 165043) | Estuarine water microbial communities from San Francisco Bay, California, United States - C33_657D | ecosystem: Environmental > Aquatic > Marine > Unclassified | place: USA: California...
CCGGCAGCAGCAGCGCTTACCTCGTCAATCCATCCCTCAATTAACGCGATGAGCAGCTCCAACTTCTTGAGGGCTGCAATCTGTGCCTCGCTCTCTTCGGGAGCGAAGAGACCATTTTGAATCGCCTCGTTGATTGCCTGCGGATCGCCACTTAATTGTTCGAAGTCTCCTTGAACTTTCTGGATATCAACATGAATGCCTGCCGAATATGCGCGTACCGATTCAATGATCGCCTCTTTGAGCCATGGGTTATTAGCGAAGAGTCGGGTGGCCGCTGATTCTCGAAGCGCTAGGTAGTGGAGAACTTCGCCAAACGGAATATTTAATCCATCTGCATACTTGAGCGCATTCTCTGGAATTAAAATTGCGCGGACAGGATCGATGAGCGGAATGCCAACATCACCGGCGCCAGTCACGGAGTATGCGGCGCTTTTAAGCGCCTCGCCAAGTTGCGTGGCAAACATGATGCCGCCGATTTTTTTCATCATCTCATTCATCTGGGCAAAAATCCCAGCCATTGCCGGTTCGACCTCAGAAGAGAGCGCGCTCCCAACAGCGCTGCCCAACGAGTGCGACAACGGTTCGACAACCGCACACCATGTTGACGTGGTGCCATCAACCCATTGCGAAGGGCGCCACGTTTGTCCAGGTAGCGCGGGGCTAGAGAAGGCAACGCTCTGATCAAGCCAGAGATCTGCTACGCGTAACGCATCCAGCGATTGATTATGCAATTCGCTGGTAATGGCAGCGTCATCGCGCACATTGGCAAGTTCGCGGACAGTCTCGGGAGAGAGGGAGGAGCCATCGCCACCTGAGCTAAAGGCTCGACCAAGTCGGGAGAGCATCTCGCCGAGTTGGCTGAAATCGAAGCCGCCAACTCCCGGTTGTTCACTCATCGTGGCCCCTCCTCGTTACTCTCGAAATTCAGGACTCTAAAACTAGTCGCTCTACAAACCAACCACTCGCTCTACTTTCTTGAAAACCGATGGTTGCACCTATTTATTCCCGGCAATTTATTCCTAATTATGTATTCCCGCTCAGTTCTCACGGTTTTCTCATGTCGCACTCCCGAAGTAGGAGGGAAGTAGGGGGAATGGTTACCCTAGGCAGGTGTCCGCATTAGTGTGGTGGCTAATTCCCCTCGTCGCCTGTTCAGGCGCGCTGCTCTATGTCTGGTGGTCGATTGCGGCTAAACGCCGTCAGAACACCTACAAGTCCATTGCTGAATACGAGACGTTTCGTTCTGCTTTTGCCAAGGATGGTCGTGAAGCCAAGCGCGAGCAGGATAAGAGAGATCAGAAGAACGAGCAGAAACCATGATTCGAAGAGGTACTCGCTTCCAGCTTCTCTGGATTGCGCTACTTCTCATACTTGGACTAGCTGCCCCACTCCCATACGTGCTTGTCGAACCGGGAACGCCAAATGACACCTTGGGCAAGGTAAAAGGAAAGCCGTTGCTCGAGATTGTTGGTAGCGAGACATTTCCTACCAAAGGAAAACTCAACCTCACCAGCATTTGGGTGACTAGCCCTAATTCGCACCTGCAAACTTTCGAGCTATTACGTGCATGGATTGATGGCGAGCGCTCAGTACAACCACGCGAGGTTTTCTACCCTCAGGGAACAGATCCGGCAAAAGTTACTAAGGAAAGTGTCGCCGAAATGAAAAGTTCGCAACTTTCGGCGCAATTAGCAACTCTGAGATATCTGGAAATCCCTTACAGCGAAAGATTAATTATTAGAGGGTTCACTGAGTTATCTCCAAACAAGAAAATTCTCCGAAAGGGTGATCAGTTGATCTCTTTTGAGGGAGCGAAGTTAACTACTTCGGCAAAGCTCAAGTCGTTACTTGCAAAAACTCGCTCCAAGAGCGTTGAGTTAGGAGTAATCCGGGATGGGAAAGCGATAGTTATCCCAATCACCATTGGTCGCGCCCCAGCGAATCGCGATGGTGATAATTCAGGGAATCGAAGTAGTAACGGCAAGATGATTAATTTCATCGGTCTCTATATATCTGAGAAATACGACTTACCTTTTACAGTGAAAATCAACTTGAAGAATATCGGCGGGCCAAGTGCCGGCTTGATCTTCTCCTTGGCGATGATTGAGAAGCTCGGAGCAGAAGATTTGGTCCGCGGTCGAAATATCGCGGGCACTGGAACGATCGAACCAAATGGTGAAGTGGGGCCGATTGGTGGAATCGAAGAGAAGCTCATTGGCGCAGCTCGGGAAGGCGCCACGCTCTTTATCGCTCCATCGCTCAACTGTCCTGATATCCGCCACATTCCTCGTGGATTACAAGTCGTGCCAGTGGATACGCTCACTGAGGCTATTTCAGTCCTCCGAGAAAAGGATCCGGAACGACTTCCAATGTGTGGCTAGCTGCCCAACATTTCGGACATTTTCCGAAAGGTTTCTCTCAGCCTCCCGTAATCTTCCCGAGTTAGCACCTGCTATCCGAACTGGGTAACCTCGCCCCATGACGTTCTCTATGCCAATGGCAAATGGTCCTCGAAGTGGTCGCCGCAGCGCCCTTCCCCTAACGATCTCAATCCTGGTAGTTCTCGGAGTGGTCGCCGTCAGCCTCAGTGGCTTCTACGCCGACTTCCTCTGGTTCCGATCAGTCGATTACTTGGAAGTTTGGCAGACCACCTTCTTCACCCGCGCAACCCTCTTTCTTCTCACTGGTGGTTTAACCGCGCTCTTGGTCATCGCGAACGTATTAATTGCCTATCGCGCACGCCCTGTCTTTGCGCCCCTGAGTATCGAAGCTGATTCATTAGAGAGATATCGCTCTCAAATCGAGCCAATTAAAAAGGTAGCTGTCATTGGTGGCTCGCTTGCGATCTTCTACTTCGCCGGCTCAGCGGGCTCGCAATTGTGGCGTCCCTGGTTGGTCTGGAAGAACGCCACACCTTTTGGAGAGAAAGATCCGCAATTTAATCTCGACATCTCCTTCTTTGCATTCAAGTTACCGTTCTACCAAGCGTTAATCGGTTGGTTTATCTCCACCATCATCATCGGCCTGCTCGCTGCGGCAGTAGTCCACTACCTATATGGGGGAATTCGTCCACAAGGCCCTGGCGATCGAACAACAGTCGCTGCCAGAGTCCAACTCTCCGTTCTCCTCGGATTCATCGTCCTGGCTAAAGCGGTTGCGTATTGGTTCGACCGATATGCGCTCGCCTTGAAAGATGATCGAATCATCACCGGTCTGACATACACCGATGTCAATGCCGTCCTCCCAGCAAAGGCGATACTCGCTGGCATCGCGGTGATCTGCTCACTCCTCTTCTTTGCAAATATCTTCCGAAAGTCATGGCAACTTCCTGGGGCTGGCGTCGCGCTCTTGGCAATTAGCTCAGTGGTGATTTCTGGCTTGTATCCTGCTGCGATTCAACAATTCCAAGTTAAGCCGAGCGAATCGACAAAAGAAGCGCCTTATATCGAGCGAAATATCAAAGCTACTCGCGCCGCATATGGAATTGATAAGACGGAAATCGTCGAATACTCCGCGACAGTAAATACCGCCCCTGGCCAATTAGCTAAGGATGTAGAGACCATCAACAACATCCGTTTGATGGACCCAAATGTCATTTCGCCGACTTTCCGTCAGTTACAGCAAATCAAGCCGTATTACACATTCCCTGAATCACTTGATGTTGATCGCTATGTAGTCAATGGCAAAGTACGTGATGCAGTGGTTGCGGTACGCGAATTGAATATCGAAGGTAATCCGAATCGGAACTGGATCAACGACCACCTCGTTTACACCCATGGTTTCGGCTTTGTTGGGGCGTATGGCAATACGCGAGATGCCGATGGCAAACCTAACTTTTTCTTGGGTGATATCCCACCAACGAAGACTCTTGGTGATTTCCAACCACGGATCTACTTCGGTGAGAATGTTCCAGATTATTCGATTATTGGCGGCAAGAACTCAGATTCGCCGGTGGAGTTCGACTATCCCGATGATGCCTCTCCCAATGGTGCGAAGACGTATACCTACACCGGTAAGGGCGGCGTTCCCATCGGAAATCTCTTTGCTCGTGCGGTCTTCGCCATTAAGTATCAGGAACAACGGATTCTTCTCTCCAGCTTGATTAATTCAGAGTCGAAAATCCTCTTTGAGCGTAATCCTCGTGAGCGAGTAGCAAAGGTTGCTCCCTGGTTAACTCTCGATGGCGACCCATACCCCACAGTGGTAGGTGGGCGAGTGCTCTGGGTGGTCGATGGCTACACCACGAGCGCTGGTTACCCATATTCGCGAAAGGTAAACCTCTCAGCATCAACTGCTGATGCGTTGACAACGAATTCCAATGCCATTACTGCGCAACGCGATTCATCGATTAACTACATCCGGAACTCGGTAAAAGCTACGGTCGATGCATACGATGGCACCGTCACGCTCTACAAGTGGGACGATCAAGATCCGGTGCTCGCTACTTGGTCCAAGGCATTCCCTGGAACACTGAAAGAGAAGAGTGCGATTTCGAAGGATTTAATTACGCACCTTCGCTATCCAGAAGATATCTTCCGCGTGCAGCGCGATATTTTGAGCTCGTATCACGTTCAGAATGCGACTGCGTTCTATGGTGGACAGGATTTCTGGCGCGTGCCGCGAGACCCATCAACTTTTGGTGGAAATGCGAGCGCACAACCACCGTATTACTTAACGCTTAAGATGCCAGGCGAAGAGAAGGAAGCCTTCTCATTGACTACGCCTTTTGTTCCTCGCGGTGGTCGTGAGAACCTCGCCGCTTTCGTCGCAGTGACGGCTGACCCTGGCCCTAACTATGGAAAGATCAAAGTCCTCCAATTGCAACGAAGCACAAATATCGCAGGACCATCACAGGTCTCATCAAACTTCGAAGCTAAGCCAGAGGTAGCAACATCGCTCTCCTTGTTACGTCAAGGTGGGTCCAATGTTGAACTTGGCAATCTCCTCACACTTCCGGTCGGTGGTGGCCTTCTCTATGTGCAGCCGGTCTATGTCCGCGCGACATCAAACACAGCTGCATACCCACTATTGCAGAAGGTGCTGGTCTCCTTCGGTGACCAAATCGGATTCTCGGATACGCTCAAAGGAGCGCTCGATCAAGTATTCGGAGGCGATTCGGGGCAGAGCTCATCAGGCGTCGTTTCAGGTGATGGAAATTCAAACACCACCACTGCGGGACAGAGCCTTGCTGATGCGCTCCAACGCGCAAAGCAGGCCCTCTCTGAGGCGCAAGCAGCTCTTGTAAAGGGCAACTTTGCTGCATATGGCAAAGCGCAGGATGCGTTGAAGCAGGCAATCAATGATGCGATCAGGGCTCAGAATCAGAGTAAGTAACGGAAGTTACCTGCTCGCTCGTTACTAACAGCCAATTTGGTTGAGTAGCTTGCTGCGCCCTACGATGCTCCTACCGACGCGGGGTGGAGCAGCTCGGTAGCTCGCTGGGCTCATAACCCAGAGGTCGTAGGTTCAAATCCTGCCCCCGCTACTAGATGGAGAGACTGGCGTCAGAAGATGGAAAGACTGGCTTCAGAAGCGACGTAGTCGCAGCGAGTTGGCAACCACAAGCAGACTCGAGAGCGCCATTGCCCCACCTGCGTACATTGGGTTGAGATTTCCGGAGGCGGCAATCGGTATTCCAATGATGTTGTAGATAAAAGCCCATCCGAGATTCTCTTTAATGATCCGCAACGTCTTCCTTGATAACTTGATCGAATCTACTGCGGCGCTCAACGATGAGCGGATCAAGGTGATATCAGCAACTGCAATGGCGCTATCGGTTCCTGTTCCCATAGCCATACTGACATCAGCAGTCGCGAGCGCGGCTGCGTCGTTGACGCCATCGCCAATCATTACGACTTGATGGCCTTTTTCTTGATATTCGTGAACAATTTTCATCTTATCTTCGGGTAACACTTGAGCTCGGAAGTTTTTGATGTGCGCAAGATTTGCGATATTGGCGGCGGCTCGATCTGAATCACCAGTGACAAGGACGCTTTCGAAACCAAGTCGAGCGAACTCTTCGATTGCAGTAGCTGAATCACCCTTAATCTGATCGCCAATTTCAAAGAGTCCTTTTGCGACTCCATCGAGCGAGATAAGGATGGGTGAGCGCCCGCGATCTTTTATCGCATTGATTTTGGCGAGAATTTCATGGGAGTATCCCCCCGTGCCATAAGCGATAGCTTCGGGGGAGCCAATCAATCCCAGGTAACTTCGCCCGGCAATCTCCACTCGCCCGGCAACCCCTCGACCGGGATGTGATTCAAATTCAGAGATCAGACCAAAGCTCACGCCTTCGCTACTTGCCAATCTGACAATGCCACGAGCCACTGGGTGTTCACTCTGATTTTCAATGGTGCCTGCTATCGAGAGTAGGAGGTCTCGTTCGATGGCAAAAGTCTCGAGATTGATGATCTCGATTCGACCGGTAGTGACCGTTCCGGTCTTATCTAATAAAAGAATTGGTGGCTGCTTACTCGCTCGTCCACTATCTCGTTCACTTGCTCGTCCACTTGCTCGTCCACTTCCACGTACTGTTCGCTCGAGTACCGCTGGTGTCCGCAAAATAATTCCGAGCTGAGCGCCACGTCCTGAGGCGACGAGAAATGCAATGGGGGTTGCTAGCCCAAGCGCACAAGGGCAGGCAATCACCAAGAGCGTGATTGCCGGCGCAATCGATTGCGCTGGGTCATTAGTTATCACCCACCACGTGATGAAGGTCAGTAGCGACAAGGCGATGATTGTTGGTACGAAGATGGCTGAAATGCGATCAGCTAAGCGCGCAATCGGCGCTTTCTCACCCTGCGCCTGCACCACCATCTTTGTGATTCGGGCCAGCTCAGTCTGTGCGCCAACGCGCTCAGCGCGCACGATGAGGCGGCCATTGAGGTTGATTGTTGCTCCGATAACGCGCGCGCCTGGGCTGGTATGGACGGGGAGCGATTCGCCAGTGATGAGTGAGAGGTCAACATCGCTCTCGCCTTCAATCACGACACCGTCTGTGGCAATCGCCTCACCTGGTCGAACCAAGAAGAGATCACCAATATTTAAGTGCTCGATTGGCGCGAGGATCTCCTCACCATCTCTGATGATTGAAACCTCTTTTGCACCTAGTTCGAGCAAGGAGCGGAGGGCGGATCCTGCCCGAATTTTCGACCGCGTTTCTAGGTAGCGACCAAAGAGAATAAAGAGCATGACGCCAGCAGCGACTTCGACGTAGATCTCACCGCTCTGCGTTCCATGCGCATAACAAGACCATAGGAATGCAGACAAGGTGCCAATGGAAATGAGGGTGTCCATATTTGCTCGTCGTAAAGAACGTAATCCGACTCGATGAATCGGCCATCCAGCAATGAAGACAACAGGCACGCTCAGGGCGATTGCAAGCCATCCCCACGGTTCACTTTTCGGGCGGAGGATACCGAGGGAGTCTAAAAGGGAATTGATTCCATCGTTGATTGGCATATGGAGCGACATCACCATTGAGATGGCGATTGTGGGGATGGCGAAGGTAAGCGCGAGCATCAATCGCCAACCTAGAGCGGGCGTTTCGAGGAATTTGTTGTTAGTGGAGCTGAGTATTTCGGCTTGGTATCCAACTCCAGACACGGCGCTAATTAGCGAATCAGTTTTGACTTCTTCAGGCGCGAGAACATGCGCAGTCTCGGTTGCGAAATTCACAGTAGCGGTAACACCAGGCATCGCATTCAGGGCGCCTTCGATGGTAGCAACGCAAGAACTGCACGACATCCCGCTGAGCTTGAGATCTATTTCGCGAACATCCACATTGCTAGATTAGACCCAACTATTGGGTTAGGTGAAACAGCTCGTGAAATCCCCGATTAAGCTGGGAAGTACGCGCTCAACTCGGGAAGTACGTGAGAATCTCTTGATGTAATGCGCCATTACTACTTATTCCATTGGCGCCATTGGGGCCGGATGTGCCGGTGAAGTCGGTAAAGCTTCCACCCGCTTCGTGGACGATGATGGACAGTGGCGCCATATCCCAGAGCGCCAGCTTTGGCTCAAGCGCACAATCGACGGCGCCTTCAGCTACAAGTAGATGTGACCAGAAATCTCCGTACCCTCGCGTGCGCCATACCTTCTCGGCAAGTTTGAGTAACCCTGGATGGAGCGCTCCCCAGCCATCATTTCGATTTCCGGTAGTCGGTGATGCAAAGGTTGAGATTGAAAGTGATGCATCCTCAAGTTTTGTTACTGCAGAGACCTGCAATCGTCGAGGGGCAGGTGCCCAGCTAGGTAGAGCGCTTGTTGCACCTACATTCGCATCTACATTCGCACCGGCACTCAAACCTTCGCTTAGCGCTCCCAAAAATCCTCGGTTAAGGGTGAGAAAAGCTCCGCCACCTTTGCTGGCATACCACCGTCGGAAGAGTGCCGGAGCGCTCACGACTCCGACTAGCACCTCGCTTCGCTCCATAAGAGCAATCAATGATGCCCACACTGGAACGCCACGGACAAAATTCTTCGTTCCATCAATGGGATCGATTACCCAATAACGACCACTCTTATCACCGCTACCAAACTCTTCGCCAACAATCTGATCACCAGGTCGGGCAACCGCTAAAACGCTCCGGATTTGCTCTTCGATAGCTTTGTCGGCATCGCTGACTGGAGTGAGATCTGGTTTTGTTTCAACATGAAGATCAACTGCCTGAAAACGCGCACTAGAAATCTGGTCAGAGATATCTGCGAGATAGAGGGCTAGCTCTAAATCGGTCATTGCGATCAATTCTTCGGTTGACGCCGCCTTGGTCGAATCGCTCACAGCTATAGGTTACTTGATTGATATCGACTCGAGGGATGCGAGTATCTGTCGAAGCGCTGCCACTCGACCCTGACGCCCAACATCGTCTCCGACCCAGGCATTGAGCGCACATTCGCTCTCATTATGTGAGCAATTCTTTGGACAACGCGTGGCAATCTCGGCGCAGTCAGGGAAGGCGGCTATCACATCATCTTTCGCGATATGTGAAAGACCGAAGGAGCGCACTCCAGGGGTATCGATGATCCAGCCATCGCCCTCTAGTTCGAGAGCTACGGCGCTTGAGGATGTGTGCCGACCCTTTCCGGTTGCCTCATTGACCTCACCAGTCTGGCGCTTGGCTTCTTTCACAATTTTATTTATCAAGGTTGATTTTCCCACTCCAGAATGTCCGATCAGAACGGTAACTTTCCCACGGATAAATTGAATTAAGTCATTTGGCATCCGATCTTTTCTTAATTGAAAAGTTGGTAAATCTATCGCCTTATAGATCTCCAAGAATTCATCACCAGAGGCAAGATCGCTCTTAGTCATGACAAGAATCGGAGTGATTCCTTCTGCGAATGCAGCAACGAGTGCACGATTGACGAAGCCATGTTTAGGTTCTGGATGTGAGGTCGCTGAGACGATCGCAAGGTAATCGACGTTGGCGACCAGAACTCGCTCACTTCCATCGTCAGCGCTTCTCCGCAGCGAATTCTTTCGCTCTTCAATCCGAACTATCCGAGCAAAGTCCTCCCGGGCTTGGTTCTCTTCGGGAATACCGACAACAGCTACCAGGTCGCCAACTACCACTGAACGGCGACCGAGTTCGCGCGCTGTAATAGCGAAGAATTCCCGACCATCATCGGTGGCGCAGGTAACTCTTCCTCGATCGATAGTAATTACCCGTGCAGCTAACGCATCGGCAAATTGTGGTCGGTCTTTACTTCGAGGCTTGGTAGATCTACTTGGGCGGGTGCGAATATCATCTTCGTCGTACTCACGTTGTTTACGCATAACTATGGTTGGACCTGAATCTGTGTAAGTAGCGTCGACCATAGCCCCGGGAAATCCGGGAATGTCTTTGAGGTAGTCGCAATATTCTCAACATGAATTTCAGGAACCCGCAGAGCAATCATCGCTGCTGCAGTCGCTAAGCGATGATCTTCATAAGTGGCGAAAGTGCCACCATGTAGTTGCGCTGGGAAGATCTGAAGTGAATCCTCGTGGGCAACCGTTTTACCCCCTAAATTATTGAATTCTGTCGCAAGGGCGGCCAATCGATCTGTCTCGTGGAGTCGAAGGTGCCCGATTCCTCGTAGATGGGATGGCGAGTCGGCAAAGAGAGCAATAGCGGCAATGGATGGCGTGAGTTCGCCAACATCATGGAGGTCGATATCAATTCCATGAATGGTGCCGGTGCCGGTAATG
>Ga0222712_10007872_pt1 | contig 10196 bp, 7 predicted proteins | sample C33_657DmetaG_FD_165043 | JGI IMG/M metagenome (GOLD analysis project Ga0222712, IMG submission 165043) | Estuarine water microbial communities from San Francisco Bay, California, United States - C33_657D | ecosystem: Environmental > Aquatic > Marine > Unclassified | place: USA: California...
ATCGCCAGCAATTTCGGCATCACGTTTGGCATCTTCAATAGATTGTTCGTGATCAACTTCATCTGAAGTCACCTTCGGAAATAGCTCGCTCATAATTGGTAAGCCTAGCCCTTTCGGTAGAGTTCGCACATGTTTGAGAAACTTGGTCACGTTGTAGTTCGCCGCCGCAAAGCAATGGTCATTCTGTTTATCGTTGGCGTCCTGACAGCTGGAACCTTTGGTTCGATGGTTTTCAGCCGCCTTGATTCCGGTGGTTACTCAAACCCAAATAGCGACTCGTATGAGGTTTATAACTATTTAAACAAAAATCTAAAAATCGCAGACCCCAATGTTGTTGTAGTTGTTGACTCTGGCAATTTGCCAATCACAGATCCAACTGTGGCAGCTAAAGCACAAGTTCTAGAGAACGAAATGGCAAAAGCACCTGCTGTTACAAAGGTTGTTTCTTATTGGAATACCGGCGGCGAAAAAACACTTGCTGCAAGTGATGGTAAAGCTGCATATATTTTGGTTTACGGCGGTGGTGAAGCATTTACACCTGAGAGCCAAGAAATGGGCGATTACTTCCAAAAGAATTTTGACGGAAAACGTGATGGATTAACGATTTACTCAGGTGGCGTCGGAGTCGTAGGAAATGCGATAAATAAAAAGATTGCCGACGATTTGAAAATCGCTGAAGCAATTTCGATTCCGCTGACCTTTATTTTGTTGGTTTTTGTCTTTGGGGCTATGGCAGCGTCGGCAATGCCATTAATTGTTGGCGTATCTGCAATTCTGGGCGCTTTCTTTCTCCTTTACTTGATCTCACTTGTAACAAGCGTGAGCGTTTATGCACTCAACTTAACTACCGGCATGGGGCTCGGACTAGGTATTGATTACGCATTATTAATTGTTAATCGTTTCCGCGAAGAGCTGCATCGGGGCAAGAGCGTTGAAGATTCAATTGTTGACACTATGGCAAGTGCCGGAAAAACGGTCTTTTATTCTGGATTAACAGTTCTGGTTACTCTCTTTTCACTTACCTTCTTCCCGCTACCTTTCCTCAAATCTTTTGGCTACGCCGGTGTATCAGTTGTAGCTATTGCAGTTGCTGGTGCTTTGTTCGGTCTGCCACCAATTCTTGCGATGCTCGGAAAGAAAGTTGATAAAGGCGTTGTCCGTAAATCAGCAATTGCTCATAAGGACGAGGGGCGCTGGGCTCAAACTGCACGCTTGGTAATGAAGCGACCCGTTGCCGTTGTTCTACTTTCGCTAATTGTGCTTGGCATATTGGCTGCACCAATAAAAAACATCGCCTTCTCGCAAGGTGACGCCAGAATTTTGCCGGCAAGTAATTCAGCTGCAATCGCTACTGCAATTCAAGAGTCACGTTTCGAGAGCAATATCGCCACCATTGACATACTTGTTTTGGATGGCGCTAGTAAAGAAGATGAAATTTCTAGTTATATCGAAAAGGTCAAAGGAGTTTCCGGAATTGTTAGCGTGGCTGCGCCACGAGTTATCGGGAACGATATTCAAATTACGGCATATGAATCAATGTTGCCACGATCACCTGAAGCTCAGCAGTTGATTCATGATCTGCGTGATGTACCTGCACCTGCCGGAACGTTAGTTGGTGGAGTTGCAGCTGATTACACAGATACTCAGGATGGAATATCGCAAACTCTGCCGTTAGCTTTAGGTTGGATTGCAATAAGCGTTTTGATTCTGCTCTTTGTTTTTACCGGTTCAATAATTTTGCCGATCAAAGCTGTGCTACTAAATATTATGTCGCTTGCTGCAACGATGGGCGTTATGACCTGGATCTTCGTTGATGGCAATTTGCAATGGCTAGTCGGTTCATTCACGGTAACTGGCTCGCTTGATACCTCGATTGTAATTCTGATTTTTGTAGTGGTATTTGGGCTATCGATGGACTACGAACTCTTCTTGCTTTCACGGATTCGCGAAGAACACTTACTTGGTAAATCAAATATTGAATCGGTTGCTACAGGCTTGCAACGATCAGCCCGAATCATTACTGCAGCTGCTGTTCTGCTGGCAGTGGTATTCGCAGCCTTCGTTACTAGCGGCGTGACCTCGATAAAAATGATGGGCTTTGGTGTTGCATTTGCAGTGGTTCTCGATGCCACTTTGATTCGTGCCTTACTAGTGCCAGCTTTGATGCGTTTATTGGGCGAACGTAACTGGTGGGCGCCTAAAGCAATGCAGCGATTTACGCTTAAGCACTAACAACCCTTACCCTTTAGCCATGGATTTAATTGCTTCCCTGCAATGTGCTGACCAACCAGGCATCGTTCACGCGATGACTTCGGCGGTTTTAGCATGTGGTGGAAACATTATTGAGAATCAGCAATTTACTGATCCGACCACAAATACCTTTGTAATGCGCACTCGCTTTGAAACTTCTCAAGGTCAGGCGGCAGCTGAGAAATCATTAAGTGAAGGTTTAGCTAAGTACCATCCAGCCCTACACATTCGACCAACTTCAGAGCGTCCACGGGCGCTAGTTATGGTTACTAAAGAGAGCCACTGCTTAAGAGATTTACTTTATTTGAATGAACTTGGCGAGCTCAAAGTCGAAATTCCATTGGTGATTTCAAACCACGAAGATCTTCGTCAACTAGTTGAATCACATGGCGTCAAATTCATGTATCTGCCTGGCGATAAGGTTGCGCAAGAAGCTGAAATTACTAAGCAGATTGAATTATTAAAAATTGATTTTGTAGTTTTGGCTCGCTATATGCAAATTCTTTCAGCTGAGTTCTGCGATCGCATGCCTGGCAAGATCATCAATATCCACCATTCTTTCTTGCCTGGTTTCAAAGGTGCAAAGCCTTACCACCAGGCACATGAACGCGGTGTGAAAATCATTGGCGCAAGCGCTCACTTTGTAACTAGTGATTTAGATGAAGGCCCAATCATTGAGCAAGATGTTGCGCACGTTACTCACATTGCAACGCCTGAAGAATTAATAGCAATCGGGCGCGATATAGAACGTCGGGTTTTGGCTAAAGCAGTAAAGCTTTATTCAGAAGATAAAATCTTCGTGGTTGGTAAGCGCACCGTGGTGTTTAGTTAGGTCATTTTGTGAGTGCTTCAAGCCAGGCAAGAAAAGTCTCCGTAAGTTTATTTCTAGTTTCTTCTCTGCTGTTAACCAATCTGCAATCACAGTGGGCTTTCGGAGCGAATACAACTCCTAAAGTGGATAAGACTTGTGTGAAAGTGAAAGCCACGGCGAAGCTAGGAAAATTGACCTTAATCTGCACAAAATTAGATTCCAAATTGAGTTGGCAACCTTCTGTTGCTCAAATACAGGCAAATTCGTGGAAAGACCTAAAATCAATTATGTCTTTGCTGCCTAATGTAACCACTGCGCTAGACATCTATTTATCCCCAACAGTGAGCGTAGTATCCGCGAATCAGATTCTCGAGAGTTTTAACCAAGCAGCAAAACTATGGCAGACCCAATATCTTCCAGTTAAACCATTGCCCACTATTTTCTTTACCGAAAAAGATAGAGATTGGGTTGTTGAGAAATTTGAAAACTTAGGCCTTTATTCTGAGAATTTCATTGCAAACTTTGATGATGAAGTTAATCGAAATGGCAGTCGAAGTAATTGGGCAGGAATTACGGGCGAAAATGGGAAATTATGGATGAGCTATATGGTCGGTACTCAAAAGGAATCCGACTCCAATGATTTTCAAGTCGCTGCCCATGAGTACACACATTTAGCGCAATTTAGTATCGCGTCTAATCAAATGTCGGAACTTAGTTGCTGGCAGGTAGAAGGGGGCGCTTATTTTTACGGCCTGTACTTAGGTGCTACTAGTGAGAAGCAATTAAAGGAATTTATAAAAGAGCGAAATACTCAACCTTTTTTCTTAGGCTTTAGTGGATTGAATAAGCAGCCTTCAAATAACTGGGCCAAACTAATAGATAGTTTTGGCCCAGATTTCGACAGCACCAAATGTGGACCTGATGGCGCTTACCCGGTTGGAAGTGTTATGCATGAATACCTTTACACATTAAAGGGCCATGCTGGAATTGTTCAAATGCTTAAGGATGTTTCAACAGAGAAGGATTTCTACAAAGGTATCGAGAAAACCTATGGAAAAAAATGGATAACTCTTAAGGGAGATCTTGTGAAGTACCTTAAGACAACTATTTCTCAGTCAAATTAAAGAGTTCGAATTGAATGTGTGTCCCCGGCGGGAGTTGAACCTGCGACCTACCGCTTAGGAGGCGGTTGCTCTATCCACTGAGCTACGGGGACCAGAATTAATAGGTGAAATCTACCTGCCCGCTAGGTTTGTAAATACTGGGTTGGCAGATCACGCTCATGAGGGTAGCCTCGGCCTTCTACCGAGATGGAGTTTTTTCCTCATGAGAGGCCAACAATGAAAGCGCTAGTAATAGGCGCTGGTGGCGTCGGTAGAGCAATTGCCAACATCGCATCCCGCAGAAGTTTTATCTCTTCTATGGTTATGGCCGATCGCAATTTTGCTCGAGCCGAAGAAGCAGTCGCCCGCGTTAAAGATGCCCGTTTTTCAGCAGCTGAAGTTAATGCTGCCGAACTAGAAGATATTCGTGCGTTAATTCGCAAAGCCAAGCCCGATGTGGTGATCAATGCAGTTGACCCACGTTTTGTAATGCCAATTTTCTTGGCTTGTGAAATCGAGAATACTAATTACATTGACATGGCGATGTCACTATCGCGTCCACATCCTCATTACCCAAACACTGAAACTGGTGTGAAGTTAGGTGACGAGCAATTCGCACGTGACTGGAACTGGGGAGAGCGCGGGATTTATGCACTCGTTGGAATGGGCATCGAACCTGGCATGAGCGATGTTTTTGCCAAGTACGCATCAGATTATTTATTTAGTCGCCTAGATTCCGTAACTGTTTTCGATGGTTCAAATTTAACGGTTGAAGGTTTTGATTTTGCACCATCGTTTTCAATTTGGACAACAATCGAAGAATGTTTAAATCCGCCACTAATGTGGGAAGACGGACGTGGTTGGTTTACGACCGAACCATTTAGTGATTTAGAAGTATTCGATTTCCCAGAAGGTATCGGGCCAGTTGAATGCGTAAACGTTGAGCACGAAGAAGTTGTGTTAATCCCCCAGAAAGTTGATGCTAAAAAAGTTGCATTCAAGTATGGGCTAGGTGCGCAATTCATTACAACGTTAAAAACAATTCACATGTTGGGAATGGATCGCAAAGACACTGTTGATGTTCAAGGTGTTGCGGTTTCACCACGTGATCTACTGGCAGCTGCTTTGCCGGATCCAGCCACACTTGGTTCGCGCATGAAAGGTAAAACTTGTGCCGGAACCTTGGTTAAAGGTTTAGATAAAGAAGGTAAGCCGCGCGCTGTATATATGTACAACGTGGTTGATAACGCTTGGTCAATGGCTAATTACGGCGATCAAGCAGTTGTTTGGCAGACTGCAATTAACCCAGTTATTGCTATGGAGCTAATCCATAAAGGTATTTGGCAGCCAGATGGCGTTAATGGCCCAGAGTGGTTTGATGCAAAACCATTCCTAGATTTGCTCGAGGAATATGACAGCAGTTGGCATATCCGCGAAGAATCTACTGATGGCATCGTCCCTGATGATGCGGCTTCACTGGCGTAATTAAGTTGACGGAGATCATGAGTAATCAAGGCCATCAAGAAAACAAAGGTAAGTGGGCGCTAGTTACTGGCGCTACCGTAGGAATCGGCGAGAGTTTTTCGCGTCTACTTGCTGCTCAAGGTTTTAATTTAGTTTTGGTTGCTCGTGATCTACCTCGGCTAAATGAACGCGCTTCTGCGCTAGAAACTAATTTTAAGATTCAAACTAAAGTTATTGCAGCTGACTTAGCTACTGATTCTGGTTGTAAATTAATTGAAGATTTTATTGCAACCAATGAAGTCGAAGTGTTGATTAATAATGCTGGTTTTGGAATAAATAAATCCTTCTTAGTTAGCGATATGGCTGCCGAGCAACAAATGTTTGATGTTTTAGTTCGTACACCAATGCGCTTAATGCATGCGATCTTGCCCGGCATGAAAGAGCGTAACTCTGGCACTTTGATCAATGTTTCTTCCGTGGCAGCCTGGATTGCTGGCGGTACATATAGCGCGAGCAAGTCTTACTTAACGGTTTTAACCGAATCACTTCATACTGAGTTAGCCGGTACGAATTTGAAAGTTTCGGTTCTGGCACCTGGGTTTACACGCACTGAATTTCACCAACGTGGTCGCATGAAGATGAGCGCCTTACCTAACTTTATGTGGCTAAACGCTGATGACTTGGTTGCCAAAGCTTGGTCAGATGCGCAAAAAGGCGCTGCAGTTTCAATTCCGGGCTGGCAGTACATTGTTTTGAGTTTCTTCTTGCGCATTGGGCCAAGACCGCTAATTCGTAAACTGGGCATGAACGTTCGCGTTCGCCAGCGCAATAAATAAGATCTCACATCAATTTCGCAGGTAATTCCCGCGTTACGAGCAGGTCCTTTTAATCCGCTTCGGTAAGATTGCCTCATAATCTATGGAGGTCAATATGTTGCGCAAGGTTTCTACTCTCTCTATTGCAGGGGCGCTTATCGCCGGGATGTTGGTATCAACCCCCGCTTATGCCGCAGTCAGCAATGGCTCGACCTGCCCCACTGTTAATAAGACCACCAAAGTAAGCGGTTTTACCTACAAGTGCGTAACTGCGGTTAAGTCCACCGTAACCCTTGACGGAGCTAAGACCACGATTTATTTGCCAGCAACCGCGACAACTAAGAATGCTAAGAAGTACTTTTTAGCCGTTGATTGCATTAACGAATCAGCTTCTTATACAAAGTCGGCGAAAGAACTTACCGGTCTTGAGACAAGTACTGCGGCTGCGCTGGTAGAAATTGATGCCCAAATTGCGGCTCAAAATGCAGCGAGCGCAAATGTGCAGACCCAGATTGACGCTCTTACTAAAGAAAATGCGGATATTGCGATTAAAATAAAAGAGCAAACCGATCTGATTCCAATTGCTCAAAAGGAAGTAACTGATTTAACTGCCAAGATCGCCGAAGTTACCAAGCAGATTGATGATTTCACCGTGATTTTGAATGATTCAAAATTAAAATTGGCAAAGTTAAAAGAGGACAAAGTCAATGCGGCCAAAAATGCAGTCACTATCACGAAGCTGTCAACAGCAATTAGCCAACTGACTAGTTCAATAACATCACTTAAAACTTATAATTCAACATCTAAAATTCAGATGCAATCACTAAATGGTTCGATTAGTAAGTACAACTCATCAATCATGCAGTTGAAAAACACCGTGTCAAAGAACCTTGCCTCAATTGAGAGTTCCAAGAAAATCGGTACAACTATTGCGACTCTAAATAAAACTAAGGAGCTAACCGCAAGCCAGTTACAGCAGGCAAAAGATGCGCTAACACAAACAAAGAACTCACGAAATCTACTTTGCAGTGCAGGTTTATAAGTAAATTTCTTAAAAGAATAGGGCTGGTCAGTTAACTCTGGCTAGCCCTATTCTTTTCCCCTTTCTAAAGTACTTACAGTTTTGAAGTGGCTACCTTGAAATTATTTCGAATCGGTAGTTTTATGTTGATTACCACCACTTTTGCTGCCAGCGTAGTTATAGAAAAGCCTGACTTAATTGCTGATTTACTCCTTTATAACGCTGTCCCGCTAGCTTTATTGGCGCTAAGCGTTTACGCATTAAGGGGTGAAGATCTTCGCACCCGCCTTTCGCTCGTTTTGGCCATCTTTTTCTGGTTTGCCGGGTCAGTTATATCTTCCTTAACTGCCGTCTATCTGCTTACAAATACTTTTCAGATTATTTCTGATGTCCTCTATCTACTTTTTTATCCATTTATGTTTGTGGCAATCCTCCGTTTGCTCAGGGCAAATGTATCTAGCACTCTTTTGGAGAACATTGATGCTGCCATAGTGGCACTCGGTGTTAGTGCCCTTGCGTCGGCCTTACTCATGAAACCAGTACTTCCGAATTTTGATGGCAACCAGTTAGAGACATTTTTTGCCATAATTTTCCCAGTTGCCGACATTGTGCTCATAGCTCTCATCATCTCGCTTAGCCCTTTTCATCGAATAAATTGGCGAAGTTTTATTCTCGCTATTGGTATTTTTGCATTCGCGGCCGCTGACTTTATAAATCTGTGGTTAAGCAGTCATGGCAAATATAGATTTGGCAGCTGGACAGATTCACTTTGGCTGGTTGCGCTATTTCTGATTGTCGAATCTTTATGGCACAAACGTGATGAAAGCGATTTACGAGTTCCAACTCATCCAGTTCTAATTGCAGTAGCGGTGTTGTTTAGCGCGATTCTTTTGTCTTTGCTTGCTATAAAACCAGGATACTTACCTGGATTTATAGTTGGCCCAGCAATTGTTACTTTATTTCTGGCTTTTATTCGAATGGTTGTCGCACTTAGACAGGCGCAGGAGATCGGTGCCGAACGTACGTTGGCAAGAACAGATGAGTTAACCGGACTACCAAACCGAAGAAAATTTATGGCTGAGTTAATTGAATTTTCCAATACCCAAGGTGCTTTATTGCTCCTAGATCTTGATGGTTTCAAACCAATAAATGATCAGTATGGCCACGAAGTTGGTGACCAACTATTACGTGCAGTGTCACAGCGGTTTAGACGCTCGCTGCCCAGTCATTCAACGCTGGCTCGGTTAGGTGGCGATGAGTTTGGGGCCCTGATTTCTGGGGATTTTGAAAGCACTATGGAGGCTGCTTTAGCTCTTCATGCCAGCGCTAGTTATCCATTTTCGATAGCTGGTGAAACGATCATGATTGGCGTCAGCGTTGGTTTTGTAACCAATGATGGAACTCGCGACATGATGCATCGCGCTGATCAAGCAATGTATAAAGCTAAACGCGAGGATCTAGGGGTTTGTCAGCTTTAATTTCTGATAACCGCTCAAGAGATTCAATCCGCTCGGCAGCATGATCTACAACTCGTTCTACATACCCATTGCTATATCCATCTAGATACAACCAAGGTTCGTGAATTTCTGCAGCCGATAAGTGTGCAAGTTCGGGCACATACTTACGAATGTAATCACCTTCGGCGTCAAAACGTTTTCCTTGTTCAATCGGATTAAAGACTCGGTAATAAGGCGAGGCATCTGTGCCGCAACCAGCAGTCCATTGCCAACCATGTGAATTTGAAGCCACATCAAAATCAATTAGGTGTTGGCCGAAGAAACGAGCACCGTGCTGCCATTCCAGGTGCAAATCTTTAACTAGGAAAGAAGCCACAACCATGCGGGTGCGATTATGCATCCAACCTGTTTGTACAAGTTGTCGCATTGCAGCGTCTACAAATGGGTAGCCGGTCTTACCTTCGCACCAAGCATTGAATTTTGAATCAAGTTCGTCATATCGCATCTCTTTAAAGCGAGGTGCGTAGTAATCCCATGTTGTATGTGGGTTATGGTGCAATACATCGGCATAAAATTCACGCCAAGCAATCTCTTTGCGAAATACATCATGCGCTTTACTATCTCCAAGTTTTGCTAGCAATGTGCGCGGATGTATCTCGCCCCATCGCAAATGCGCACTTAATCGACTGGTGCCATCAATGCCCGCAAAGTTACGATTTTCGTCATACGTATCAAGCCCATTGCTTTGGAATTCTTGCCAGCGATCAAGGGCTGCATTTTCGCCGGCTGAAATCTTGATTTCAGAATTCCACTCTGGAAAATTGCGATCACCAGCAAGTGGCTCAGCAGCCTTAATATTCAATGGTTTGGCAGCTGGTGCGCGCCAGCCATGGGTGCACCAAGCGCGGTAGAACGGCGTGTAAACGCGATAAGGAGTTTCATCACTTTTGCGTACTCGCCCTGGTGCCACTGCATATGGGCTACCTGTTTGCGTTAGCTCAATTCCATTAGCGACAACTTTGGCATCACGCGCAACTCCGTATGGCGTGTAATCAGCACTTACGTGAACTGAGTTTGCGTCGTAACGACTCATTACATCTTTGAGCACATCGCTGGGTTCGCCGGCGATCACCAATAGTTTCTCACCTAAAGATTTATCAAGAGCCTGCAAGCTTTGAGCTAGATATGCCAGACGGAATGAGCCAGATTTGCTAGCGATTCGGCTATCCATAATAAAGAGTGGAACTACTTCATCGGCTGCTTCGATGGCAGCCA
>Ga0222712_10007873_pt1 | contig 10196 bp, 6 predicted proteins | sample C33_657DmetaG_FD_165043 | JGI IMG/M metagenome (GOLD analysis project Ga0222712, IMG submission 165043) | Estuarine water microbial communities from San Francisco Bay, California, United States - C33_657D | ecosystem: Environmental > Aquatic > Marine > Unclassified | place: USA: California...
CGATCGGCGGCGTGCTGGTGGGCGTGAGCGCGCTCATCGTCATCATGGGCGTGATGAACGGGTTGCAGCGCGATCTGCGCGAAAAGATCCTCGTGGGCAGTCCCGACCTGCGGGTGCTGCCGTACGGGTCGGACATGCGCATGCCGGAGTGGGGGGGGCTGCTGGCGCGCGTGAAACAGGCTCCCGGCGTGGTCGAGGCCGCCCCGTTCGTCCAGACGCAGGGACTCGTGCGCAACCTCGGCGGGTACATGGTGGGCACCCAGGTGGTGGGTATCGTGCCCGTCGGATCGCCGGGGGACGGGGTCACCACGATTCGGCGGCACGCCATCCTCGGTGATTTCACGTTCGAGCGTGACAGCGTGGCGCTTCCGGGAGCGGTGCTCGGAAAGCTGCTGGCGTCCAAGCTCAATGCCTTCCCAGGGGACACCGTGGTACTCCTCGGCGCGGCAGGTCTCGACATGAACGCATCCACTGGTGCCATCGTGCCGCGGGCGGACAGCGTGGTGGTGAGCGGTGTCTTCGAGACCGGCATGTACGAGTACGATGACGCCTATCTGTATCTCTCCCTCGAGACAGCCCAGCGATTTGCCGGGTACGGCACGGATGTGACGGGGATCGAAGTGCGTGCGAAGGATCGGTGGAATGCGCCGGCGGTGGCGGACACGCTGCGGGCGCGGTTGGAATCCTCGGTCCGCACCATGGACTGGCAGGAGCAGAATCGCTCGCTGTTCCAGGCGCTCAAGCTCGAGAAGCTGGGGATGGGCGTGATCCTGCTGCTGATCGTGGTGGTTGCCGCGTTCAACATCGTGAGCACCCTCACGATGGTGGTGGCGGACAAGACCCGGGAGATCGGCATTCTGCGGGCGATGGGCATGCCGGCGGCGTCGATCCGGCGGATCTTTCTGTATCAGGGCACGGTGGTCGGGGCGGTGGGCACCGGTGGCGGGCTCGTACTCGGGCTCGTCGTGGCGCTGCTGCTCGAGCGGTACCAACTCATCGCGCTCGACCCCAGCGTGTACTTCATCGATCACCTGCCGGTGGCCATTCAGCCGCTCGACGTGGTCATGATCGTGGTGGCGAGTGTGGCCATCGCCGCGTTCGCCACGTTGTATCCTGCCAAGCAGGCGGCCAAGCTGTACCCGGTCGAGGCGATCCGCCATGAGTGAGATGGTGGAGGGGTACGTTCTCGAAGGTGAGGGGTTGGTCAAGGAGTTTCGGGGCGGCGACGGCGGCATCATCCGGGTGCTGGACGAGGTATCGATCAGCGTCCGTCGTGGCGAGATGGTGGCCATCGTGGGGGAGAGCGGTGCCGGCAAGAGCACGCTGCTGCACGTGCTGGGCGCCCTCGAACGCCCGTCGGCCGGTCGCATCCGGTTGTCAGGGCAGGCGGTTGAGGGGCTGGCCGAAGACACGCTCGACGCACTGAGGAACCGGACCGTCGGGTTCGTGTTTCAATTTCATCATCTCCTGCGCGAGTTCTCGGCGCTGGAGAACGTGATGATGCCGCTGCGGATCGCGGGCGAGCCGATTCCGCGGGCGAGGGAACGGGCCATGGCGCTGCTGGAGCGGGTCGGACTGGCCGCCCGCGTGCATCATCGTCCAGGGGCGCTGTCCGGCGGCGAACAGCAGCGCACGGCGGTGGCGCGGGCGTTGGCGGCGGGGCCATCGGTCCTGCTCGCGGACGAACCAAGTGGCAATCTCGATCGTTACAATGCCGAGTCGTTGCACGATTTGTTTGCCGAGTTGGCGCACGATCAATCGTTGGGGCTGGTCGTGGTGACCCACAATCAGTCGCTCGCCGCGCGGGCAGACCGGGCGCTATCGTTGGAAGGAGGTCGGTTGGTGGTGTCGGACGTACCCGGAGGGGCCTGATGCTTTGCGACAACTGCAAGGAGCGCGACGCGGTGGTCCACTTGACGCGCATCGTGGACAACGCGGTGTCGCAGTTGCACCTGTGCGAGAAGTGCGCGGCGGCCAAGGGCGTGGAGACCACGTTGTCGGTGCCGCAGCACCCGCTTGGTGACATTCTGCAGGCGGTGCAGCAGCAGGCGGCGACCACGAGCGAGGATGCCGCCGCCTGTACGTTCTGCGGGGCGACGGCGCGCGATTTCCGCGCCAGCGGACGTCTGGGCTGTCCCCACTGCTACGACGCCATGGAGCGGAGCCTGCGCGAGCTGTTGCGACGATTGCACGGGAGTTCGCGCCATGTGGGGCAGCGCTACGAGACACCCGTCACGCACGTGGTAGACAAGCCCGACACGCTGCATGACCTGCGGGACCGGTTGCGGCGGGCCATCGAGAATGAGCAGTTCGAGGTGGCGGCGGAGCTGCGCGACCGCATCAGGACGCTGGAGACGGAAACCGTATGAGCGCGCCTCGTCCGGGACTCGATCTGTCACTGCTGCCCGATGGAGGCGTTCGGTGGCTTGACGCCTCCGGTCCCAACAGTGACGTGGTCATTTCCACGCGCATCCGCCTGGCGCGCAACGTGTCCGGTTACGCGTTCACCGGTCGCGCTCGCGAGGGAGAGCGGCTGCGCATGTTGGCCCAAGTGCGGGACGCGCTGACGGGGGTCCCATCGCTCAGTGGCAGCCTGTTGCTGCGTCTCGAAGACCTGCCGGTAGTGGACCGGCAACTGTTGCACGAGCGCCACTTGGTGAGCAAAGAATTGGCCGGGCTTGATCCGCAGCATCCGGTGCGCAGCGGTGCGGCGGTGTTCCTTGGCGAGTCCGTGGGTCTGCTTGTGAACGAGGAGGATCATCTGCGACTGCAGGCGCTGCGCAGCGGATTCGCCGTGTCGCAGGCGTTCGAGGGGGTCAACCGGCTCGACCGGGAGCTCGGCGTGCAGGTGCCGTACGCGTTTCACCGGGAATTCGGATTCCTCACCGCCTGTCCCACCAATGCGGGCACTGGATTGCGGGCCTCGGTGTTGATCCATCTACCGGGGCTGGTGTTGACGAAGGAGATCGGCAAGGTACTCGCCGGGCTCCAGCAGATGGGGCTCACCTACCGCGGACTTTACGGGGAGGGGAGCGAAGTGGTTGGCAACTTCTTCCAGTTGTCCAACCAGACCACGCTGGGGCGGTCGGAAGAGGAGCTGCAGGATCTGCTGGTGCGCGTCGTTCGTCACGTGATCGAGCGCGAAGAGGAAGCGCGCCGTGTGTTGGTGCGCGATGCGGGATATATTATCGAGGACAAATTATGGCGCGCGTACGGAACGCTGCGGTATGCCCGCAGCCTCTCGTTCGACGAGGCCATGAACTACCTGAGTGGCGTTCGCCTGGCCGTCGGTCTGAAACTGATCACCGGGCTCAGTGTATACACACTCAACAAGCTCCTGATCTTTGCCCAGTCGGCACACCTTGCTCATCTCGAGGGACGGGTGCTGACGGACAGCGAGGCCAACCTGGCGCGCGCCAAGTACGTGCGGCAGGTGTTGGTGAGCGAAGGCGGCGGCGTCGAATGATCCGCTTCCCAACGACCCTGAGGGTGCGATGAACGGCTACAACTTCACCGAGCGGGTGCGGAAGGTCCTTGCGATGGCACGTGAGGAAGCGGCGCGCCTGCACCACGAGTACGTGGGTACGGAGCACATTCTGCTCGGGCTCATCCGTGAGGGGGAGGGCGTTGCGGCGGCAGTGCTGCAAAACCTCAACGTGGACCTCGACGACGTCACGCTGAAGATCGAGGACACGGTCAAGAAGGGGAAGGCGGCACAGGCCACCGGTCCCGACCTCCCGTACACGTCGCGTGCCAAGAAGGTGCTCGAGCTCGCGATGGCAGAGGCCCGCGATCTCAATCACAGCTATGTCGGCACCGAACACCTGCTGCTCGGCCTGCTCCGTGAGGAGAAGGGCATTGCGGCGCAGGTGCTCACCGACGCCGGCGTGAACCTGGAGGCGGCGCGCGCCGAGACGTTGCGCCTGCTCGGCACGGAGATGCCGCAAGGCGGCACCCAGGCGCCGCCGCCGGAAAAGGCGGGCGCTGGGGCTCCGCCATCGGCCGGCGGGCAGGCCAAGGGCGACAAGAAGTCCAAAACGCCCGCCCTCGACCACTTCTGCCGCGATCTCACGCAGCTCGCCGCCGAAGGGCAGCTCGATCCCACGATCGGCCGCGCCAAGGAAATCGAGCGCGTCATGGAAGTCCTGTCGCGCCGCAAGAAGAACAACCCGGTACTCATCGGCGAACCCGGTGTCGGCAAGACCGCTATCGTGGAAGGACTCGCGCAGCTCATCGCCAACGGCGAGTGTCCGGAAAATCTGCGCGAGAATCGCGTGCTGTCGCTCGACATGGCGGCGGTGATCGCCGGCACCAAGTATCGCGGCCAGTTCGAAGAGCGCCTCAAGGCGGTCATGAACGAGATCGCGCAGAACAAGCAGGTCATTCTGTTCATCGACGAGCTGCATACGCTCGTGGGCGCGGGCGCGGCCGAAGGCGCCATCGACGCCAGCAACATGCTCAAACCGGCGCTCGCGCGCGGCGAACTGCAGTGTGTCGGGGCGTCCACGCTCAACGAGTATCGCAAGTACATCGAAAAGGACGGGGCGCTCGAGCGTCGCTTCCAGACGGTCGTGGTAGATCCGCCCTCGATCGACGAAACCGTGCAGATTCTGCAGGGGCTCAGGAAGAAGTACGAGGATCACCACCGCGTGAACATCCCCGACGAGACATTGCTCGCCGCCGCCAAGCTGTCGGAGCGGTACATCACCGACCGCTTCCTGCCGGACAAGGCGATCGACGTGATCGACGAAGCGGGGGCGCGGGCCCGACTGGCGGCGCAGGTTCCGCCGGCCGAGGTCGCCGATCTCAAGGAGCAGCTCGAGAAGATCAACCTCGAGAAGGAAGCCGCGGTGCGCGACCAGAACTTCGAGCGGGCGGCCTCGCTGCGTGACAACGAGCGCGAACTGCAGGCCGAGATCCGCCGAAAGCAGGAGGAGTGGGAGCAGCGGCGTCAGTCGTTCCGTCCCACGCTCGGCGAAGAGGAGATCTCGTTCATCGTGAGCCGCTGGACTGGCATCCCGGTCACGCGGCTTCAGGAAGCCGAGACGTCGCGTCTGCTGCGCATGGAAGACGAGCTGCATGGGACGGTGGTGGGACAGGACGAGGCCATCAAAGCGCTGGCCCGGTCCATCCGCCGCAGCCGTGCCGGCCTCAAGGATCCGCGTCGCCCGATCGGCTCGTTCATCTTCTCGGGCCCCACGGGCGTCGGCAAGACCGAGCTGGCGCGCGCGCTGGCCAAGTTCATGTTCGCTGATGCCTCGGCGCTCATCCGCGTCGACATGAGCGAGTACATGGAGAAGTTCTCCGTGTCGAGGCTCATCGGTGCGCCCCCGGGCTACGTTGGGTACGAGGACTCCGGGACGCTCACCAAGGCGGTGCGTCGCAAGCCCTACAGTGTCATCCTGCTCGACGAAATCGAGAAGGCGCACCCGGATGTGTTCAACATCCTGCTGCAGGTGCTCGACGAGGGTCACCTCACCGACAACTACGGCCGGGTGATCGACTTCAAGAACACGGTGGTGATCATGACGTCGAACGTCGGCGCCAAGGACATCACGCGTGGCAAGTCGCTCGGGTTCGCCACCAACGATGCGCGTGGAGACTTCGAGCGCATCGCCGACAAGGTGAAGGAAGAGATGGGGCGGGTGTTCAACCCCGAGTTCCTCAACCGTCTCGACGACGTGATCGTGTTCCACCCGCTGGGCAGGGAGCACATCTCGCAGATCGTGTCCATCCTGTTCGCCGACGTCCAGAAGCGTCTGGCCGAGGAGGAGATCACGATCAGGCTCACCGCGGAGGCGACGGAGTTCCTGGTCAACCACGGTCATGACGAGCACTTTGGTGCCCGTCCGCTGAAGCGGGCCATCCAGCGGTACGTGGAAGACCCGCTGTCGGAGAAGCTGCTCATGGGCGAGTTCTCCCGCGGCGACGAGATCGAGGTGGCGGTCTCTGCCACCGAGAAGGAGAAGCTGGAGTTCCGGGTGCTTTCCCCCAGTCCGCAGGCGAGCTGAGTGCTGTCCGGAGGCAACGCCAGCCTCCCAGTCCGGTGTCAGACGGCCGGGCCCCACGTTGGGGCCCGGCCGTTTTTCCTGCTCGGGGGTAGGAAAACGGGGCGTGGGCTCGGCCCTTGCGTATCCGCCCGTATATATTTCGAGGCTATGCTGAAACGCTTTCCCCGGATTCCCGGCCACTCGCCGGCGCGACGTATCGCGTCGGTGTGTGCCATGGCCGTCATCGCGACCTTACTGTTGGCGCCGCGCCTGCTGGCCGCCCAGGAGGTCGCCGGCCGGTGCACCACCACCGATTCCGTCGCCGTTCGCGGCGCGGCGCGTGTGAACGAGGCGCGCATCCGGACCGAGGCCGGCATCACGAAGGGCGCCGCGCTCAACTTCCCCACGCTGCAGCGCTCCCTCAAGGCGCTGTATGCCCTCGGGGAGTTCGACGACGTGCAGATCCTGTGCGATCTCGAATCGGTGCCGGGGAAGGTGCTCACGGTCGTGCAGGTGAAGGAGCGCCTCATCCTCGGCGACATCACCGTCTCCGGGCCGAAGGCGATTTCCGAACGCTCGGTGAAGGACAAGATCGACCTGCTGATCGGGCGGCCCATCGATCCGCTGCAGGTCGCACGCGCGAAAGCCAGGATCGACTCGGTCTACGAGAACGCCGGCTATTATCTCGCGCAGGTGAAAATCGACTCCACCACCATGAGCGACGGGCGCATCGCCATCGCGTACACGATCGACGAGGGGCGTCGCCTCGCGATTTCGGCGATCGACATCATCGGCAACAGGTCGGTGCGGGAGAAGACGATCGTCGGCGCGATGAAGACGAAGCCCGAAGGGTTCTTCTTCTTCCGCAAGGGAGAATACGACGACGACAAGTACGTTGGTGACCTGGGCGAGCGTATCCCGGCATTGTTCGCCCGTCTCGGGCACGTGGACGCGCGCATCACCAAGGACACGCTGGTGGTCAATCGCGAGAGGGGTAAGGGGCTCGTGCAGATCACCGTCGACGAAGGACCGCAGTTCCGCGTCGGGTCGTTCGAAATTGCGGGCAATCGCCGTTTCAATACCGAAGATCTGCGCAAGTTCTATCCGTTCGACGGCAAGGAATCGAAGACGCTTACGCAGCGTGCGAAGGGGCTGATCTTCCGGCAGCCCGAGGCGCCGGAGGGCGTATTCGATCAGGCGAAGTGGGACGCCGCGCTCGAGAAGGTCAACGGTGCCTACCGCGACAACGGGTACCTGTATGCGCAGGTGCGCCCGGTGGTGGAGCGACGTTTCGCGGGCCCCGATTCGGTGCCCACCGCCAACCTCCGCTGGGAAATCGAGGAGAAGAACCCGGCCATCGTCAATCGCATCGAGATCGTCGGCAACGACTTCACGAGTGACGATTGCATCCGCCGGCAGATCTTCCTCGTGCCGGGGGGGCCGTTCAACCAGCAGGCGCTCATCCGCAGTTATCAGAGCATCGGGAACATGAATTTCTTCGAGCAGCCGATGCCGTTCCCGGACTATCGTCCGATCAACGAGCAGGGCGACGTGGACATCGTGTTCCGCGTGAAGGAGAAGCGCACGGGCTCGGTGAATTTCGGCGCGTCCATGGGCCAGGGGGGCGTGGGCTTCGGCGGGTTCGTCGGGCTGGAGCAGCCCAACCTCTTCGGGCTCTGCAAGTCGGGGCGCCTCAATTGGCAGTATGGTCGCTTCTTCAACGATTTTACGGCGACCTATACCGACCCCGCACTCAAGGGAACGCGGCTCTCCGGCGCGCTGAGCGCGTACCGCACACAGTCACGCTTCATCGTCGGCAACCTCGGTCAGAACATCCGGACCGGCTCGCAGTTCCGCCTCGGTTTGCCCACGCCGTGGTCCTACTTCTCCACGGTCGCGGTATCGTACAACGTGGAAAATGCGACGTTCACGTCGGGGACGATCGTCGGCAGCTGCTCACGCAACTGCCTCCGCTCCAACGTGGGACTCGAGTACCAGTACGACACGCGCATCGACATGCCATTCGCTACGGCCGGTTCCCTGCGCTCGGTGCAGATGGACCTGAGCGGTGGTCCGTTCGGCGGCACGGTCAACTTCCAGCGTATCACCACCGAGATGCGCGCGTATGCGCCGCTCGCCCAGTTCGGGGGGAGCAATCCCGGGTCGCAGCCGATCAAGCTCGCCATGGGGCTCTCAGCCCGTACCGGTGCGCTGTTCGGCAACTCCGGACCGTTCTTCTTCCAACAGCAGTTTGCGGTGGGTGGTGTGATGTTCGGACAGCAGCTGCGCGGCTACCCCGAGTTCTCCATCACTCCGCAGGGCTTCAATCCGAACACGGACCAGTACCGCTCCGATCCGGCCTCGTTCGGTAACGCCTTCATGACCATGACCGGAGAAATCGGGCTCCGGTTCAACCAGATGTTCTACTTCAACGTCTTTGCCGACGCCGGGAACAACTGGGCTTCCGCCCGACAGATCAACCCCACCCGCCTCTACCGCTCGGCCGGATTTGGGGTATCTACCGTAACGCCGCTTGGTCCGCTCGGACTGGACATGGCGTACGGCTTTGACCGTCAGGCGGTAAACATCACGACGGGCCGTCTCGAGAAGGCGCCCAAGTGGCAGTTCCACTTCCGTCTCGGCCAGCTCTTCTAACTCAGGACCTCATCATGCGTTTGCTTACCGTTGTCGGTGCCGTTGCTGTCCTCGCTTCCGTTCCGTCACTCGCTTCGGCGCAGGGGCAGAAGTTCGCGTTCGTCAATTCGCAGGCGCTTCTGCAGAACGCGCCGGGTCGCGGCGAGGCCGAAGCCACGTTCGAGAAGGAAATGGTGGGCATCCGCGCGCAGCTCACCAAGTTGCAGGATTCGCTTACCGCGATGAACGAAGCGTGGGCGAAGGAAGAGCCCACGTTGCAGGCGGCGGCGAAGGAGGCCCGCCTGAAGGTGCTGCGTGAGAAGGAGCAGAACTGGGGTGCGCAGGCTCAGAAGCTCCAGTCGCAGGCGCAGGATCGGCAGGAAGAGCTCATGGCGCCGATCATGGAAAATCTGCGCAAGGTGCTCGATGACATGCGCATGGAAGGCGGCTATTCGTTCATCTTCGACGTCGCGGCGGGCTCGTTCATCGTTTCGGCGGACAAGAACCTCGACATCACCGACCGCGTGATGGCGAAGATGCGCCTGTCGGCGCCCAAGGCGGCCCCGGCGGCCCGGCCCGCCCCGGCGGCCAAGCCCGCCACGCCGGGGCCGACCTCGGCGCCCGCCGGCATCACGAAGAAGCCGCCCACGGAGTGATGGCCGCGTGAGCGGCGCCTCGCACGTTCCGCAGGCTGGCGGCGGTGATGGGCAGACGCCCATCACCGCCGCTGACGTTGCGGCACGGGTCGGCGGACGGCTCGTCGGAGATCCGGCCGTCGTGGTGCAGGGGATCGCACCACTCGATCGGGCCGGGCCCAGCGACCTCAGCATCCTGTCGCACCAGCGCTATGTCGCGTGGTTCGCCACGTCGCGGGCAGGTGTCGTCCTGATCGACCCGGCCTTCGAGACGCAGGCCGGCGCACCGGCCACGCGCGTCGTCGTGGACAAACCCATGGACGCCCTCGTCGGTCTCTTGTCGAGCTTTCACCGGCGGGAGCCGCGGCTGGTCGGTGTGCATCCCACGGCCGTGGTGGCGCCCACGGCGCGCCTTGGGGAGGGCGTGACGCTCGAGGCCCACGCCGTGGTGGGTGACGGCGCCGTGCTCGGCCGTGGCTGCTGGATCGGAGCCGGCGCGAAGGTGGGGTCCGGGAGCGTCATCGGCCACGATGTGCGTCTCCACCCCAATGCGGTGGTCTATCCGTTCACCGAGCTTGGCGATCGGGTGGTACTGCACGCCGGCGCCCAGGTCGGGCGTGACGGCTTCGGCTTCGTGACGCGCGAGACCGGGGTGGTCCGCATTCCACACGTGGGCCGGTGCGTGATCGAGCACGACGTGGAGATCGGCGCCAACAGTTGCGTCGATCGTGGCAGTGTGGACGATACGGTGATCGGCGCCGGTACGAAGATCGACAACCTGGTGCAGATCGCGCACAACGTGCGGGTGGGGCGCTTTTGCTTCTTCGCCTCGCAGGTGGGCATCGCCGGCTCCGCGCGCATCGAGGACGGGGTGCAGTTCGGCGGCCAGTCGGGGTCGGGCGGGCACATTACCGTGGGAGCGCGGGGCACCGTCGCC
>Ga0222712_10007874_pt1 | contig 10195 bp, 12 predicted proteins | sample C33_657DmetaG_FD_165043 | JGI IMG/M metagenome (GOLD analysis project Ga0222712, IMG submission 165043) | Estuarine water microbial communities from San Francisco Bay, California, United States - C33_657D | ecosystem: Environmental > Aquatic > Marine > Unclassified | place: USA: California...
CCGATATTATATTTTTGTTCCAAAATCCAATCTCCCTTATCTTTATAAGAAAGGACTTTAATTTGGTTGAGAGGTGCAATATCAGAAACTGCCTCTTCTTTTACAAAGGTAATAAGTCCCCAGTCAGCAAGCAAACGTGCAATACGATTACGACGTTGAACATCATTTACTGTCAAATTAGTATGCTTTCCATCTAAAGCAAACAGTTCTTTAAAATGAACAATGTAGTATCTACCTTGCTTATGGAGAATATGGCAAGATTGATAGAGTTTTTTCTCCTTTCTAGATGCAACTCCAATACGTGTCAAAGTTTCACGAACCTTGAGAAAGTCATCAGGTTCATTAAGAATCACCTCTACCATTTGGTCCTGAGACCATTCAACAGTAGGTTCTACCGTAGTAGTCATTTTGTTCCTCCAGTTTCAAGTCGTTGTTTAATAAAATTAAGTTGTTCTTTATTTAGAATCTTCAAAGCTTGAGATGCCTTTTCATTACTATATCCATAGTATTTCTTAACGCATTCTAAATCTTTGACTTTATCCTTACGGAGCCAGGGAGAAAATCTCTTCTTTTTCCTTAGACTATTTAGATAAAACGAATATTGCATATCTTTATCAAGTTGATGATGCATATTCATTTCATTTGCAAAAAGAATACAATCAATGTGTCCTGATAAACATCTATTGATAACAAAAGGAGGATAAGAACTAATATCTTCTGATAGATTTTCCTTTGTAAAATTAATCGAATTTAACCAATCCTTCAATTCCATAATTAAATAACAATAGTTCTTTACGTTGTTTTTGCTCACGCATATATTCACCAACAGAACGCATCGTGTAAGTTAAGTCAAACTCAGCGGCATTCCAGTTCTTAAAACGATCTTTTACAAGTTGATCAGAGTTATAACTTACTAGTTGATCCATATTGTTAGCATCGCAATCAGAAGCAAACTTATCGTGATCAAATCCTTTGTGCATTGATCCTTTGTTCCCATAGAGATTATCCTTAATATCATAAGGAGGATCGAGATACATAAAAGCACCTTTGTTTCCATCCATCAGATAATCATACGAGTAATTAGTTATACGCCACTTCCCAATCAACGAAGAATACGCAGGCAATTTTTCGATCCCACGCAAACTAAAGTTGGAGTTTGATGCTTGTGCTGAAAATGATGAACTCTCTGTAAGACCAGAGAAACTACACTTATTGACAACATAGAAAGCCACAGCACGATCAATGCTTGGCAAATCCTTGTCATTGACTTGCTCCTTTGCTTTAAGAAAAAGTTCTTTCGCTAAGTCTGGAGTATTATTTGCTACCTTAAGATCTACAAGTTTATCCTTAAGATCAGTTCCAAACATCTGGAGTTGTTGCCAGAAATTTACTAGAGGTTCGTAAAGATCATTCACCCAAATATCTAGGTTGGGATACTTCTTTGTGATATAAATCGCAACACTTCCACCACCAAGAAATGGTTCTCGAAACTCATCATAGTTGCGAAGATCTGGAAAATAAGGTCCCATCTTTTCACAAGCACGGGACTTTCCACCAGGATAACGTAATGGGGTTTTAAGAGATTTCATTTGAACTCACACTCACACATAATTTCAGTAAGAGCAGCAAGAAGATTTACTTCTTGGTCAGCCACGAACGCACATTGGTATTGATACTTAGCAATAATAAGAACGGCAGCAGGGATAGATTGGGGTGCAAGGCAATCAAAAGCGGCGTCATAAACCCTGCGAAGTAGGTTACTAGCATCGTTGTCCAAGTTGGAGACCACCCACTTTCTGACTTCAGTAAAGTTTTTATCCTTGAGATTTTTGATGAGTTCATTTACAGAGATGTCTGAGAAAGATGCAAGAATGCCCGAGTCAATTTTTCCTCCTGTAGAATACCTCTGACATTCGTTGAGGACCCTACGAAAATCTGGGAAGTGTTTTGATACAAGTTCCGCAACGACTTTTTGATCGTACTCAATCTTTTCCGCATCCAAGATTGATTGAAGTCGTTGAAAGAAACTTCCTGCAAGTTGAACTCTTTGCTTCCCTTTAATGGTGAAGTCGATGACTGCACATCGGGAGTGAAGAGGTTCAATAATCTTGTTCTTGTAGTTACAGGTGAAGATGAATCGACAGTTGTTATAAAATGCCTCAATATTCGCCCGTAGTAGGAGTTGTACGTCGTTGCCTGTGTTATCCGCCTCATCGATGATGATGACTTTGTGTTTAGAAGATCCCGTAAGTGAAACGGTCGAAGCGAAGTTTTTTGCTTGGTTCCGTACAGTATCCAAGAAACGTCCTTCGTCGGATCCGTTGATGACATAATAATCTGCCCCTAACTCATTACATAATGCTTTTGCGATTGTAGTTTTACCAATACCAGGAGGTCCAGCAAGAAGAAGATTAGGAATCTCACCTTTTGCCACAAACTCCTTAAATGTTTTTTTAGTATCATCAGGAAGAATACAATCCTCAATTACTTGAGGACGATATTTTTCCGTTAGAAGAAATTCACTTGCCATAATCAAATCCAATTAGGTTTTCTTTCAGGCATACGAAGATAATTATCAGACACCCAAGGTTTGGATGCGATGTATCGTTTGTATGCTTCAAATGTATCAATAGTATCGTCAAACTTCCATTCCTCGGGCATAGCACGAGCAAATGGAGTCACCTCTGTAATCTTACCCTTGGGAAACAAATAGTATGCATCAACAAGGGTTTTGTAACAAGAGTGAGTTTTATTATACCGCAGGCAGTATTCATCAGACAAGTTCAGTCCCCACTTAATTAACCAATAGGCATTGTGGATACTCTCCAATGCCCACTTGGTGCAGGGATGATTGCGGAATGCTCCTTTCTCGGTCTTGTAGGGGGTTCCATCTGCCTTAGGAAGAGTGCCGTACCCATGCCCCCACTTACTTGATGCCACGATAGAGAGCATCTGGCAGCACTCTAGGGGCATCTTAACAATGTGTTTGTCGGGCAGACAAATGGCACTCTCAGCAGGCCAAGGGGAAGTGACAAAGATGTTCATCAACCAAATGTAGAATCAGGCTCCAGAGCAATATAATAGGTCACATCAAACCCAGTATTCTTGAATCGTGACAAAAGTTTAGAAGAGATTACCACCTCATAATTTCCAGGAATAATCTTGATATTTTCCACCTTAAAGTTAAAGGTGAATACCTCATCAGTCTCACCGACAACTACAGAGAAATCATTGGAGGTATCATTCTTCTTATCACGAACAACCAGTTTTACAACACCTGCTTCACCAACCACAGACAGGTCAGGAAGTTGATACACAGCAGCAGCCTTAAGGAGTTTATCAAGTTCCTTGGTATCAAGAATGAAACAAACATCTTCAGAAGGAAGAGAGATTGCTTTATCGGGAGGAGTTACGATTACATTAGGATCTGCAAAGAAATACTTGGAGCGAGAACGACCTTCTTTAATGACAACATAACCATCATTCTGAAAATCAAGTTCAGCATTCTGATGAAGGTTAAGTCCATTTAGGAATTGGTTGAGATCATAGATACCAAAATCTTTAGGAAGTTCTTCTTCAATTGTTGCTTCTGCAAGAATGTTCTTCATTACAGAAATAGTGCGAAGATTATTTCCTTCCTTGAACAGAATAGACTGGTTAATGGAAGAGAAGTTCTTCAGCAGAGTCAGAGTTTTATCAGAGAGTTTCATAATAATCAGCGAAATTCAGAGAGACCGTTATCTTTGCGAGTGTAATGCCCATCAAAGTGAAGCAGAAGCATAGCATAATGAATGACTTTAAGCAAATCACGCTTATTGCGACCATCCTTGTCACCGTAACGGCTACCATACTTAATGATGTTTGCTTGACAGAATCCAGCAGCAAGTTCTTTGGCTGCCATTAGATCAATCGTTTGAACATCTTTATAATCTTGTTCGTGACCACAGTAATGACTTCCATAAGTACTGGTCACATAATCTTCAACATCTTTGAGAATTTTATCTTCGTTGTATTTCCAGAGATGATTTTTTGTTTCAGTCATATCAATAGTAAAAGTCGAATCAATCATAAAAAGAGGGAAGGCACTTTTTACCTCCCCATATTATATCAGTTTACTTTGAGATGGTCAACAAATTCTTCAATTAGTTCAGGTGGTGAAGGCATTTGGAAATCGGCATCAACCTTGTCATAAAGTTCAAGGAATGCTTGCTTGGTTTCATCATCAAAGCGATTCACACACACTTGGATTGCCTTTGCTTTGTCTTGGAAGATGCTGTAAGCACGGATGATGTGAACCAGGCGGCGGGTGCTGATGATTTCCTCAATACCACCATCGTAGAAGGTCTTACGGATAATGTCTGCCCAGTCCACCAGACGCTTGCAAAAGTCACGATCTTCCACACACAGATCCAGAGCAACACCTTCCAGGATCTTCTGCTCAGTAGCGGGGGCAGGATAGGACTGCTCAAAGGTCACAGGGAAACGCTCAAGGAATGCTTCGTTGAGAACGTTAGTGCCGATGAAGCGACCGTCATCAGAACCCTTACCTTTAGTGTTTGCGGTGGCGATGACGTTGAATCCAGCAGCGGGTTTGACCCAACGGCCAATCTTTTTAAGGAAAACTCCCTTACCTTCCAGAATAGATTGCAAGCACAGAATCTTATTGGAAGCAAGATCAATCTCGTCCAACAGAAGAATTGCACCACGTTCAAGTGCTTCAATCACTGGGCCGTTATGCCAAGCCGTGTTTCCATCAACAAGGCGGAAACCACCAATCAAATCATCCTCATCAGTTTCAATAGTAATGTTTACACGGATCAGTTCACGCTTAAGTTGAGAACACGCTTGCTCCACAGAGAACGTTTTACCGTTACCCGAAAGACCCGTAATGAACGTAGGATAAAAAAGACGGGACTGAATAATCTTTTTAACGTCAGCAAAGTTACCAAACTTGACGAAGGTATCATCTTTATCGGGAATAAGATTTTGTTCGATAGGAGGAACCACAGAGGGTGCTTGGAAAGTACGTTCGATTTCTTCTACCTTTTGTTGAGTTACTTCAAGATTCCATTTGCCACGACCGACTTTAAATTGGTCAAGTTTCTTAGTTACAGTTTGATAGTTAGCATCGTTCAGATTACACCAGGCACGAATATCAGCACCTGTAATAGTGTTGCCATACAGGTTCTGGAGAGAGGTGCGGATGTAGTCAGAGGAGAGTGCCATTCGTTTGTTTTGTTTCAACATAGTCATTATAAAAGAAAAAGAGGTCCTTTCGGAACCTCAGTGGTCAGTTTGCCAACTGGTTGCGAAGTTGGTCAAGTTGTTCATGTGTTCCAATTTTTACTTTATAACCAGGATAATACTGATTTACAAGTACAGGAAGTCCCATAGCAGTAGTAAAACTATTACACTTAATCCATACTTCTTGCGTATCATATTTTAATACGTGTTCAAATGGAAATTTAGTTTTCACTTTTTCTCTTTCTCTTTTTTTTCTCTTTCTAACCAACCACCTTGAAGACTTGCTGCAGCCTTATTTCTTCTCATAGCATTTTCATGATCTTCTGGAGTTCCACCATAATCTCTACCATGATAATCTGTCCCACGATGAGCACGACGATTATATGCCTCAGTGTTAAAGTGTTGGAATGTCTTCATGCTACCAAAGAAATAAATTCTCCTAATACTTTTTTATTTAGTTTTTTGGTCTTGAGAGACTTTACAAATGCAGATTTGATCTGAGACTTAGTTGCACAATCGGCAACTTCAAACTCAGTATCCTGAGAAAGTGCAGTTGCAGACATTCCAAAGTATGCATCATACCCAGAATCGGTAATGGTAAAACTCTTCACTTTTTTCCAATCACTCTGAATTTTCTCATATTCTTTACTATATGATTTGTGATACATCTGAACAAAACGACTAAAATTGCGACCTTCAAGGACACGAATACCAATAAAGTTCATTGAAGGAAACTTATCTTTCAGGTTCCTCAGAAGAACATCAGTAAATTCATGATATCCATAACCAAATTGGTAGGTAGTTCCAAGTTTGCGGTCACGAAGAAATGCAATCATTGGATTAATATATCCAGTTCCAAGAGTTGGTCCTTTTTCCCAACGACGATGAACTTCTTTATAATAAACAAGTTGATTTGCTTCACCATCAGTCAAAACAATACACTGGACTTTCTGGAGTTTATTTTCTTTTTGAAACTTAGGAAGAATCTGATGAAGACTGATAAGTGCTTCATTTAGAGGAGTTCCAGAAAGACTAAGACGATTTGGATAAGTATAAGGACAACGATAAGTATTACCAAAGCAAGAAGCAAGACGCCAGACATTAAGCATCTGATGTTCTAGTTCTTTACCAGAAACTTTGCTGGTAAGAACATTCATCATAGAAAAAGTCTCATCAACACAAAGCAAACCATCTTTCTTTACATAGTGGGGAGTACGATCGGCAGCGAGATAATGATCATTCTCATAGTCATACTCACCACGTCGCCATTCATTAGTGAAGGCATATACCTCAAAAGGAATAGAAACTTTTTTGCAGAACCAAACAAGGTTGAAAAGTTGTTTGCAAGTATCAAGCATCACATCACACATAGAACCACTCCAGTCAAGCACAAACACAAGACCGTGATTTTTACCATCAGGAATCACAGAAACCTTCTTGAACAGGTCTTCATTATATTTGTAGGTATGGAGACGAGTTGTATCAAGAATACCAGTGCGGGCAGTTGATGCACGAGCATACTGATCTGCTGCCTTACGGCATTCAAACTCCTTTACAAGATAGTTGACTTCTTTCTGAGCTGAGGACTTAAACTTCTTGAATTCAACATCAGATTCTTTATAAAGGTTTGTAGGAGTATAATTTTGCCTTTCAGCATGTTCATTATGAAGTTTCTGTTGGTTAGAAAAAGAATAATCAATATCTTTATGAACCTCAGAGTTCTTACCAATCACAGTATTCAAATTTACTTGAGGAACCTCAACATAAACATTTTCATAACCATCGTTATTTACAAGGTCTCGAATCTTATCTTCCAAAGAATCCGCAGTGCGAACTTCTGGTTCATCTTGAGTTTCTGAAGATTTTACGGGAGTTTGATCACCTTGAGCGGTTCCACCATAGGAATCTTCAGACTCTTTTTCGGAGGAGTTATCACTCTCGCCTTCTTGCTCAGAAGAGGAGTCATTACTCTCCACAAAATCGCTTGCAGGAGACTGTGAATTTCCTTGAGTTTCGTGAGAATCAAAGTCAGCAACCTTTTGCTGTTGCTCCTTTTCATTCTTGCAATATTTGTAAAGTTCTTCAGCAGCAATCAGTGCGTCTGCAAAACTTTCACAAGCACCAATTAGATTAATGATTTGTTGTTCTTCTGGATTAAAGTCAAGTGTAATAAAGTTACCAATCTTGAAGTAAAGATTTACGCGGTCAGCAAGATTAAAGGTAGAAATATCTTCATCTTCGAGTTGAAAGAAATCTTCTTCATTCAGTTCTTTATAACCATTGAAGAAAGTCTTAGCAAGTCCAGCATACTTACGCTTCATCAGTTTCTCAATACGTGCATCCTCAACAACATTTACAAACTGTTGAGGAACTTTAACCTTTTCACTCCAATCTTCATCAGGAGAAAACAAAGCATGTCCAACCTCATGACCTACCAGAAGGTCATATACAAGGTTGCTTGCTTTCTCCCACAGAGGAAGCGTCAGGACACGAGTATGAACGTTAAAACAAGCAGTAGAAACCTTCTTGTGCTCTACCACCAAATCCTCAGTGGCAAGCAGTTTGGCAAGTTGAGATTTGATTTCGTGGCGAACAGACATTTGATTCGTTTCGTATGTAACCACTATAAAACGAAAAGGTCGCCTTTTGGGCGACCCATATGACGCTTTTTGAACTGGGCTAGTCGTGCTTTTGCTTGCCTCAGTGCTTGCGGTTTAAGTTTTCGTTTCTGTTCTTTCTTGGAATGGTGCTTCCAGTTTGGGACTTGCATTGTTCTTGAGTGGTTCAGACCACCATATGCGAAAAACCTTTAACTTTCTCAAACTTTATGACACTTTCAAATTTGTCCTCCATACCAGTCTTATGTGAGATAACAAAAATGTTTACGTCTTTGATTACATAACGAATGATTTTAAGAAACTCTTCTGTTCCAGTGGAATCCAAAGAACTATCAAAAATCTCATCAAGAATCATTAAGTTAGTATTCACTGAGTTCTTCATTCTTGCAACTTCTCTCCAAGTAAAAAGAAGTGCTAAATCAATTCTCTGTTTTTCTCCTTCACTAAAAGAAGCATAGGAAAAATCTTCGTGAATAGGTGACTGGACGGTTTCGTTAAATTCCTCATCAAGAGTAAAGTTAATATAGAAGTCCATCATTTGCAGATAACGATTAACCTGCTGATTGATGAGTGGCAAATACTTCTTAATGATTTTGGATTTTACTCCACCGTCTTTGAGCAAACTATACGAAAAATCGTAGTAGTTGATTGTGTCTTTTTTAGAAGCGAGTTCGTCGTATGTAGTTTTTAAGTTGTCTTTGAAGGATTCTAGTTTCTCATGTTCAGAATTTCGGTTTGCAAGGTTCTCGGTAAGAACTTGAATTTCATGTTCAAGACTTCGGATTTGTCTTTGTAATCCGCTAATCTTAATATTATTTTGAGAAATGCCATTCGTTAGTTTTGAGATCTCCTTCGATAGAGCGGTGAATTGACGCTCTCGCTCTTCTTCCTCTTTAATTGCCTCCTCTAGTTCTTTATAACCAGATTGCAACTCTTTTGCTTTATTTTGAGCGTCGTTAATTCTATTTATTCTGAAGGTCTCTTCGATAGACTGCGTACAAGTGGGGCATACCGTATTCTCGGTGAAGAACTTATGTTCTTTAGTAATTGTAGATACTTTTTGCGAAATCTTACCTTTTAATTGACCAAGTTTTTTTAACTTTTCAGCATAACCAACGATACTATCTTGCTCTCTAATTAGTTTGTAAAGAGGTTCTTCTAAAGAAGTATTATCAGTCAAATGCTGTTCTATTTCTTCACTTAAATCAGAAATTTTTCGATTATTGTTATCAATACTTTCTTTTCCGCGATTCTCAAGTTCTTCAATGAACTCTTGTTGCATCTTTACTTTATCAAGAAGAGATTCTTTTTTCAATTCAAGAACTTTAATTTCTTCCTTTGACTGACGAATCTTCTCTTTGATTACCACATTCATAGAAGAGAAAATTTTAATATCAAGAAGGTCTTCAATCACCTCCCGACGATGTGCTGCAGAAAGTTGCATGAAAGGAACAAAAGTACTGCTACCCAAAATTACAATTTGAGTAAAGGACTTATAGTTCATCTTAAGAACGTTTTGTTCTAACCACTTTTGTTGGTCCAAAGCAGCAGAGGACTGATCTAAAGCAGTATCGTTCCTCCAAATCTCAAAGAGTGTAGGCTTAATTGCCCTTATAACTTTCCAATCAGTGTTTCCAATAGAAAACTCCACTTCAACTCTACAGTCCTTTTCATTTACGGAATTGACAAGTTGTGGTTTATTAATCTTACGAAATGGTTTTCCAAACAAAGCAAATGTAAGTGCATCAAGAACAGTACTCTTCCCTGCTCCATTTGTACCTACAATAAGATTGGTTTTATTTTTTGTGAAATCAACTTCTGTATATTGATTACCAGTGCTCAGAAAGTTTTTCCAACGAATAGTTTTAAATAAAATCATGTTCAGTGTTTGGAGGAATTACGATATCATCAGGTGTAATAATTGTATATTGATATCCATGCATTTTACAAGTTTTTAACATCACCTCATCTTCAATTTCAATAACATGCATTTCTGGATATCCATCTTCTTCTAACATCATAGCATACCGAACAGCATCATCCTCTTCTTCAAAAAGGTACAAAATGTGTTCTCCGTCATCATCAAGAACAGAATATGCTCCTTCTGTTTCTCTGCCATTAATTGTTAGAATAAACATTTAAACTAATTCACATGCCTCTTGATAAATTTCTTGCATCATCCTTTGAATGACTGATTTATCAAGACTGATTTCTGCCTCCTCAATATATCTATTCAGGATAGAAATAGTGTCTTCACTTTCAAATGCTTCAAACTCTTGAGGTTCTTGAATATCAAAGTTTTCAATAATCTTGAGTTCTGCAATATTTGAAGC
>Ga0222712_10007876_pt1 | contig 10194 bp, 7 predicted proteins | sample C33_657DmetaG_FD_165043 | JGI IMG/M metagenome (GOLD analysis project Ga0222712, IMG submission 165043) | Estuarine water microbial communities from San Francisco Bay, California, United States - C33_657D | ecosystem: Environmental > Aquatic > Marine > Unclassified | place: USA: California...
ATGTACGCAGAGAAATTCCTATGGAGTTAAATGTCACTCAAGAAGAGCAGCGTGTGGATATTGAAGAGATGCGTGATTCTTTGCGCGTTGCTGTTGCTCAGTATGCTCAGACCATTCCAGCACTTGCTGCCCAAGGTCAAGATCCTTCTCAGATTGTTTCAAGAATCGCCGAGGTTATTAAGGGTCGCCAAAAAGGTAAACAACTTGAGACGATAGTTGAAGAAGTATTTGCCCCAGAACCACAAGTAGAAGTGCCAATGGGCGCAGAAGTTCCAGCAGCAGGTATGGCCCCCGTTCCTGCCTCGCAGCCAACTCCAGAACAAATGGGTGCGGCCCCTGCTGCTGGCTCTCGTCCAGATATAGCGTCATTACTCGCATCTATTGCAGGGTAAGGGAGGTGTGAAATGAAAAAAGGTGGTCGTGCAAAAGCATCAATGGCTAAGCCAACTGAAGGCAAGAAGGATACAAAGAAGCCAGCAGGCGGAATGGTTAAATTCGGATATGCTGGCAAAGCTCGTAAAGGCAAGAAGGCTTAGTGTTACTCGTTGAGAGGATAGAGCGTGGAAGATAACAAAGATTATGTACCACGCTCTGTCACTCTTGCAGATTTCTTAGTAGTTGTATCAGGTTTCTTTGTAAATATAGTCCGAGCTGTAGAGATGCTCGCATCAGAACTTTTAGATTTAGCAGTGTATAACGCAAATAGAACAACAAAAGTTTCCAGAGTATGGGAACAGTTCACATCAGATTTAGAGAAGATGGAGGATCCAAATGGCTAGAGGGCCTATGGCAGGTGTATCAGGACCTGGTAAATTCTCCAAGAGAACAGATGGTTTATCATTCCAATCAACAGAATACGGTTCAGGTGTTGAGAACGCCGCTAATAAAGCAGGCGCTCCACTAGCAACAACTCCAGATGTGCGCCCAACATCTCGTAGCGAGATGGGTATGGCTCCAAGTCAAACACCAGTAACTTCATTATTTGCACCTTCGCAACGCCCAGAAGAGCCAATTACAGCAGGCGTTGATATTGGAGAAGGTGCTGGATCTACAGCTTTAGGTATGCGTCCACAAGTGCAAGAAAAACTTTCTGACATTCTTGCCACGATGCTTCCTTATGATGACACAGGAGAGGTAGAGATTCTCTATCAACGTGCTCTAGCCAGAGGTATGTAGTGCCACAAGATTCCATTACCGCTGCCGCATCTCGTGCAAATCTAAACCCTAAGCAAAAAGCTCAGATTGATGGATTGCAAAAGTTATTAGATTCTCATAAGGGTCTATTAGCGCTGCCTGCACCTGTTGCTCAAAATAAATTTAAGTCATTACCACAAGAACAACAGAATGCACACGTTGCTCTTTTTGGCGGAGATGACAATGAAGCTCCAGAGCAGAAACGCGGATGGCTTGGTGGTGCTATTCATTATGCAGGCCAAGGCGTAAAGCAAACTATTGGTCGCGTATTTGGCGGATTAAACGAAGTCTCTGACTTTATGACCCGCGTATATCGTACAGGTGCTATTGCACTTGACCAAGGTGTAGATTTAGATAAAGCCTTTAAGATGGCAAATGATAAAGGCGACCAAGTATTTAGCCCTACTCGTCTTGCAGATGCCCGTAATAAGTATGGCTTAGACCGTATTAATGTTGCAGTCAAAGTAGCGCAAGGTATTCCATTAGACCAGATTATTTCTAGTGGCACCGAAGCAGAAAAACTTATTGCAGCAGAAGCCGCTAAAGGTCAAGATAAACTATTTCAAGATGCGCTAGATAAAGTTCAGGCTGCTAAATACTCACCAGGTCGGCAGTTAGCCAACTTATTACTTCCAGAAGGATTGGAAGGTTCTGGCTTTTTATACAAAGGAATTTCTGGTTTTGGAGATGCCGCTTATCGCGTATTTTCAGATCCAACACTAGCACTTGGTAAAGCCAAGAAAGCCTATGATGCTGCTAACTATGCCCTGTTTAAGATTGCAGGAGATGCTGGCGCGGTAGATAATGCCTTCTCAAAAGTAAATCCATTAACAGGTCGTAATGGTGTTACTGACTTCTTTAATACTTATGGCAAAGAACTTGAGAATCTTAAGAACGCTCGCACTGCAAGAGACCCTGTTGCTGCAGAAAAAGCATCAGCACAACTACGCCGTCTAGCTCCAGAGTTTGGTCCAGCAGCAACAGATGAGTTTATTCGTGCAGGAGTTAAGGATGCTGATACTGCAAAGGCTTATTTACAGAATCACGCAGATATAAAGACTATTCTTAGTGGTCAAGCAGCTCGTAAGACTCCACTTGTACCGCGTTTAGATGCAGCACGTAAGGCTCGCGTTGCTTTCTTTACAGCAACCGATAGAATTTTTAACATTGACAAAGTAGGACAAAAAGTTGTTCAGGCTTTATACGGTACTGCACCACAATATGAAGATATTGTCACTGGTATTACTACTCGCGTTGAAGATATCGCTAAAACTGAGAAACAAGTAGGTCGCTTAAAAGGTCCTGACGGTGGATTCAGAATGCCACTCTCTCAAATTCAAGGCCGTATTGACCGTTTTGCTCGTAAGTTCACAACAATTCCATATTTCAAAGATGGATTCTTTGATGTCAATGCACTAGATGCACCAACTCAAGTCTATCGTTTAGCCCGTTTAGGTAATAGTAGATATCACTCACGTATAATTGCAGAGACTTTTGCTGCTGGTAATGAAGGTCAGCGTAAACAAATCTTTGCAGGACTATACAACACTATTGCTGAAATTCGTGGCGTAAGCAAAAGCGTTAATGGCAAGTCTTATATGGATGAATTTGCAGGATCTGGAAGAAATAAGCAATACGCATCATCCATAGCAAAGCGTAAAGTCAATGAGCTTGGCGAAGAAGTGACTGAACTTACTAATCCTGCTGAATTTGATGGGCAACAAATGGCTATCTTTGCTCACCAACTATCACCTAATATGGCAGTTCCGTCTATCATTGACTTAGATAGATTAGCTGCTCGCTCTGGAGTCATTGATAGAATTATGGGAGTATCTCATAACAAATGGTCAGAGCGTATGACATCATATTGGTCAATCGGTACCCTTGCTGGTCCAAGATTCCCAGTGCGTAACGCAACGGAAGACTTAATGCTTCATCTTGCTGTAGGCGATTCGCCTTGGGGCGTAGCCAAAGCACGTTTGCTTTCTACAAAACTACGTCAAGCTAAAGGTGAAGGTCAATTAGGTTTTATTAACAAACTTGTATATCGTAAAGAAACTGCAAAGTATGCTGCACGTATTGATGAGGCTATTGCAAAAGGCGATACTCGTGCTGTGCAGAAAGTTATGGCAGAGGCTATTCTTGAATCTAAAGTAGTATCTAAGCTAGATGCTGAAGGCGCAGAGCTTCTTAAAGAAATCGCAGAGTTTGGATATCTTGATGATACTCTTAATGCGGTAGCCGAAGGCGGAAAGAATGCGCTTCGTGCTGGCGACCAATACTTAAACGCTACAACAGATGTATCTAAGTTTGGCAAGATGGGCGCTATCGTAGTAGATAACAAAAAACTTAAACAAGCCACAGGACTAAAGGCTTATGGAGAATTTAACCCAGTTGCTACTGACGAAGATCGTATTGGCTGGTTAGTCCAAATTGGCATTATAGCAAAAGATGATTTAGGTCGCATTGCCTTGATGAATCTTGATAATGATGGCAAGCGTGCTATTGATGCTGTCCAAGAATACCTAGACTCACTACCTGTAAAAGACCGTGAGCGTTTCTCGCTTTATAGCACTGGTGCATCTACCCGAGTTCACGCAGAACGCGTAGTTGCAGCAACTAAGAACCTTGTATCTAAACGTAATGGCGAGATTAATGATGACTTATTAAATAAAATTCGCTTTCGTAATGATAAAGGCGATATGGTTATCTCAACCAAAGACTTCCGTTTAGAAGATTTGCCCGATAAAATGAATGCAGATCTTGCTCCTAACTGGATTGTAGGACCTAGATTTGTTCCTATCTCAGATAACGATAATTTTGCAGCATCTTTAGTTGATAAAACTTGGGATTATATGGGTGAGGCTAATGCCCGTTTCTCACGTGAGCCGCTAGTTATTGACTCAATGATTCGTATTCGTAAGGATATGCGTGCTACTGGCTTTGAAAAGCGCATTATGGACCAGTTTACTGCTGGTAAGACAGGCGCTGAACTCAAGATTGCTGAAGATGCAGCTAAAGTTCACCTTGTTTCTATTGCAGAAGACTTGGCAAAAGAGCGTGTTCTAGCATTTGTAGATAATCCAGCAGTCCGTAGCCAGTTAGCTATGTCTGCTCGTAACTTTGCTCGCTTCTATCGCGCAACCGAAGACTTTTATCGCCGTGTTTATCGTACTGTAAAGTATAACCCAGAAGCCTTAACCCGTGCATCACTTACTTATGAAGGTGTAGCACACTCAGGGTTTGTGCAAACAGACGATACTGGAGATCAATACTTTTTCTATCCAGGACTTACACCTGTATACAAAGTAATGAATGGTGTTATGAAGGCTTTCGGTGTGCCAACTGCATTCCAAGTTCCAATGCCTGTTGAATTTGGCGGTAAGTTGAAGATGATTACCCCTTCAATGAACCCAGATTCATTATTCCCAACCTTTGCTGGTCCTTTAGCTTCAGTTCCTATGAAGATGATATTCAATGTTGTGCCACAATTAAAGACCATTGAAGAAACTTTCCTTGGCGCTTATGGTGTAGACCAACCGATGATTAATGCTGCTTTACCAGGTCACGTTAATCGTATTCTTGCAGCACTAAACAAGGATGAGCGTAACTCACAGTACGCATCAGCATTCCGTAAAGCTGCTACATATCTTGAGGCATCAGGTCACGGATTAAAGCCAAAGATTGACCCAGAAACTAACCTTGAAATACCACCAACTCCAGCAGAGTTGGCAGAGTATCAAGATAGAATCCAGTCTGCTACTATTTCAGTTCTAGCAGTAAGAGCTTTATTTGGATTTATTGCTCCTGCATCACCTCAGATTACACTTAAGAGCGACCTATCAAAGTGGGTTCGTGATAACGAGCGTACATCTTACAAACAAGTATTTAACCAGCTTATTAATCAATATGGCAGTATTGATAAGGCAATGGAAGAATGGATTCGTCTGTTCCCAGATGAGATGCCATATACCGTCTCTGAATCTGATAACGTATCGGTCCTAGCAGCGCGTTCAGTAGATAAGTCTGTAGGCTGGATTCAAGAGAACGAAGGCTTGCTGAAAAAGTACCGCGAAGGTGGCGTGTTCTTAATGCCACGCGAAGGTGACTTTAACTTTGATGCCTACAAGTTGCTATACAAGTCAGGCTTGAAGCAAAATAAAACTTTACAAGACTTCTTACGCGAGATTCAGACTGCTAAGGATGAGCAAGAATACTATACCCAGCGCGATAACTTTGAAGCTCAACTTGCTGTTACATATTCAGATGTAGCAAAACGTCAGTTACGCGATCAGTTTGCAGTATGGAAAGAACAATTCCTTGGAGCACGTCCGATGTTACAAGAGGAATTAGGTAAGGGCGCAGAGTCTAAGATTCGCCGTCTGCGTGCGTATGATGACTTACGGAGAATGCTGGCAGATGAATCTGTTACCGCATCACCTAAGACTAAGGCTGTCTTGACACAGATGAGTTTAGCTTTTGACCAATATCAAAATGCTAGAGATGCAGTCTATGGAAATACAGATACAGCTCAAAGTTACAAAGACCTTTTACAAATGAATATCAAAACACAATTACAGCAATTAGCAAAAGGTAACGCTAATGCTCAAGCAGCATACGATGTTCTGTTTGCTAGATTGATTGGAGAATAAATTGGCAGAGATGAAGAGTGCGCCAGGACCTACAGAAATACCTAACTGGCAAAAACAAATTATCAAGACCAATACAACCGTCTCTAATAATGCTGCCGTAAATACTGGCACAGCTAGTCCTATTGCGGTTGAGTTGTACAATATGCCTAAAGAGCAACGCAGGCAAATTGCTATCGCGCTTAAAAGCGCAGGTTATAGAGTGCCAACTAATGGCGTATTTTCTAATAGCCTACTAAATGCCTATAATGACGCATTACAGACAGCGCAATTACAGGCTACTCAGTTAGGCCAACAGTTCTCAAGTCAATTCTTTAGTAACTATCTTACCAATGAAGCAACAGCTCGCGGTAGTGTTGGCGCAGGCACAGGCAGAGACGGTACCTATACCACAGAAGTAGAATCCGTAATAACAAAAGCCAATGCTGAAGATATTATTAACAAAGTATTCAAAGATCAACTTGGTCGTGCTGCTACAGACGAAGAGATTACTAGATATACAGGAGAATTTAAGGAGAAGGCTGCAGCTAAACCTACTATTACAACAACTATTACCTCTGGTAAAAAAACCAAAGTTAAGACTCAACCAGGATTTACAACTGGTAGGGCTGAGCAATACTTGATAGATAAAATTGCTGGAACAGATGAAGCAGTAGCCGATAGAGTTCTTTCATATTATGAAACTGCTATGAAAGTATTGGCGGGTGAGTAATGGCTGATTCAAAGGATATACAAAAAAGAATTGCTGATGCTAAACTTGCTATCAAGAGTTCAGATGATAAGTTAAAAAGACTTCGTGACCAATTACGCGCTTACAGTACAGCGAAGAAATTATCTCCTGCTCAAGTTAAGGCTGCCGAGACACTTAATAAACAAATTAAAGATTTAGAGACTACAAAAAATAAAGCCTCTGCTGAAATTAATAAATATAATAAGATTATTGGTGATCTTAAAAAGATTGAAAGCCTTGATGATAGACTAAAGTCTGAGATTGATGCCTACAGTCGGGCCTTAGCACTTGGTGGAAAACCAACTAAGAGCAAAATCAATGCTTTACTTTCAGAGCGTAAAACTTATGAAAAGACTCTTGGCTCTTTTGCTCCCAAAGCACCATCTATCCCAACTGTAACTACAGCCGACACAGGTGGCACTCCTACTGGAACCGCAACCCCAATGAGATATACAGGCGCTGGAACAAAGGCAAGCCCATTACTGCTTGATGGTAAACCCCATAACGGAAAATATAAAGGCAAAACATACAAGAACGGTATTGTTGTTACTGCAGTAGTACAAGATGGCGATGGTGATAAAGGCGCAGCAGGCGATGGCGATAAATATGCTGGGACTGGAACATTTGATAATCCACTTACCCGTAACGGCGAACGCTTTAGCGGAACCTATGAAGGCCAGAAGTATGAAAATGGTATTCTACTTCAAGAAAAACCAAGTGAAGATACAAATGCCTACCAAGGTGCAGGAACAGAAGAAGCACCATTTTTAAAAAATGGCCAACCATATACTGGTACCTATCAAGGTAAAACATACAAGGATGGCATTTTAGTAATTGCTGAACCTGATACATCTGCTACGTCTGAAACTCCTGTAAAAAAGACTTTAGCTGAGATACTTAAACAGACAGAGTTTTGGTTTGACTTACCAGATTATATTTTCAGTCTTGATGAAGAACTTGGTGATTTACTTGTAAAAGCGGTAAATAACAAATGGGAACCTGAAGACTTTGAATCTGCACTTAAACTAACTAAGTGGGTACAGAAAAATTCTGCAAATCTTCGTAAACGTATTATTGCTCGCGCTAAGCATAATGAACTTCGCGCTGCTGGTGAAGATGTAAGCAAGACAGAATATGCTCAGGATACCGCTTCTCTTCGCCGTTCTGTTCAAGATCGCGCTCGTAGAATGGGCTCTGTTCTAACAGATGAACAGTTAGACCAAGTAGTAGGCAAGATTTATGATGGCTTCTTAGATAACGATAGCGTTGCTATTGATAGATTTATTGCACCTTACATAGGTAAGATAACCAGTATCGTAGGTACTGGACTTGGAACTGGTGGCGGTCAAGCCACTTATACAGGCGAAGCTCTTAGCAACTACCAAGAACTACAGAGAATCGCTAAGGCAAATGGTCTAAAGCTAGAAGATATTCTACCTAAGTTATCAGTTCCTCAAGGTTCAACTCTTGAGAATGTAGTCTTGCAAAAACTTGCATTGGGTGAGATAGACCCTAACGCCATTGCTCAAACTGCACGTCAGTTTGCAGCACAGGGACAACCTGAATATGTTCGCGGTTTGCTCAACCAAGGCTATGACTTAGAACAGGTTTATGCTCCATACAGAAACATTATGGCTTCTACATTGGAACTAGATACCAACCAGATAGACCTTAATGATCCAACTCTTCGTGGCGCAATTACCAATGAAGGCGATATGAATATCTATGACTTCAAGAAATTGCTACGCAAAGACTCTCGTTGGGATACAACAGAGAACGCTAGACAAGATGTATCAACTGCTGTTTACAGCATTCTCCGCGACTTCGGATTCCAGGGGTAATAATGGCATTTAAGAAAATTCCTTTTAATCAATTAGATGCAGCAAGTAAATCTATTATGGCTGCTAACGGAGCATCTCAGGGTCTTACCGCAGAACAATACTATGAATCTCGTGGTGGAGTTAATGCTGCTGGCTACTATGGCGATTCATACACCGAAGGTGTAACTCTTACTGATGAAGAATATGCCGCAGCAGTTGCTTCAGCAGCATCAAAAGGTATATCTGCTGGCGCAGCAATCAATGCTGCAACCGCTGCAAAGCGAAGTTCTGCCAGTAGTTCTACCACTTCTACTACTTCTACCACTTCTACTAGTGGCTCTAGAACTGGATTTGAAGCAACTGGTGCTCCTGGCGTTTATACCGCAGAAGATGGCACAAAGTTCACAGACCAAGCAGCATTTGCTGCTTACGCAGCCTTGCTCCAACAACAAAAGGCTACGCAAGGCAAAGTCTATGAAGAGCGCCGAAGCGCTTTCCAATTACTAAAAGATGAGTTTAACCGTTATGGAATTGGTGAACTTATTGGTGACGTAGAGGCTCTTATCAAAGGTGGACTTCCACCAGCAGAGTTTGCTATTGAACTTCGTAAAACTCCTACTTACCAAAAGAGATTTCAGGCTAATCAACAAAGAATTAATGCTGGTCTTCGTGCTATATCAGAGGCAGAATACATTTCCCTTGAGGACCAATATCAGAACGTTATGCGTCAGTATGGTCTACCTACTTCATATTATGAGAAGAACCAATTTGGTAAACAAGCAAACCTAGATAAGTTTATTGCTGCAGACATCTCACCTGTTGAATTAGAAGAACGCCTGCAGACTGGATACAAGAGAGTTCAAGACTCTAACCCAGAAGTGCTTCAAGCGCTCAAGGCTTATTACCCAGACATTAGCAATGGCGATATCTTGGCTTATGTCCTTGATCCTAAGCAGGCTATTCAAGATATTAACCGCAAGGTAACTGCTGCTGAAATCGGTGGAGAGGCAGCGCGAGCTGGTCTTTCTATGGCAGCACCTGAGCGTGGTGTAACAGGTGTCGGAGTCACAGATGCTGAATACTTAGCACGCTATGGAGTAACTAAAGAATCTGCAAGACAAGGATTCGGAACTATTGCAAGCGGCCTAGAACGCGGTAAGCAACTATCAGAAATTTATCAGCAACCTGATTACACTCAAGCGGTAGCAGAGGCAGAAGTCTTTGCTCTACCTGATGCTGAGAAAGCACGCCGCCAGAGACGTAGACTCACACAACTAGAGACCGCCGAATTTGGCGGCACCAGCGGAATGACTGGCGGAGCACTAAGCCGCGAACGCGCTGGACAATACTAAGCCTGCTAACGGGACGACTGGTCCGTTAGAGAGACATCAAAACCAGAAGTAGAAGCCATACAGAAATCCCCCAAGTCTGTATGAGGTCTACGTAAACTAACAAGAATGGGAGAAGGACCTATGTCCAACTACGACTACGAAGAAGACGACTTTGATACCGATAACGGTAATGATCTCGTTAAACAGTTGCGAAAAGCAAACAAACAAAAAGAGAAAGAACTAGCTGAATTAAAATCTCAGTTTGAATCTATCTCTAAATCCAACCGTGAACGAGCAATCAAAGATGCGCTTGCTAGTCGCGGGGTAAACAGCAAAATCGCTGCATTTATCCCACAGGATATAGACCCAACTGAAGAGTCTGTATCTAAATGGCTGGAAGATTACGCCGATGTATTCGGCTATGAAACCCAGTCAGCCCAGGCAACACCTAATATAGATCCAAAGCAGGC
>Ga0222712_10007877_pt1 | contig 10193 bp, 9 predicted proteins | sample C33_657DmetaG_FD_165043 | JGI IMG/M metagenome (GOLD analysis project Ga0222712, IMG submission 165043) | Estuarine water microbial communities from San Francisco Bay, California, United States - C33_657D | ecosystem: Environmental > Aquatic > Marine > Unclassified | place: USA: California...
GAACAATTAGATCAACAACTTCTCTAGATACAACCGCCCAAGATTTTGCTGCCGCTATTAATGAATTGAAGCTACGGGTGGATTTGGTTGACAGTGGTGGTGGACTAATTCTCGATAGTGTATTTAGTGCAATAGGTATCTTAACCAACCTTAACACTGCTGTTAAAACAGATATTGTATCTGCAATCAACGATTTCTATGATTCGGTCTATCCAGCCATATTCACAAGCAGTGTTGATTCTTCACGTATAACAAGCCTTGCGGTATCAACTGCAAAGATACAGAACTTGGCTGTTACTTCTGCTAAGATTGCAAACGATGGTGTCACAACTACAAAAATTTTAGACGATAATGTAACATATCCAAAGATTCAAAATGTCGTTGCAGCAAATAGAGTACTTGGGTCTAAAACAGCTGGCGGGATTATTACTGAATTACAAGTTGACTCCGATATCTTGGGTGACAACTCTGTAATTGCAACTAAGATTAAAGACAGAGCTGTTACAAACACTAAGATTGCAACATCAGCTATTACCGATAGTGCTCTTGCGACTAACGCTATCTCAAATACTAAGATTCAAAATAACGCTGTTTCTCTCGCAAAGCTGGTTAACTCTACTACTGCTAAGCGTGTTATTGCTTCTGTAACATCCGGTACGTTCTATTCAGAACAACAAGTAGATTCTGATATGTTGGGATCGTTGTCCGTATCATCAGCTAAGATTCAGAACAACGCCGTAACTCTTGGAACACAGACCACTGGTAACTATGTTAGTAACGTAACTGCTGCAAACGGTGTTAAAATTACTGGAACAGCAGGCGAGGGTTGGACACCGATTGTATCTCTTGACTCTACAGGCACAGGCACAATTGGTAACTTAACCGTTGGTAGCAATCTTACCGTAAGTGGCAACTTAACTGTATCTGGTACGACCACAACAATCAATACTGAAACTATTACCCTAAACGATAATATTATTGTATTAAATAACAATGCTACAGGTGTTCCCACAGAGAATGCTGGTATTGAAGTTGAGCGTGGGGATTCTGCTAACGTATTGGTTCGTTGGAATGAAACAGCCAATCGTTGGGGGTTCACAAATGATGGAACTAACTACCACAATATTCCAACATCTGACGAATACATTGATAGTGCCACATCTAAGTTTCCAACGACATTTACTTATACCGCTGGAACAACTGCGGGGCCAACTGGATCTCTGACTGGTAATAACTTAACAGCAATTTCATTTGCAGCTATTCCATCTGCAGGAGCATCAGCTTCTGGTATTATTACAACAGGTGCTCAAACAATTGCTGGGGCTAAGACATTTAGCAGCACAATCACCGGCTCAATTACAAGTGTTGTTGCTTCATCAATTGACTCTGCAGCGCTTGGATCTCTATCAGTATCAACTGCAAAGATTCAAGCAAACGCTGTTACGTCTGCAAAATTAGCTTCGGCTGTTACGTTGATCATATATAACTCTGCTGGGTCAGCAGTTAAGACTCTTTATGGTGCAGGTGCGTAACAATGGCAGTGAGAACCCCTCTAAAACTTGATGGGTCTAATAACCTTATCGAAATGGATGCTACAGACATAACCAACATAAAGAACGAGATGATTCGTCAGTATGGTCTGAGCCCTGCAGTTACAATTGCTGTTCCAGGAACTGGTGGAACACTTGGTACAATAAATGACACGCGTTACATATCTGGTACTGCATCAAACTCTGTAAGTGCCTTTGTCCTTGAGCCTACTACAACCGAACCATCTAAGTTAACAGTTGCATATGCAGCAATGAACGCAGCGGCATATGCTGCATTGTCTGTTCCCGTTGACACGAGCAACAAAGCTTTTCCTGTATATCTTGCAGCGAGTAACAATATACAAGCAATGTCTCTTACTGATATGTACGACACGTTTGTTAGCCCTGTGATAGACACATTAACGACTCAAGCAACCACAACCAGCCAAGCTGGAACATTTCGAATTCATACAGCCAACACATTAGCAAGTCATACTATCGTATCAGCTACTCCTGTATTTACAGATACATTTCCTAACGTTGCTGGATATCTAGCAGCAAACATTGGAACGGTTGGAACTACTCAGGACGTTTCCACGACTGGTACTTCATACTATTTGTTTAGAATTGATCCAGCAACAGTTGGAACAATACCAACTCCATTATTTGTTACATCTGCAAATCATTTGCAGCAATACACAACGGCAGCTTTTCAAACAATATTAGCAGATGCTGTTAGATATTATAGCACTCAAGTTGGATCCAAAATTAACTATACGCTAGGAACCGATGCAACAGGGTCTAGAGGGTCGGGGATAGCAAACACCGACATTCCAGATACACCTGCTGGAACATATGCTCAGTTGCAGGTTAACGCAGACGACTATCGTTCACAAGAATTTCCAAACGGAACAGTATCTACCATAACAACAACATTCTTAGGCTGTGTAAGAGGATAATAAATATTATGTCATCACCATTTAATGGCAAGCAAATCGTTGAGGCCTTCTACACAAATGAGGCCCACGATACAATTCAAATCGTTTATAATGATAATGAAGACTTGACTGCAGAGCCGTCTTATGTTACAATGTATATTCCAGGTACAGATCCAGACAACTATGATCTAAAGAATCTGTTTGCAGAGGGCTATGATTATGAGCGTATTCAAAAAGAAACAATACTTCATAACCAAGAACAAGCTACCATATGGAGACAGATTATCAGATCACAGTCTCAACAAGACTTGGAAAAGATAAAAGCTGAATATCAAGAAAAGTATGACCATTGGCTTGATCAAGGGCCTGCAATTAACTCGAGTATTCTGCAAGCCGTTATGGACAACAACGTAGAAGAAGAAGCGTTGTTTAGATCTAAACTTGCTTCATTTGAACTGCCCGATATAAAAGCTAAAGCAACTAAAGAAGACAAGCAAAAGATCAGAACTGCTAAATCAATGCTAGAGTTATTTGCTGTATTACATAATGTTTTAAAATGAGGTATTATGAACATAATTTTTGTGAAAGTCAATACTAAGTACTCTATTGATCACGTTAATAGATTGTTTAGACAGTTGTGTGTATACGGTCCAAACTACAAATACTTTTGCTATACTGATGATCTTAGTGAATCAGACAAATTTGATCCTCGTATTAATTTAGTGCAGATTGATGCTAAATTACATCTATACAAAGTCTGGAATAAACTGCTAATGTTTAGTAGCGATGCTGATGTTCAAGGTCAAAATATCTATTTTGACTTGGATACAATAATTCAATCAAACCCATTTAATGTTATCAAGTCAATTGACTTTAGTAAACTAACCATGATAAAATGTCATTGGAAGCCAGATAGTCTGGTTAGATTGACCAACTATGATGTCACCATTAACTCGTCCGTATTAGCATGGGACTCCACAAACACAAAGATTCATCAACTTTGGGATCATTTTATCAATTCGGGATTACGGGATTATTTTGTAAAGAAATACGCTGGAATTGATAGGTATCTTGTTCACGAGAATTTTGATAAGACATTATTTGATTATTTCCCTACAGACTACATACAATCGTACAAGTATGAAGATCATGCAAAGCCTGCCCCAGTGATTACTTTTGAGGAACTTGATTTTGAATCCATTGATTTTAAGCAGAGCGCTTAGTGAAGTTGAAAACATATACAATGAGTCGATGTATGGTGACACAGATATTTTCAGAATAAAAGATCTTGTTCACTCTGTTAGTGAAAACCAGTGGAGAGCAAAGTATTGGCTTGCAGAGACTTTCCACAGCCTATATGGACACACAGCAGGTAAGATCCTGGTGATTGGTGGTTGGTATGGCTTAGCTGCTTACCAACTTCGACAAAAGTTTCCAGACCAGTCTATGAATATCATATCAATGGATATGGATCCCAAGTGTGAAGATTTGGGATACAAACTATTCTTTGATCAAAACATTAAGTTTGAAACATGGGATGCTAGGAAACCAGTTGTCGACTATTCTCAGTACTCGGCAATTATCTCGACGAGCTGTGAACATATCGACCCCGATGATCTGGCTGAAATTATTTTGCAGAAATCGCCAGATTGCTGGGTAGCATTACAGTCTAATAACTTCTTTGACCATCCGTCTCATATCAATTGTAGCAATACACTGAGAGAGTTTGAAGCGAGTATTGCTGAACATCTTTCACACAAGTGGATAGCTTTTAGTGGCTATATGAACTTTGAAAACTTTAAACGGTTTATGGTTATTGGCAAATGAGCAATGTTATATTCACCATCTTTGTGGATATCCCAGACAGCAAGATTGATAATCCTGCGGCGTGGTCTGCTGATGGTCAATTGCTTACGAGCCAAAAGAGTCTAATAGCTAAGTACAACTTTCAAAAATACAAAGACAGGTTGATTGAAGCACAAGATCAATATGCTAAATTAATTGAGGCTGATTATATCGTGTTTGGCGACGATCAACTTTACAAAGATTTTCAATTGTTCTTTGTTGAAAACTACCCCCAGATTTCTGAATATGATATAATTAACTTCTACAAGCATCACGTAATGTTTGAGCTTGCAAAGCAGTATGATAATGTTTGCTATTTTGACTTAGATATTGTTCCTAATACAACCAAAGATATTTTTAAATCATTTAATCTTAATACGTTTATCGTTCCCGATTCAAATGAAGAAGCCATTTGGGGCAAGACTGTTAATCCAAAGTATTATAACACGTGCATTAGAAATCCAGCTACCAAGTATTGGAATGCTCATGCAATGTTATCTGAAACAGGAATTGATCCGGATCAGAATGTTTACAATACAGGAATAATGGTAGCATCAAAAGAAGTTATCAACACATTTAATTACTTTGGTGATTTTAAACAGACTCTTGATCTAATGACACAAGTCAAGCACGATCAATACTCAATGTACCCTAAGAATATTCGACGTGTATTTAATTATGATAATGAAACTGTGTTTAGCTACAAGCTGGCCAGTCAAAATATTCCTGTAACACTTCTTGATAAGATTTGGCATTTTCCTTGTGTTGATGGTAAATATCAGCAAGGTGCAAAGTTCTATCACGTAATAGACAAAATGTTTTCTAGATTTTTCAAATGAAAGTATTTTGTGTTCGTATTGGTAATAAGTACGGCCCCGAGTACGAGCATTATATTAATAACAAACTGCACAACTATGATGTTCAATGGATACGAGAGGCATTTGATCCTCAAGTTCAATTGCAATGGAATAAGATGCTTCCGATGTCACTCGACATCGATGAACCTGTCTGCGTAATAGATATTGACCTACTTCTTGTCAACGATTACGAGCAGGTGTTTAATTACCCAATTAATCGAGGACAATTTGCAGCCCACCCTAACTGGTGGGCTAAGAATCCACATCAAAAGATCAATGGTGGATTCTTTAAATACTATCCCAAAGATTGTAAATATATTTTTAATAAGTTTATGCAAAATCCTCAATACTGGCAAAACTTCTACATTAAAGCTGGATTAACGTTTGGCCCAGTTAACGGTGAGCAGTTCTTTGTGCAGGATAGTGTCAAAGAGCAGCTCGAGCTAAAGATCCTACCAAACGCGTGGTTTACACGTTGGGTCACAGATACTCAACTGGATATGAACTTGCACGACACCAACACCCAATTAGAAAAATACACCAATTGGCAAGTTGATATTTCTCAGCATTATAAACTATTGACAGGTAATCCTTACATCTATTTGGACAAAGAATTCCATCCTGATATTAAGTTTGTTCATTTTACCCACGCAATGAATAAGCCTCACGAGTGGAAAGATTACAATTCCTTTAAATCCCACTAAGACTTTTTCTTATAAATACCATAAAGAATTACGTCAACGGTGAGAAATTTATGGCCCAATATGAAGACATAACAATTGATCAGGGTGCTGATGTTGCAGTTGAGATCCATTTGATTAACAAAGATGGGTCTGCAAAGAATTTAACCAATCATGCAGTTGCTGCAAAGATGAAACGAACGTACACCAGTGATAGTGCTGATACACTAACTTTTACTTGCATAGTTGCTAACCCTACAACTAGTGGTGTTGCAACCATATCGTTAACAAATACTCAGACTGGTACTTTAAAATCTGGACAGTATGTTTATGATGTTGAAATATCTTTTGTAGATAGCGATGCAGCTACTATTGTCGAGCGTGTCTTAGAAGGTAAAATTTTAGTAACCCCATCAGTAACTAGGTAATTTAATGGCTATTACAGTTGGCACTGGGATCACAGCTAAAAAAGTAATTGTGGTTGGTTCGACAACTCAGGTTAAACAGGTTACCGTTGGGACTCCTGTTAAAAGGGTTACATCTGGCTCATTTAACATAAATAACCTTAGTGGTGTTACTACAACTGGCGCGACAACTGGAAGTTTATTAATTTATAATGCTGCAACATCCATGTGGGTGGCTAGCAAAGACTTAGAAGAACAAAACATTAACGGAGGCAGTTACTAATGGCCGCTATAATTAGAATTAAAAGATCCACTAGTGCATCTGCGCCAGGAACACTAAAAACAGGTGAACTGTCTTATTCGGCGGGTGTTGGTACAAGTGCAAACGGAGGCGACCGTCTTTATTTTGGTAAGGGCGACGATGGTAATGGCAACGCTACTACCGTTGAAGTAATTGGCGGTGCCTATTTTGGCAATCTGTTGGACCACACAGCTGGTACACTAACAGCTTCCAGCGCAATTATTGTTGATGCAAGTAGCAAGATTGATAACTTAAAGGTTGACAATCTTGACCTCAATGGTAACACAATTAGTTCCACTGACACCAACGGCAACATTATTATTAGCCCCAATGGATCTGGATCTGTAAACGTAGACACATCTAAAATTATCAACGTTAGCGATCCTGCTTCTGCTCAAGATGCAGCCACTAAAAATTATGTTGATGGGCTGTTTGCTGGTAGTGCAATGGTCTTTAAAATTGCGGGAGACGTTGGAACTCTAGATTCTATCTACGGCGGAGGCACTGTCACCTTCCAAGGTGACTCTGACATCCTCACCACTATTACAAACAATAAGATTGCCTTTACTCACAGAGCATCAAGTGTTACTGCTGGAACATATGGTTCAACATCATCAATTCCAGTATTCAGAGTAAATGCAAATGGTCACATTGATTCTGCCACTACTGTTAGTCTTGCGACAACATTAAACACAGCTGGCGAAACGGGCACAGGTAGCATTGCCCTTCTTACACAAACGCTAACAATTGCTGCAGGCGAAGGTATTGACACTGTTGCTAGTGGTCAAACTATTACTATATCTGGTGAAGATGCTACCATAACAAACAAAGGTATTGCATCTTTTGCGACAGCTGACTTTAACGTAACAACTGGTGCAGTAGAACTAAAAGATACTGTCCTAAAGGCTATTACCACTGACACAGGTGCATTAACAATTGCCACACATGGAATTTCTATTCTTGGTGGGGAAGGTGTGGATGTTACCCATGCTAGTTCAACTATTACAATTGCTGGTGAAGACGCTACATCTGCTAACAAAGGTATTGCTAGCTTTAACTCTACAGATTTTACGGTAACAACAGGAAACGTTGTTGCTAACCCAATCTATCTTGGTACAACACGATTAGACCTAGGTGAAACCGACTCCAGCCTTGCTGGTTTAAGCTCAATTGAAGTTGGTGATGTTCGCATTGCATCCAACGTGATTAGCTCAAGATCAACTGGAACACTGGTTATCGATCCAAATCCTGTTGGCGATTCTGCATATGGCTTTACTGGTGAACTTATTGTCCGTGGTAACCTAACTGTTCAAGGTACAACAACCACAATTAACTCAACAACTGTTTCGGTCAATGACAAGAACATTGTTCTAGCTGATAGTGCAGCTAATGCGACTGCTGCGGATGGCGCTGGACTAACTATCGGTGGTGCACTCTATTCTGGCACTAAAGCGACAATTCTTTACGATGGTGTAACAGACCGTTGGGACTTCAATAAACCAATTGATGTTCTGTTCAGCTCACTAGACAGTGCTGTTAAGTTGAATGGTATTGGATTAAGAGAGGCTATTGAAGATCACCTTGTTACCAACTTCTTCCTAGCTGGCGAAGGTATCGACTTAACATATTCTGACGGATCTAATACTTTAACTGTAGCTGCAGAATTGGCTACATATAGTAACGCGGGTGTAGCTAGTTTTGATTCTGCTCAATTTACTCTTACAAGTGGATTTGTTACAATTACTACCATAGATGGCGGGACTTACTAATAAATACTATCGAGTGTTTTTACACTTTGTACCAATCCTTTATTAAGGAAAAACTAAATGGCACTACCTACTATTAAATTGAAAAAGTCATCTGTACTTGGCAGAAAACCCGACTCGGCGGATCTTGCCTACGGAGAACTAGCTATCAACTATAATGATGGTAAACTTTATTATAAAAATAGTAGCAACATTGTTAAGACTTTCCTTGATTCGGGCAACATAGTAGATTTAATTGATTCTAACTACGTCACCAGTCGGTTAAAAGAATTACGTAGCAATCTAAGTTTAAACACATACAACATTGTTGATAGTGGTAACATTAATATCACTGGAACTATTACATCAACAGGTATTGTATCTGGATCTGAGCTTACTTCTACCAATGCTAGCGCTGATGAAGGTGGGCAAATTAATCTCGCCAAGCCACCAAATGCAACCATTGATGGTGGGGTGACAATTGACGTTTGGCAAAACCGTCTAAGATTTTTTGTGCAAGGCGGCGCCGCTAAAGGTGCATACATTGATTTACCATCAACTGCAGATGGTGTGGGTACAAACCTTCTCAGTGGAAGTACTCCTGGTGATGGTACGTTAAGTCTAGCTGTATCTGGAACTGGTTTATCGGGTAGCGCTTCCTTTACTGCTAACCAATCAGGCAATTCATCATTTACAGTAACGTCAAACGCTACTAAGCTAAACACAGCCAACACTATTGTGGCCAGAGATTCATCTGGCAACTTCTCTGCAGGAACAATTACTGCAGCTTTATCAGGCAATGCTAGCACAGCCACAACTCTTGCAACTGGTCGAGACTTCTCACTAACTGGTGAAGTCACAGCTCCTACAGTTTCATTTAATGGATCAGGTGTTGTAGCATTAAATACGACAATTGCTGCAAACGCAGTTGACTCTTCTAACATTCTTGCGCTGTCTGTATCATCTGCTAAGATTCAAAATAGTGCAGTCACAACTGCAAAGTTTGCCACTGGTGCTGTTGATTCGAATGCTCTTGGAGCCCTGTCAGTGTCCTCAGCTAAACTGCAGGCCAGCATCCCAGACAGTAAGCTAGCGACCATTTCAACCGCCGGCAAAGTTTCTAACTCAGCTACAACTGCTACTAATCTAAACACTGCCAGCGCTATTGTCGCAAGAGACGGTAGTGGTAACTTTACAGCTGGAACAATTACTGCTGCATTGTCAGGTAACGCTTCAACAGCTAGCACTCTTGCAAGTAGCCAGAACTTCTCTTTAGCAGGTGAAGTCACAGCTCCTACAGTTTCATTTAACGGATCTGGCGCTGTAGCATTATCAACAACAATTGCAACAGACGCCGTTGACTCTTCTAACATTCTTGCACTATCAATATCATCAGGTAAGATTCAAAGCGGTGCAGTCACAACAGCTAAGTTCGCTACTGGCGCGGTCGACTCCAATGCCCTCGGCGCTCTGTCAGTGTCCTCAGCTAAACTGCAAGCTAGCATTCCTGATACTAAGCTAGCGACGATCTCAACTGCTAGTAAGGTCGCAAACTCAGCTACAACTGCTACGAACTTAAACACTGCCAGCGCTATTGTTGCAAGAGACGGTAGTGGTAACTTTACAGCTGGAACAATCACAGCAACCTTGTCAGGTAGCGCATCAACTCTTACGACTGCACAGAACTTCTCATTAACTGGTGAAGTCACAGCTCCTACAGTTTCATTTAACGGATCTGGTGCTGTTGCCTTAAATACGACAATTGCTGCAAACGCTGTCGACTCTTCTAACATTCTTGCGCTATCAATATCGTCAGGTAAGATTCAAAGTGGTGCAGTCACAACAGCTAAGTTTGCAACAGGTGCAGTTGATTCTGCAGCTCTTGGTGCTTTGT
>Ga0222712_10007883_pt1 | contig 10187 bp, 6 predicted proteins | sample C33_657DmetaG_FD_165043 | JGI IMG/M metagenome (GOLD analysis project Ga0222712, IMG submission 165043) | Estuarine water microbial communities from San Francisco Bay, California, United States - C33_657D | ecosystem: Environmental > Aquatic > Marine > Unclassified | place: USA: California...
GCGAGCCCTCTAACTTGTGCAGGTATTTCATCGCTTAAGATAAAATAACGATAATCTGACTTTGCAGATTCTCTAGTAATTGGTCTAGGTATTTTAACTTTATGGTCCGCTGAGAAATTTGGACCCCTTTGAACAATATGTTCAATTTCATGTCTAACTACATCAAGTAGTCTAGACTTTAGCTTTTGTGAATCTATTTGAGTTGGATCAACTGCAACTGAAATTTCAATTTCTGCGCCATCTTCTGAATCTCCACCAAAAGAGTCTCCATCTATTGCATGGCCAAATCTTTCAAATTTTAAAACTTCAGATGGAATATTCTTAAAATATAAATCCCTTGCTCCAAACAGAGTGTCAGTAATTTTGATATTAACCTTTAAATCAAAATAGAGAGGTTTAGTGTATTCTAATGCAAAGGAACGATATCTTCCGACTTTTCCGGCGCTTTGCTGAATTAGTCGAAGGATATCGTTTGTTACATTTTGAGAAATTTCACTAAGTTCCATTATGCTAAAAATATCAGATTAATATCTTTTGTTGTTGGTTCTCCATCTTTTGTAAAATCTACATCAATTACAGTTTGAGGTCTTCCAAATTCATTGGCTTGAACTGCTGCTGTAAATTTCTTATGAGCATCTTTAATGTCAACGTCTTTTCCGTTTAAGTAATCCAAAATATCTTGTGAAGAATCTTTTGCATTCTTTTCAATCCATTCTTTAACTCGGTCCATGTCTAAAACATATTCATTATATTGTTTAGTTACCATGTCACCAGGTCGATCTGCTGTACCAATTGGATTAGATATTAAAATTGCTCTAATTTGAGACTTTTCACCTGGAGCTGCTGGTGCAGCGGCTTCACCACCGACTGCTGCCATTGGATCTGCTGCAAGAGGATCATCTTGTTCATTTAACCAGGAAGTAAAGTTCTTAAGCATAATAATTAGGTCTTTATTCTATTTATTAAGAAGAACAGGCAATGCAATCGTCTGGATTATCAAGCGAACAAACTAGATCACTTTGGATTTGTTCAGTTGATAGGGTTGACTGCTTTAGTGCAGCAGAGTCTACTCCAAGACCAGCAATAGCATCAACCGCAGATTCTGTTCTTAAATAATACATACCAGTCTTAAGGCCCTTTCTCCAAGAGTGAAAATGCGCAGAAGTTAATTTTGCAGCATTTGCGTCCTTAATAAAAAGGTTAAGTGATTGCGATTGACAAATAAATTTACCACGGGCGGCGGACATATCAATTACTTCTCTTTGCTTTAATTCCCATACAGTTTTATAGATTTCTCTAATTTCAACTGGAATTTCTGCAATATTTTGAATTGATCCCTTTTCAGTGATAATTTTATTTTTTAAATTATCTGACCATAGGTCTAACTCAACTAGGTCTCGTACTAGATGTTTGTTAACAATAACAAATTCTCCAGAAAGGGTTCTTCTAGTATACAAGTTTGAGGTAAATGCTTCAAACGCTTCATTATTACCCATGATTTGAGCAGTGGATGCAGTCGGCATTGGAGCTAACAATAAAGAATTGCGAGCACCAGTTTTCATAACTTGTTTTCTAAGTGCTGACCAATCCCATCTGCCTGAAAGTTGAGAATCTTCGAAGCCCCAAAGGTTAAATTGGAATTTACCTTCACTTAATGGGCTTCCTTCAAATGATTCATACGCTCCAAGTTTTTTAGCAAGATCAGCTGAAGCTTTCATTGACGCAAAATAAATTGTTTCAAAAATATCTTCATTTAATTTCTTAGCTTCATCTGATGTAAAAGGTAAACCTAAAATTGCAAAAGTATCTGCCATTCCCTGAATACCTATTCCAATTGGACGATGCTTCATATTAGACGCTTTAGTCTCTGGCGTTGGATAGAAATTAATATCAATTACTTTGTTAAGATTTAGGGTAGTTTGATATGTAACATCGTATAGGGCTTGGTGATCATACTCTGCATGGGCTCTACGCTGTTTTAAAGATCTTTTTTCTGGAAACTTAATAAATTGATTAACTGCAATTGAAGCTAAGTTGCAAACAGCTTGTTCATCTTTACTTGTGTATTCCATAATCTCTGTACATAAGTTAGAAGACTTAATTGTACCTAGATTTTTTTGGTTAGATTTCTCATTTGCTGCATCTTTATAAAGAATATACGGTGTGCCTGTTTCAATTTGAGATTCTAATACCTTTTGCCAAAGAGCTCTTGCTTTTATTGTACGGCGACCCTTTCCTTCTCTTTCAAGTCTTTCGTAATTATCTCTAAATTCTTGACCGTGCATTTCCCAAAGTTCAACACCAATTTCGGCTGGACAAAATAGAGTCCAATCTGCGTCAGCTTCAACTCTTTCCATAAATAAATCTGGAGTCCATAGTGCTAAGAAAAGATCTCTAGCACGGCGTTCTTCTTTACCATGGTTTTTACGAAGATCTAACCAATCCTCAACGTCAGCATGCCAAGGTTCAAGATAAATTGCAAATGAACCTTTACGCTTTCCACCACCTTGATCAACATATCTGGCGGTTTCGTTAAATACTTTAAGCATTGGAACAATTCCATTGGAAGTACCGTTTGTTCCTTTAATATAAGAACCGGTTGCTCTAACATTATGAATCGCTAATCCAATACCGCCTGCATTTTGTGAAATTGCTGCAACATCAGAGAGAGTTTTATAAATTCCTTGAATAGAATCTTCCTGCATAGTTAACAAGAAACAAGAAGATAATTGAGGTCTTTTTGTTCCAGCATTAAATAGGGTAGGCGTCGCATGGGTCATTTTATGAGTAGATAATAACTCATATGTCTTTAGAACATTTTGAATATCATCTCCCCAAATACCAACTGCAACTCTCATGTACATATGTTGCGGAGCTTCAGCCGTTTGACCATTCATTTTAAGGAGGTAGCTCTTTTCAAGAGTCTTGAATCCAAAATAGTCAAAATTAAAATCTCTATCGTGTAAGATTGCTTCGTTTAAAACATCAGCATGTTTACGAACAGCTTTAATTACATCATCGTTAATTAGGCCTGCAGCAAGTCCAGTTTTAGGGTCTTGATAAGAATAAAGAGATTCAATTACCTCTGAAAATTTCTTACTAACTGTCTTATGTAAGCGTGTGATTGCAATTCTAGCTGCAAGATATGAATAATCTGGATGAACATGATTTAGCGAAGCGGCAGTTTCTGCTGCTAAATTATCAAGTTCAACTGTAGTAATTCCATCATAAATACCAGAAACTACTTTAGTAGCAACTTCTAGCGCATCTACGAAATCTGAATTTAAACCGTATGTTTGTTTCTTAATACGGTTGGTGATCTTATCTAGTCTTAGGGTCTCTAATGAGCCATCTCTTTTTGTAACCTTCATTTCTTTGTCTCTTATTTTTTAAAAATCCTCATCGGTAGAAAAATCTTGCACAATTGCAGATTTTACGCCGGCCTTTTGGTATTCTCCAACTCTCTTTTCAAAGAAATTGGTTTTTCCTTTAAGTGCAATATTAGTCATAAAGTCAAATGGATTTTGAACATTAAACTCTTTACTGCAACCTAAGTCAAGAAGCAATCTATCAGTAACAAACTCTAGATACTGCTTCATTAGATCAGCATTCATACCAATAAGTCTAACTGGAAGAGACTCAGTAATGAATTCTTTTTCGATTTCCAAAGCAGAAAGAATAATTTCTTTAATTTTTGCTTCAGAAACTTTATTTACAATATGATTATTGTGTAAATGTACGGCAAAGTCTGTATGCATACCTTCGTCTCTTGAAATAAGTTCGTTTGAAAAACTTAGTCCAGGCATAAGACCTCTTTTCTTTAACCAAAAAATTGAACAAAAGGAACCTGAAAAGAAAATACCTTCTACTGCAGCAAATGCAATTAGACGCTCAGCAAAAGAATCGCTCTTGATCCATTTTAGAGCCCACTCGGCTTTTTTCTTAACAGCATCAATTGTATCGATTGCGTTAAATAATTTTGCTTTTTCTTCTTCATCATTAATATAAGTATCAATAAGAAGAGAATATGTTTCAGAATGGATATTCTCCATCATAATTTGAAAACCATAGAAAAATTTAGCTTCAGGGTATTGTACCTCTCTCACAAAATTCTCAGCCAAGTTCTCGTTTACAATACCGTCAGATGCGGCAAAGAAAGCTAATACGTTTTTAATAAAATAACGCTCATCGTCGTTAAGTTTAGTTCTCCAGTCAGTTAGGTCCGCTGCTAGGTCAATTTCTTCTGCTGTCCAGAAAGACGCTTCTGACTTTTTATAAAAGTCCCAAAGGTCATGGTGCTGGATAGGGAAGATGACAAACCTGTTCGGATTCTCAGTTAGAATCGGTTCCATTTTTTTTAATTTAATTTTTTAAAGGTGAATAAAGTTTGACTCGGTTGGGCTTTAAAAATGGATGTTGATTTGTGATAAGCTGCGCTGTTCTCTGTAATTTGACGTGCTTTCAACGTAACATCTGGTGTAATTTTGCCGTGTGTCATATAAAGATATTTATCTTAATATACTTAATTACCTAGTATCTCGAACCCTAAATTTTGCTTCAAAACATCAACTTTTTGAATTAATACTTGGCCTTCGGCTGAACGGCCTTGCATTACTTGAGATGAAACTGAAACAGAGATAGTTTGTTCATCAGGTAGAGTCATTTTCATAGAACCCTTTTCATAAGAGTACTCTAGAGTTTGACCCTCGATGCCATCTTTAAGACTTTGCCAGCTTTTCTTAACTGGATCGATTGATTCTGGATTTACTGTAAGTATAATTCGATAATCTCCTTTCTTCTGTACAACGTCTTTAACCCAGAAGTCAATTTGATCGCCTGAACGTAAACCTTTACTAAATTCTCTAAAGGCTGCGTCATTTTCAAAATCTGACTTGTGTATAAGTCCTGTATAGTAGTTTTGGAATTCAACAAAGACTCCAAAATCGTATGGATTATTGGTAAGAGTCCCTGTATATTTCTGACCAAATGAAAGATCAGATACTTTTTGAGGAAGAGTTTCCTTAATGTATTTCTTGTATGAAACAATGAATAAGTTATTAACTGAATCAAAGTTTTCAACCATAACTGGAATTTCTTTGTGCAAGTATTCAGAGAAGTCTCTAATTACGTTAGCTGCAGCATGCGATCCTGGAAGGAAACATTTAATTTGATTTTTATAGATTGCAAGGTAACCGCCTTTAATAAGTTCAACCACTTTGACGTAGAACCACTTATTATTTTTGGCAAAGTATTCAACGTCTTCTCTAAGGGTAAGAGCCGCACAACGTTTTTCTGAACCTAGAATCTCGCTCATATTTGATTTATAGATCATAACTTTGTATTTACGATCTTTATCTTCATTTAAAAGACTTAACGAAGGTTCTTGTGAAAATTCTCTAAATGGAACAAAAATACTTGTCATAGTTGACGCATCTTCCATTTCTACCATTGACATTGCAAAGTCAATTTTCTTAATGCTAACAGTTCTAATTTCTCCTACTGGAATATCTTTATTTCCAGCTGGCATTGGATGGCCTGCTTCAGAGCTAAAATAACGATCGTACATCTCTTGAGCGTACGGTTCTTTACAGAAAATTTTAACACCGGCTTTTTTATCAGCAGCAGTTAATTTAACAGCTTTGTTTACCTTTGCATTTCCTTGTGCAAAAATAAATTCAAGTTCTTCGTTGGTATAAGTCATATTTTTAAATTTGAATAATCTAAAATATTATACCGATAAAGTTACAGTAGTTTTAATTATGGGGTAGGAACATACACTGGGGTACCAATAAAATCTTGTCCCAAAATGGAACCGGTTGCAGCTTTTGCTTTATGTGCCAGGTCATCTAAAAACATTACATAAAGAGGATTCTTCATGGTTAATCTATCCCAAGTTGGAAGATCGTCTTGGTTTAGAATAGGATGAACCCCTGCTCTTAAGATATTACCAAGGCCTAATGACTGACCTGCTGCAATTGGTAAATACACTGCAATTTCTGGTAAATTTTTAGCAGCTTTATCTAGGGCTTTTAATATTTCAAGTTGAGCTAAAAGAATTAATTGGTTAACTGTTTTAATAAACATTGGGGTAGGTAGAGATCTTTCCAGTGCCTCTTTAATCATTTTATAAATCTTGAGAAAAGGATTTGTCATATCAAATAGAGAAGTAAACGCGCCTTTAACACCCTTTAACAGGTTTATTAATTTAAATAAGGTTTGTAGTGGCTCAAGTAAAGTTTCAATTAATTCAACGATTGCTTTTTTAAGAGCGGATTTTATTCCTCTATATAGAGCAGAAATCCAAGCAGAGGATATTGCAGTAATTGGTAAATCACAAATTCTAATTGGAAGAAAACTTAATATTTTATCCATTAAGATTTGAATTCCGGCCTTTAACAAAGGTTTTATAATTGAATCTAAATTTAAACTTAGTTGAGGAACTCCTAATGTTCTAGGAAGAGGTCCTAATGGAATTCTTAATAGCGGTAAGAATGGCTTTAATATTCCTAATAGAAGTTGCAGAGCGGCTGCCCCATTTAATGGAATATCAATATCTGGTATATTCTTAGCAATAAGATTTGTGATAGATTGTATAACTTCTTTAGTTACGCTAAATACTTCTCCAAATATTGATTTAAGCAAATCTGTAGTTAGGGCATCAATTGCAGTATGTGCTAGTTGTCTAAACGACATAATAATTGCAAGTACAAGTGGATCTATAAATTGAGGAATATTTAATTCGCTTGGGCAGCACTTAGGTTTTACAATTTGTGTGAAATTACCTAATGCATCTTTAATTGGTTTAGTAAAGCCAGCGATAGATTGACCTAGAATTTCAGCAAAGCGTTTTCTTTTTCTAACCTCTGCATCATATACATATTTTTCAACAATTGCTCTATCTGTAGGTAGAGACCGTGGAGTCTCCTTACCTATACTTTTTTCGTAATTTTGAACGCGTTTTGCCTGCTTTGCATTATTTTTATCATATTCAGCATTTCGATCATTAAATCGTTTGCGTTTTGCAATTTCAGCGTCAACTTTTCGTATAAATTCTGGAGATTTGGTATTAACCTTAACATTTTTACCTGAAAAAACATCACAAATTTGATCAACATATCCTTTAGCTGTTTTCTTAAATGCGGTAACACTTTCAAGTTTAGATAAGTCGACGGTTACGGAAAGTTTATCAATTTCGGCATTTAAATCAAGATCTCGCATGGCTTTCCTGAATTTCTTGTTAAAGTTAATTGATTTAGCCTTTCCAAAATTTGTTCTTGACATATATTCCATAACAGAATCTATTAGTCCATCTAACATAGCCTCAGGTTTAATAGATTTACCCTTTTCTTTTGGAATAGTATAGGTTCCTAGTTTAATTTTATCTAAAAATTTATCCAAATCTAGTGAAAGCGATAATACCATTTCTTTACATGCAGCTGAGTTAACATCAGTATTAACGTTTGAAAATCCTGCTGGAACATTTGAATAAAGGTTGTTTGGATCACAGTTTAACCAAGCATCATCAAATGAATATGGAACTCCACTTAAAATAGCTTGTCTATTAGCAGCGGCCTCTTGTGCGCTCCTTAGTGCAATTGAAAAATTAGGTAATTCAAAATCTCCAAGTTCATCAATTTTAACGCAAATTGTTCGACTAATATTTTGAACAAATACCTTAAAATCAGTAAGAGCAGTTGCAGCAGTATCTAAAAAGTCTTCATCTCCAGTTTTCCAGCTTGGATTTTCTCCAAGTTTAAATGGAATATTAAATCCATTTGGCATTAATTTACCTGGGTCAGCTAATTCTAATAGTGCTTGTGCCTGCGCTGCAATTTTTGCAGCTTTTTGCAATTTAGCATTTACCATAATATTACCAAAAGTAATAGTCTTTGCGGCAGTTCCGCTAGGTTTTCCAATTGAAGTTTGGTTAATTCCAAGTGGAGCAACACTAGCTTCATCTATTGTATAACCAACTGGATCAAATTGACCTTGTAAAGCTCTAAAACTTAATAAGATAATCTTTTTACCATCTGGTCCAATATACATTACAATTGGAGATGGCACAATTCCGCATTGGATATACCAAATAACGAGTGTTCCAAATGGAAGATTTAAAGTTACAATATGAAACCAAATTTGTGGAAGTGGAATTCTAATTGGAACTGGTGTTGGGATAATTAATCCAACTGGCCAATACCTTAATGCAGGAAGTCGCATTATATCTGGGATTGGAAGTAGATTTAATTTATTTAAGTGTTTAGTGACTTCTTTCCAATAGCAGCCGCAAGTATAATCTGGGTTTGCTGCAGTCGGCGGAACTGTCATTGACTTATAACCAAGTGGATCCGCTCCAGGTTTAGGTAAAGCTTTACATGGACCTTGATCGGGCGGAACACAGCCAGTTGCAGCTAAAGACTTTGCTAAATCATCTGGATTTGGCGTATTGTCCTTTTTAATTTTAGCAATTCTAGTATCAATATCTTTTATTAAGCCAAGAACCTCAGCTGAACTATTTTTAATTTTAGTTCTAATTTCACCACTATATGTAGACGGTTCAATTGTTACTCCATTTACAATAAGTTTTTCTGTAGGTTTGGTTGTTATTTCGCCTTTATTAACAAGTTCAAAAACCTGTTTTTTAGCAAGCGCGGCTAATTTTAAAAATTTTCCAGATGAAATTAAGTTAGTTCTAAATTTAGTACGCTCTTCTTCAATTCGTTTTTCAATTTTATGCTCAAGATTTTCATAAAACTGTTGGTACCTTTCTGTATTTTCAATATAAAACTGTTCTTCTCTGCCATCTGCTCTTTTTTCCTTAACGATTCCGTCTAGTTTCTCTTTAGTTAAATTTTTATCAACTTTAGCAGAATTCGTGGTTAAGCCTTTTTCTTGGAGTGTAAATAGTGCAAGAGGATCTTCAATTTTCTTGTAAAATTCCGCAAGAAGACCTTTAAATGGATAAAGATTATCAGTTGAGGATTTGTCAGAATATTTTTGAGAAGTAATATTAACTAGTTTTAAAGGCCTAGCCTGAAAAACGGTATTTTTAGTTTCGTATACTGAATCTTCTGGTAAAATCTTAACATTAACTTCAACCTGTTTGGTTTCAGCATTTCCTAATGCATCAACTTTACCCGTTTTTTGATTTTCTGAAGATTTAATGGTAAAACCATCCTTTCCAGGTAGACTAATTGAAAATGTTGGATTTGTTGCGTTATATGCATAGGTAATTGGATCAGTGTTGCCAATACTTCCAATACCTATTGTTTTTTTACTAAAATAATCTTCAACCTGTTTTTTAATATCTTTATTTAGTTGGTCTATTGCGGAAATTGTAGTAGTGGTTGCTACTGCATTAAATTTGTATGAATTGATTTCATACTTATTTAGAATTTGCGTAAAGCTAGAGGAAAGATTTGTATTTGGGGTAGTAAATCTTTGATCTAGGTCTTTAATCAATAAGTTAAAGAACTCTTCTCGAGTTTTATAGAAAAATTCAGCTGGAAATAATAGATCCTTAAGTTCTTGAAGTCTGGAAATTACATATTTTGCTTTGACTGCAGCTTTAAGCTTAGCATCATTTTTTTCCAATTCAGCATTTACTGCATCAATTGTCTTTTTTGCACAAGGATCTTCGGTAACAATATCAGAAATTTGTTCCTTTTGAGCAGCTTCTATTTGATCTGAGGTCGGTAGACACTCATCTAAAGCAGCAAGATCCCCTTCCGTAAAGAAGGGGTTCTCTTTTAGCTCACATCTAATTTGTTCAATAAGAATGTCGATTTCTGACAAAGCAAGTCTTCTTTTTTTTATTTAACGAAGACTTAGGCAAAATATAATTAAGCCTTAGTTTCTGTAGTTTTATCCTGAACCATTAAACATTCAGTAGTTAACATCATAGAGGCAATTGAAACTGCATTCTCTAGTGCAACTCTGGTAACTTTTACAGGATCGATAATACCAGATTCAATAAAATTACAATATTCTCTAGCTTTAACGTTATATTCTTTACCAAGATTCTTCATTTGCGCAAGAACTGCATCTGGAGACTCTCCGGCATTATTTAAGATTACTTGGAATGGCGCTAAGCAAGATTCCAATAGTATTGTACGACCTAGTCTATGTTCAAAGTTTGGAGTAGCATCAATTGTTGGTCTAAGAGTTTCAGCAATTTTACAAAGAGCAAC
>Ga0222712_10007885_pt1 | contig 10184 bp, 18 predicted proteins | sample C33_657DmetaG_FD_165043 | JGI IMG/M metagenome (GOLD analysis project Ga0222712, IMG submission 165043) | Estuarine water microbial communities from San Francisco Bay, California, United States - C33_657D | ecosystem: Environmental > Aquatic > Marine > Unclassified | place: USA: California...
GCTAATAGCTAAAGATCCTTATAAACCCTTCCTGTTTTTGAACATGGGCACGTTTAAAAGATATAGTGCTGATGAACAGAAGACTGCGATAATGCATGAAACTATGCACATGGCTCTTCTTCTATATAAATGGGATGCAGAAAAAAAGTCAGAAGAAATAATAACAATGGCTGAAGATGAAGCCAATGAGATTATTAGAAAATTGAAGTCGTTAAATTTGATAAAGAAAAAATGAAAACAACTCCTGTCCCAAATGGTCCTCTTGTAAAAAAGAAAGGACCATTTAAGGGTTCTACACTAAAGAATGGTGGAAAGGTAAAGGTGAAAGCTGGTGGAGAAAACCATGTAGTGTATAAAGCTACAAAGGATGCAGGTAAAGCTAAGAAGGGTGATATAATGGTGAATCATCCTACAATGGATAAAGGTAAATGGGACACCATTAATCTCACCAAGATAGGTAGAGCTAAGACAGTTAAACAAGGTGTTGCTTCTACAAAGAAGTGGCACAAAGATAATCCTGATTATAAATACAAAGGCAATGGCAAAAAGTAGCGCACAACAAGCAGCAATAGCTGTCTCAATGAAGAAAGCTGGCAAGAAACCTAAGTCTATGAAAGACGGAGGATCTACACCAGCTTGGACACGTTCTGAGGGAAAAGATCCCAAAGGTGGCCTTAATCGTAAGGGTGTAGCAAGTTATAGAGCTGCTAACCCTGGAAGTAAATTGAAGATGGCTGTAACAACGCCTCCCTCTAAGCTTAAGCCTGACAGCAAAGCTGCTAAAAGACGTAAGTCTTTCTGTGCTAGAATGTCTGGTGTGAAGGGACCTATGAGAAAGCCAAATGGCAAACCCACAAGAAAAGCTTTAGCACTCAGAAAGTGGAACTGCTAGCCATCATATTGTATATCATTTTTTTAGTTATGTGCTCTAAGCATGTACGTTACAACATCAACTTTTTAAATACAACTAAATCTAAACCACAGTTTTTTAAGTGGTCGATAAACCAAAAAACTAAAGCCCCCCAGCATGATATTTAAATTAGAAAAGATTCTAAGGAATGTCCATTCTTTAGAGTTAACAGGAGAAAAACTAGCTATTCTGTCAGATTTACATTGGGACAATCCAAGGTGTGATAGAGAAAAACTCAAAGAACATTTAGATTATTGCAAAGCAAACAATATACCCATCCTGATCAACGGAGACCTATTCTGCCTTATGCAGGGTAGAGGAGACCGTAGAAGTAACAAATCAGACATTAGACCAGAGCACAACAACGCTAAGTATCTAGACTCTATAATTGAGACAGCTGTAGAATGGTTTAGTCCATACGCACATCTGTTAACAGTGATTGGATATGGTAATCATGAAACAACGATAATTAAGTTTCAAGAGACAGATGTTCTACAAAGATTCGTTGACTTGTTAAACTACAAGAACAAAACAAATGTTCAGACAGGCGGTTATGGTGGATGGTTATCTATAAGAATTTCTTGCCATCACTCAAGCATTATTAAACACTTAAAATACTTTCATGGATCTGGTGGAGGAGGAATCGTAACGAAAGGTGCAATTAATCTTACACGAGCCCTTGAAATGTATGAAAACATGGATATATTCGTGCTAGGTCACATTCATGAGAACTGGTGCAGAAATGATGTCAGAGATGTCCTAAAGTTCAATCGTGGTAAACGTATTTACGAACTAGAGCAGAAAGAAATACATCACTGTATTGCTGGCACATACAAAGAAGAATATGGTGATGGCTCACATGGATGGCATATTGAGCGTGGTGCTCCTCCAAAAGTTACAGGTGGTAGAATATTAATCTTCACACCAAAAAGAACTTACGAAGGAACAGCAAAGAACTACGATGTTTACATAGATTCAATTAAGTTTCCGCTATGAAAGCAATATTAGAGTTTGATTTACCTGAAGATACTAGAGAATTTCAGGCTTCTGTAAATGGAAGAAACTATCAAAGTGCTATATGGGAATATGATCAGTGGCTACGTTCAGAGATGAAATATAAAGAATTATCTGATGAGACGTACAAAGCGTATGAAACTTGTAGAAAAGAATTAAGAGATATACTTGCACAAGACAATATTCAAATTGAATGATGATGAAAAAGTTACTTGATGACGAAAGAATACGAATTGCAATTTTAGCTTTTGCAGCTGGTATTATTTTAGCTTTTATTATATATCCAAAGCCTGAAGCTGAAGAGATTTACAAGTTTACAACCAAGACAGAAATAGATACAGCATTCGTTGAAATACTAGATACTGTATACATCCCTAAAAAAGAAATCAAAACCAAAGTTGTTAGGGATACAGTCCTTGTTGACTACAAACCTTCTATAAAGAAGTTTGAAGCATCCAAGTCTTTTGAGTACGGAGAGACAACTGTGTCTGGCGAAGTGCTAGGAGATGTCTTGAATTTGGATATAAAGAACAAGTTTGCAATTCCTGTAGTGACAAACACCATCACTAACACAGAGACTAAAACCATAATTAAGAAGAGCAAAGGAGTATATCTAGGCGCAAACATCAGCTCTCTATTACAACCAGGCGCAACTGCTTCCTACGTAGATGACAAATACATCTTTCAATATCAATATCAACCTGTGACAAAAATACACACGTTAGGCGTTAGTAAAAAGTTATTCTAAAGGTTAATGAAGTCTTGTGTTTTGTAAACTTAAAAGTTACGAGGGTAAAAAGTTGTAAAATTTACCCTCGTAATTCGAAAAACTTCCGTAATTGTCACGATTTTTTTACAGGATTTGTCAAGATAAACTCTTCAACATCTCAATCATTCTAGGATGAGGATAGATGTCAATCTTGTCCTTACGTACAGAGTTGTGTGTGAACACACCTGCTTCTCCTTTTAATGCTCTAGGTGTAATGTCCCAGATGTCTTCGCAGTAGTCTAGAGGAATACCATATCGTTTGTTCCATAATAACAGCAACTGTTTTACAGATTCAATCTGAGCGTCCGTGTAATCATGGAAGTATTGGAATCCCTTGTAAGGTTTGTCAAGTTTAATGATACCTTGAGTCATCTCCTTGCCAACATAGTTGTAAAACTTACCATTGGCCTCACGGAGATTACCCCAGTTACAAATCTCAATGCCTATACTAATCTTGTCTAGCTGCTGAAAAGGAATCTTACGACTGCTGAATGTAGCCTTCTGTAGACCTAGGTGATATGCCCAATACTTAGAGCTGAATCCCTGTACAATCTGTCCATCAATACATCCTTTACCAATACCTGAGATGGATACACATGTGGCCACTCTATCAGTGTTTGATGCCCACCAGCCAAATGTTCCCACACCATTAGGGCTTCCTGCTGTGTGGTGTAAATAAATTTGTTTCTTTGGAGTTTCCTCTGCTATGTATTGGCTAGAGGGGAAATCAATTTGTAAGATGTTCATAATTTTTTAATTGATAAGGTTAAAGATATTTTACATAAACTGCCAAATTGTAAATTCTACTTTACATTTGGCAACTTATAGCAAATAGTGCCAAAATATAATCCAGTTTTTTGCACAACAAAAGTCCAGTTTTTTGCACAACAAACTGGACATTTTTGTCGCATTATATTATGATTTTTGCGACAAATCGTACCCCATAAGGTACATTACAGAGATAAATCACATTATAGTGCTATTATAGGGTATAATTTTTAATCTTTTCCCAGTTGTGGGAACCATCCAGTTCATCAAAACTTTGCTCACGGTTTGCATGAATTTTTAACAAAACTAGATAGCCAATTAGGTCATTTACAACATCTTCGTCATCTCTGTCTAGAGAACCATTCTTGATTCTTTTGAGCTTGTCATCAATGCGAACCAGTAGTCCTTCTTTTGCGGACAACTTACTAAACACTCCTAGTGGTTCTAGTGCTGAGTTGCCATACTTTCTATTCTTACTAATCAAAAGATGTTCAATCTCATGAAGAATGTCCATCACTTGTCTATCAAAATTTGTTTCACTCATTAGTATTGGTTTTTATTTCTATAAAGTCTTCCCATTTCAAGACATCCTTTTCTGTAATGTTGTTCCACCTCCCAGAGTGATACCTCATGGAATTGATGTTTTCAACAGTGTATACAGATCCTATGACAGGTTTTATTTTCCAATCATATAGGCTAGGATTCCCCTGAAATTTGAACTTCTTCATAGTGCGATTTGAAGCTTTGGAATTTTCGATCAGTAAAGTAGTCGCTGGTTCTGAACTTGGTCCTTCCCTTTTTAACTAACAGACCGTCTTCAAATAGCACGTAGAATTCATTCTCAATCAGAGCTTCATTGATTTCAACATATTCTTTCCACCATTCAGCGGGCTTCTTATTCTCATCAATGACCTTCGTGACATTGTGCACTCCAAAAGGGTTCAGGACAACAGTGGGTTCCATATATTTATTGTGTTTTAAATTTCCAAAGAATATACAAAGTATTTTCGAATTTGTTTTTAAATTTACTAAACATTAGCTGTCAACCAAAAAATTTATACATCATGAAAAAATCTTCAACAATTAAGAAAGCCCAAATGGGTGCTGCTTTACCATCTAAAAAAATTGGAGTTTCTGGAAGTCTGAGAAAATTTAAACCTCAAGGTCCTAAAAGCTCTAAAGGTCCTGTGTACGAAGGTTACACTCTTCCAGAATTTACAGTAAAAGCACCTAAAGCTAAAGCTGGTAAAAGCCTAGGAATGGAATCAGTGAAAGCTCGTTACGACAACAACCCAGGAGTTACAAGAGCTGACATCATTGTGGCGGCTAAGAAAAAAGCTAAGTATGGTGCTAAAGTTGCTCCTAAGAAGCCAATTAAAAAAGCTCAAGATGGAACGAAGATGGTGGTAGATGGTAAGGAGTATATGGAAGGAGCAATGCTTCCAGAAGCTGTTGTAACTGCTTCTAGAATTAAGGATAAGCCTAAAAAGCCAGTTAAAGCAAAAGATTGGACTAGAGATGTTTATCGAGCTAATAGACAGGCCATAAAGGCTTCTGGTGCAGGTGCTAGAAAATTGACTAATATTTTTGGAATGAGAAAAAGAAAAGATGGTGGTGATGTAAGCATGGCTAAGAAAGGAGCTTCTGTTAAGAAGGCTATGGGTAAATGTAAAATGGGATGTTAATATGAAAAATAAAAAAATTCCAACTGCCCAGATGGGTAGATCTTACATCAACAGACGTGGGTATAAGTCAGCTGGTGTTCAAACACCAAAGGCAGCAGAAACACCAAAGCCAAAGTTTACTGTAAATGCAGCTGAAGCTAAAGCAAAAGCTGACCAAGAGCTAGAGAATTATATGAAGACTGTAAGAGGAGAATCTCTCAAAGCTTCTATTGCAGAATCAAATAAGAAAGCTTTAGCTCCTGCTCCTAAGAAACAGGTTGTAAAAAGAGAGAAGGTTGAGGCAATCAAAGTTCCTGAGAGAAAGAAGCCAGAATTAAAAGTGGCTGCTCCTCTTGACAAAACCATCAAGACTGGTCCAGAGAAAAGAAAGTTTTCTAAGGCTGAAGTAAAGATCATGGAGATCATGCAGAAGGGCAAGAAGAAAGATGGCACAATGAAAGAAGGTGCTCAGCGAAAGATTCAAGCTGTACGTACAAAAGAACGTCTTGCTGCACAGAAGATTAGAAATAAGGCTGAAAGAGCTGAGAAACGATATGAAGTGAAGTCAGCAAAAGCTAAGGTGAAAGCTGTAAGAAAATCATTCAAGAAATAAAATATGAAGAAGAAAATTAAGAAGGCTCAAATGGGAGTGTCTACAAACAAGACAACTAATGAGCTAGACTCTTTGGTAAAATCAAAAGTTTCTTCTGGAGCAAAGCAATGGTCAGCAAAAGAACAAGCTGATTACAAAAAACAGAAGAGTACAATTGGTGCTCCTCCTCCTGGTTATAAACCAAAAGCTGTTAAGTCTAAAGTTCCAACAGCCAAAAGAGGAATGGGTATTGGTAAACGTAAATAAGCTACTAATGAAATCTGGAAAACCAAAGAAGGCCCCAAAGGTTCCCAATCCTAGACCAAATGCTAACTATATGAAAGAATATAGTAACAACGATGTTAGGAGTAAGAAGCAACAAGGAAATGCTCAATGGCCCATGTCAAAGAAGAAGCTATCAAAATAAAGAAAGCCTCCGTACTTAGGAGGCTTTTTCTTTTATCATTTGATAGTAATCATTTTTAAAATGAGGAGACAGAATAATTTCTCCCTTTGTATTGTCTAACACTCTATCAGCTTCAGCAAGGACAACTTCATTTGGTTGTGGGCCCATTCCAGATATATGAAGTGTTCCCATACCCCACCTGTAAATCATAGTGTCTTCTAGCTTTGATTCATAAATACTACCATTATGTGCAAACGTTATCTCAGAGTCTTCACCAAAGCTAGTGGTTGGAAATTTAATTCCATCAAGGTATGATTTTGTGTAAACATTACCATTATTGATGTTTCCCCCCTTTCCCTGATAAGCGTTGTTCACAAAAAAGAACATGCCTTTGCTTCGATATATATCAAAATCTGGATGGGAATGAATGTCTGACATAACATTTTCTAAAGCCCAGGGCATTAGTAAGTCATCATCATCTAGTCTATAGATAAAATCATTCTTGCATTGTTTATATCCCCATTCAAGTTTTGCAGATACAGAAGGAAATCTCTCTTTATGATTAATGATTCTGACACTTTCATGATTGAAAACATAATCAACTTCTGAATTATCATTAATGACAACCATTTCACAATCTTCTCCTTTTGTCTGCAACAAGAACGACTGAATTGCTTCTTCGAGTAGGTGGTGTCTTTTATAAGTTAATGTTAAAACACTAATCATAATCTCCGCTGTTTAGTTTTTCATTCCAAATAGATCCATGAACCCATGATGATAATGGTTCATGTCTGAAGCAATGCGTTTCAATATCACCCCAGACGCCTAGTTGTAAATTAACTTCATTGAGTTTCTTTTTGAATTCTTGAACTTCAATTGTTTCAATATCTATGTTTAAGTATTTTGAAACTGTTTGACTCCACCAGTTAGGACCAATCCACTGTTGCTTGTGAACAACATTATCCATCATAAACTTCAATAGAGCATTATGTTTTCTAAATCCAAATATGCTGTTAGCAAGTGCTGAGAGTTGATAGGAAGCATTGTAAACAACTACACCATCAAACTCATCTATTGGAAGAATGTCAGGTCTAAACCCATCTATAGTGTCAAAGTCAGCATCTAAATAAAACCCACCAAACTCATGCACTACATATAGTCTTAACAAATCAGCTTTCATTGCTGGCTCATTGTAACTTTCATAAATAGTCATCAAATCATCAGGCAGCTGTGGTAGATTTTCATCAGTCCACAAGTGATAGTTGAAATGGGCATGATGATCTCTCATCTTGTCCATGTACTCTTTTATGTGGGTGGGTATTCTACTACCCCCCACCCAAATCTGATGAATATTTTTTTCAATCATTGAACCTATAGATATAATGAAGATTTGTGTCAACTACATCATCTTTATACTTAGAGATTACATTTTGACTTTCATAGAAATCAACCACCTCTTTAATGTTTCCATAGTTGTAGTCATCAAATACCACTACACCTTTTGACTTAAGAAGCTTTTCAGTGTAGATGAAATCATTTACAACAGTATGTGTATCATGACCACCATCTACATGGATCATATCAAACTTGGTCTTATTCTTTGCCAGGTAGTTTCTCAATGTAATCTTAGTGTCACCATACACCTCAGTTATTTTTGTAGATGGGTATTGACTTTTGATATACTCTACACATGGTCTTGTATAACTGTGTCCTCCCAAATCAAAAATAAGATAGTCAGCAGAAGGATTAACACTGACCATAAGCAATAAGCTATGGCCAGCATTTACTCCTATCTCACAAATGCTTGATTTATTTTCAGACAGTTTTAGTAGGTTCTGAATCTTGCTTCTGTTGATGTCATCAATCAAATTGTCTGATGTTACATCACATATCAAGTTTCCTTCCACTCGCTCTCCTATCTTGTTCAATATCTCAGCAATATCAAACATTTGCTTTTTTACATTATCATTTATAATGTCAATCATATATCAACAATATTGAGTAGTTTGATAAATCTTTCTGAATCTGCTGGTGTCAAATAGATTTCAGTTTGATAAGTGTTTCGCTCACGCTTGTAACCTTTCACTTGTCCATTCTTTGGATTTACGTCAGGCACTTCTACTGAACGCTCATGAATATCATCAATAAGAACTAAACGATTATCGTTCTCCATGACAATAGTTCTGATTACTTTCTCAATGTTGAAACTGTCTAAATACTCTTTGAATTCAAGGGGATCAGTTCCTTGAATTGGTTCTTTCCGTGTGTAAAAGAATTGGTTCATTTTGTAAATTGGTTTTAGAATTTTTTAATTACAATCTCTACGCTGTCTGGAGACTGTGCATAGTATTGACCTACGTGCTTTGTTGCCTTAAAGATAACCTCTTTCTCATCATTGGCAAGAATATATTTTGGCTCAATGAGTAATTCAGAGTCTGTATAAACTTTAATTCCTTCTTCGTTAAACTCATGTTTGTGATAGATTGCTACATATTGATATAATTGTTTCATGGTAAATTGTATTTTGCTTTTAAATATTCACGTCTTTTATTCACTTCTTCATAACGATAGATGTCACTCTCAACATTGGTGTGCTCGTCAAGTGTTAGGAGAATAATATTCTCCTCATCTAACATTGCGTCCTTATACTTCTCCTTTGGAAGGATGTGATGAAAGAATATTGACAGAGGTTCTGTCCCTAGTCTCTCACCACTAATCTCAGACTTATGTGGTCTTTGCTTCCAAATCCTAAGAAACATCTCACGCATAGAGGATTTCTCCTCTATGATGAGCTTGTTTGAATAGTTGGTTGTTATTCTTGCTAGCATTGGTTTTCTTGGCTTATGTCTAAAGCAATATTCTCCTTCACAGGGTTTATCGCATGTCTTGCATTTTGATTTAGGCATTTTTATAATCCATCGTCTTCAGGTACCAACTCTATATTCTTGATTCGATTGATGATGGTTTGCTTAATATCATCTTCTAGCTCTGGATTATCTTCTAGTAGCTTCTGAAATCCATCATATTGATACTTCTCTTCTTTGTATGTAACTGTAGAACCATACTTTCTAAGCACACCATACTCACTACCAAGCTCCATAAGCTCTCCAAACTTGTCAATACCCTGACCATAGACAATGTCAAAGCTTGTTGCTCTGTATGGAGGAGACATCTTGTTCTTTACAGCCTTCACCTTAGTGATGTTACCGTAAGTTACATCTCCTTCTTTTGCTAGAGATCTGCTCACCTCTATTCTACAATCTGAATAGAACTTCAATGCATGACCACCTTGTGTTGTGGTTGGATTGCCAAACATAACACCAATCTTCTCACGATACTGAGAGATAACGATTACACAAACGTTGTGTGTAGATAGAGCAGTTTTTAGCTTTGGATACGCATTGCTGTTTAATACAGCCTTCTTACCAATAGCACTATCACCTACATCACCGTCTAACACCTTCTTAGGAATCAATGAACTATCGCTGTCAATGATTACAAGATCTAGCTCTCCAGTGTTGATCAAATCCATTGCAATCTGAAAACCCTCCTCACCGCAGCTTGGTTGAGCAATCAACATCTCATCAGTGTTTACACCTAGAGCCTCGAAATAGATTTTGTCAACAGCATGCTCGCCATCGATGTACAACACTCTACCACCTTTTGCTTGACATTCTGCTACAGTGTGGCCACAGATGGTTGACTTGCCTGTACCCTCCCAACCCATTAGTTCATAAAGTTTCCCTTTAACGAAACCTCCTACACCTAGTGTGATGTGATCAAACCCAACAGAACCTGTGCTAATCAGGTCATAGGAGTTTTGATTCTTAGAATTCAATGTAAGTACGCTACCTACACCATACGCTTTGTTCAGCTTGTCCAGAGCTGCTTGGAACTTGCTTTGTTCCTCTTGGTTTTCTTTTTTCTTTGCCATTATTGAATTGAATTTAGATGTAACGAATTTAATTAATTTTTTTAACATTTTCAATTAAAAAACCCCACAACAAAGTCGTGGGGCTTTCTCACTCAAAACACACTAACATTAACTAATCAAATTTCCA
>Ga0222712_10007887_pt1 | contig 10183 bp, 10 predicted proteins | sample C33_657DmetaG_FD_165043 | JGI IMG/M metagenome (GOLD analysis project Ga0222712, IMG submission 165043) | Estuarine water microbial communities from San Francisco Bay, California, United States - C33_657D | ecosystem: Environmental > Aquatic > Marine > Unclassified | place: USA: California...
CGACGCGATCACCACGGAGACCGTGGTATCTGTGTGCGCATCTGGCCGACCCGTAATCGGGGCCGTTGGGAGAGGATCTCTCCCTGCAGTTACGCGGAGGCGGAGCATCGCAGGTACCCCCCATCCTGTCAAACGCCTCCCGTGCGGGAGTCGTGCGGGAGTCGTGCGGGCGGAGGGGGGTCGCTTTTCGGGCTGCAACACTCCCCTCCCTCAGGGGCTCCCGAAGGGTTTCTCGGAGGGTTTTTTGGGGGTCTTGCTGGGTCTAAAGAGGGCTGGATTCGAGGAGGAGGATGACCCCCGCCCCAGCGGCAAACGAGGCGACACCGAGGGTGGCTCCCGCGGCGGCCGGGTCCAGGCTGCTCCCCACCGTATAGATAAGGAGGCCGATGAGGGCGGCAGCGGCCACCTTCAGGAGGCGCAGGAGGAGCTCGAAGATCAGTTCACTCATGTCGCCACCTTATATGAGCAGGGCGAGATCACCCTTATGACTCGACGCCGCGGCGCTCCTCGAGGCTACGAAGGATTGTTACAGCGTCAGCGTACTGGAGGTCGGCGCCGAAGGGGAGGCCGCGCGCCATAGAGGTGATGGAGGCGACCTTCGCGCCGAGCCGCTCCTGGAGGTAGAGAAGGGTGACGTCCCCCTCTGGGGAGGGGTTCGTGGCGATGATCACCTCACGAATCGGACTCCCAGCCGCCGCCGCAGCGTCCACGCGCTCGAAGAGCTCGCGCATGCGGAGCTCGCCTGGGCCCACCCCCGACATAGGTGAGAGGGCGCCGTTGAGGACGTGATAGCGACCGCGGAAGGCGCCCGTCCGCTCAATGGCGATCAGGTCGAGCGGCTCCTCCACGATGCAGAGGAGGCCGGCGTCGCGCGACTCGTCGGTGCAGATGCGGCAGCGCACCTCGTCGGCAACATGGCCGCAGATCTCGCAGGGTCGCGTCTGTTCGCGCATTGTGCTGATCGCGCCGGCGAGCGCCTGCGCGTCGGCGAGCGGCGTGCGCAGGATGTGGAAGGCGAGCCGTTCGGCGGTGCGTGGGCCAACGCCCGGGAGGCGAGAGAGCGCCTCGATCAGTCGTTCAAGCGAGCGCGGAAGTGGGGCGCCGCTCATGCGTCGGTCCAGACCTCACGCAGTGCCGTGTCCGCATCCTGTTCAAGGAACTTCACCTGAACACCAGCACCGTAAATCTGCGCCGCAATCGCCTCAATGCGATCACGCCGCCCCTCAGCGCGTTGTCGAATGAAGCTCTTCGACACGCTGTAGAGGAGCGTCAAGACACCGCTTGCAAATGCTGGACGCGCGTCGGCGATCAGCGGCTTCGTTGCCGGATCAGACGCCGCCAACATGCGCGTCCATTCATCGCTCGCTGGAGCAACCGGAGCTGGGGGTGGAGTTGATGAAGTAGCTGCGCGTGGCGTGCGTGTGGGCTTCATTGCTGGTGGCACCGACGCCGCTGATGCAACTGGCGCTGGAGTTGATGCAACTGGCGCAACAACTGGCGCGGTTGCCGCTGGAGTGGTCGGGGTCAACGTCCCGAGAAGGAGCAGCTCAAGACCGAGACGGAGATCGGCATCACCGCGACCTGATTCCAGGCGGCGGAGTGCGTGCGCGAGGCGGAGCAGATCAGCGCGATCACGGCCGGCGAGTGGGAGCGGAGCACCAGGTTCACCGCCGAGCGTGAGGCCAGCGGGGAGTCGCGACGCATCGGCGGGGACACTCCCTCCCGACGCAAGCGCGGCGTGCAACGCGCGCCGTACGAGATCGGTGAGGTGATCGGCAACCACGTCTGGGTCGCGACCGCGCAGTTCAAACTCAGAAAGGATGGCGAGTCCGGCGGGGGCGTCCGCGTCGAGCATGGCGGCGGCGAGCTTCACAATATGTTCGGCGCTCGGGAGGCCGAGCAGCTCTTCAACATCTGCGGCGCGGAGTGGATCCACGCCTGAGGAAAGGAGCTGGTCAAGCATCGACTCGGCGTCGCGCATTCCGCCATCGGCGAGGCGCGCGAGGAGGGCGATCGCCTCTGGCTCCGCGTTGCGCTTCTCCGTCTTCAGGATCTCGGTGAGCTTCCCTGCAATCTCGTCTTGCGCGATCGGTCGGAAGTCAAATCGCTGCAGGCGCGAAAGGATCGCGGGGCGAATGCGCGACGGGTCGGTGGTGCAGAAGATGAAGACGATGCCGGGTGGCGGCTCTTCGAGCCACTTGAGGAGCGCGTCCCAGGCGTCGTTCGTGAAGCGGTGCACCTCATCGAGGATGAGGACCTTCCGCTTCAGGTCGGTCGGCGGATTGGTGATGAGTGGGATTAGATCTTCGCGAACATCATCAATGCGGTTGGAGGTGGCGGCGTTTGACTCCACCACGTCGAAGGTGGCGCCGTCACGAATCGCGATGCAGGCGGTGCAGCTGCCGCACGGCTCACCATCCGCAGGGGCGAGGCAGTTCAGCGCCTTGGCAACGATGCGCGCGGTGGAGGTCTTCCCCGTGCCGCGTGGTCCCACAAAGAGGAGGCCGTGCCCGAGGCGACCGTCTGCAACGGCGCGACGGAGGGTCTTGGCGATGGGATCTTGACCGCGCAGCTCGCCGAAGGTTGAGGCGCGGTAGCGGCGGTAGATCGCTAGCTGTTCTGCCATGCGCCCCCCTTCGCTCTCCTCACTCTGTCAACCTGATCGAACTGTGAGTGCCGCCGGCCGAGCGGCCCGCTGCGCCCGCCGCGATCCGTTTAGCGCTGCTTCCTTCCGGACCTGACGCGGTTCACGAAGCGTCGTCGCGCGGAGCCCGACCGACGGCAGAGCGATCATAGACGACCCGCACCCTCGCACGGGACTCGCAACAGCGCCCCGCAGATCGGCTGCCAACCCGCACGATGGCAGCAATCGGCTGCATCCTGCGGCCCAGCATTGGAGCGTCGCATGACCCACCTCGTTGACCTTCACGCCTACGGTGTTACAGCGGAACGTGGCTTCCTCCCGATCGCCGATCCGAGCGCTGGCATCCCAGCAACAAATCCGGAGTGGCATCAGACGGCGCGCGACCTCCCCGCCCTTATCCCATCGGGAAAGATCCGCTCAATCATTGAGGCGCTTCCTGAGTTCCGCAGCGAACAGCTCGGGACGGAAGAGGATCTTGAGGCGGCGATGCGAACGCTCAGCTATCTCGGCATGGCCTACGTCTGGGGTGAGCCAGAGTCACCGAGCGCACTCCCAGCACGGCTCGCCGTGCCGTGGCACGAGATCGCCGCAGCACTCGGCCGCGAACCGATCCTCTCCTATGCGAGCTACGCGCTTTGGAACTGGCGCCGCATTGATGAGAGTGGCCCAATCGCCCTCGGCAACATCGCGCTGCTACAGCACTTCCTCGGCGGTCTCGATGAGGCCTGGTTCATCCTCATTCACGTGGACATTGAGCGACGTGCCGGTGCCGCACTTGCGGCGGGCGCGAACGCACAGGCGGCGATCTCTGATGGCAATGACGGTGAGGCCACTGCGGCGCTGAACCAGCTCGGTGACGCGCTCGACGGCATCCTCGCCACGATGAAGCGGATGCCAGAGGCGTGCGACCCGTATGTCTACTACCACCGCGTTCGTCCGTACATCTTCGGCTGGCGCGACAACCCAGCACTCCCGGGAGGCCTCGTCTACGAAGGGGTAACCGCCTACGCCGGTGTTGGGCAGACCTTCCGGGGCGAGACCGGCGCGCAGAGCACCATCGTCCCCTGCCTTGATGCGGTGCTTGGTGTTGGCCATGCGCCGGACCAGCTGCGCGAATACCTGATGGAGATGCGCCGCTACATGCCGCGCAAGCATGTCGGCCTCCTTGAAGCGTTTGAGGCGGGTCCAACCGCGGCGAGCCGCATCGAGTCACTCGGCGCAGCTGCGCCACAAGATCTCATCGCGGCGCGCAATCGTTGCGTTGAGACGCTGCGCGCCTTCCGCGCGCTGCACCTCGAATACGCGGCAACCTATATCAATCGCCAGGCGGCGGACGCTACTGGCAACCCGACCGATGTTGGAACTGGCGGCACGCCATTCATGAAGTACCTGAAGAAGCACCGCGACGAGACGGAGGCTTCGCTCAGCAAGTAGTTGCTAGGCAGTGAGCCGCTAGCGGCCGAAGAGGCTCCGCAACACAAAGCGCAGGTTTGCTGGACGCTCCGCCATGCGGCGAAGCGAGTACGGCCACCAGTCTGGGCCGTACGGTGTGTAGATGCGCACGCGCCAACCGGCGGTTGTTAGTCGATCTGCGAGGTCGCTCCGCACGCCATAGAGGAGCTGTGCCTCCGCGCGACCGCGTGAACGCTCAGCGAGCTGCGTTAGGATTCGTTCGTCATGTGTCCCAAAGGCGAGCGGGACGCTCGTCGCAAGTAGCGTTGATGCGAGGGCCAGATACGCCGCATCTACCGCCGCAGGATCTCCCACGCCATCGGCACCAGGATCATAGGCGCCCTTCACCAGCCGAATCGGCACGCCAGCACTTGTGAGTCGCGCACAATCTGCAACCGAGCGACGCATGTTCGCCTGCAGCACGGTGCCAACGGGGCGCCCCGCCGCGCGCGCCGCAAGGACGATCTGGTGGAGGGCATCAAGGCTCTCCGCATGTTCCGCATCGACGCGCACGAAGCCGCTCACCCGCTGCGCCGTCATCAGAATGTTTTCGAGTCGTGCCGCGGCGACGGCGCTCCCTTCAGCGAGGCCGATCGCGGTGAGCTTGACGCTGACGTTCGGCTCAAGTCCCGCCGCAGCCTGCGCCTCTAAGAGTCGGGCCGCGTCGGCGACGTACGCATCAGCCTTCGCGCCAGTCGACGCCTCGCCGAGGCGGTCCAGCGTCACCGTGAAGCCGCGCCCCTTCATCTCTACCGCCGCAGCTACCGCCTCACCGATCGTGTTCCCCGCTACAAAGCGTTGCACCGCACGGCGCCCCCAGCTGGTTCGTTGGACGAGCGCACCGAATGCTGAGGCGCGACTCATGCGCAAGAGAACGGCGCGACTCACCGAGAAGAGTGGGTTCATCAGCGTGCGCGCATCTCTACTAGCTCTTATCGCGCAGGCGGACCATCGCATCAATCGCTTCGTCAACGGACCAGGTGATCTCGCCAACGGACTGGATCGCACCAGCAACAAAGAGATTGATTCCGTCCCCTGGAGCGACGCCGCGCCGTCGCACCATGCGGAGATCGGTGCAGAGGCCAATGATCCCCTTGTAGCGGCTCGGATCTGTGGCACAGAGTTGCGTGAAGATTCCAATCTCAACGGCGGTGCCGTCGTCTACTTGCGTTCCGTCGAGCCAGGCGAGCACCGCACTCGCGGATCGCACACCCTCAAGGTCCGTGGCATAGACGCCCTTCGGGTCGAGCCCCTTCTGTTCAACGAACTGCTCATGCGGGACGAAGACCTCAAAGTTGAGCGCGCGAAGGCGCGCCGCAATCTGTGAAAGGAAGCCGCGCTCGCCTTCATGAAAGAGGGGTCCGGCGAGGTAGATCTTCATCAGACCAGTCTCGCCGAACCCCTCGGTTCCTGCTTGCTACGTTGCGGCGGAACCTGCGTCAGCCGCTGCGCCTGCGTTACGCCTTTGGGAGATCCCCAAGCGCTGCGTCGATCTTCCCCTGGTCTAGGTCGAGGTCTTCAAGCCTCCCCGCCAGGTAGTTCTCATACGCCGCAAGGTCCAAGAAGCCGTGGCCGCAGTTGTTGAAGACGATCACCGTCTCCTTCCCCTCGGCCTTCGCCTTCAACGCCTCTCGCACCGTTGCGGCGATCGCGTGATTCGCCTCTGGTGCTGGGAGGATTCCCTCAGCGCGCGTGAACTCCACGCCACGCTCAAAGGTTTCGCGCTGCGGAATTGCAACCGCTTCAATCGTCCCCTTCTCCTTGAGAAGTGAGACGAGCGGCGCCATCCCGTGATAGCGGAGTCCGCCAGCGTGAATTGGATCTGGCATGAATGCCGAGCCGAGCGTGTGCATCTTCACCATTGGTGCCATGTGCGCTGTGTCGCCGTAGTCATACGCATAGATGCCGCGTGTCAGCGAGGGTGCCGCGGTGGGCTCCGCCGCAATTACGCGGACCTTACGACCGCCACGGAACATGGCGCCGATGAACGGGAAGGTGAAGCCGGCGAAGTTTGAACCCCCGCCAGTGCAGCCAACCAAGATGTCTGGCTCAACGCCCGCCATCTCAAGTTGGAGCTGCGTCTCCTGCCCAATCACCGTCTGGTGAAGAAGGACGTGGTTTAGCACGGAGCCCAAGGCGTACTTGGTGTCATCGCGCGTCGCCGCATCCTCCACCGCCTCACTGATCGCGATCCCGAGCGATCCGGAGGTCTTCGGATCCGACGCAAGGACGGAGCGTCCATAGTTTGTGTCTGGGCTTGGACTTGCAACGACCTGCGCGCCGTACGTCTCCATCAGGATGCGTCGATACGGCTTTGCGTCGTAGCTTGCCCGCACCTGGTAGACCTTCACCTCCAGGCCGAACATTGCCCCAGCAAATGCGAGGGACGTCCCCCACTGGCCAGCACCGGTCTCCGTTGCCAGGCGCTTCACACCCTCCTGGGCGTTATAGAAGGCCTGCGGGATTGCGGTGTTTGGCTTATGGCTCCCCGCCGGGCTCACCCCTTCGTACTTGTAGAAGATCTTCGCTGGCGTCCCCAGCAACTTCTCCAAGCGATGCGCGCGATAGAGCGGGCTCGGTCGGTAGAGTCGGTACGCGTCGCGCACTGGCTCCGGGATTTCGATCTCGCGTTCGCTCGACACCTCTTGGCCGATCAGGGCCATCGGGAAGAGCGGCGCAAGGTCATCGGGGCCGAGCGGATTCCCTGTCTGCGGATTCAACGGCGGATGCTGAGGCCACGGGAGGTCCGCCGCGATGTTGTACCAGCTCTTCGGCAGTTTCGACTCGTCAAGGACGAACTTCGTCTGCTTTGGATCTGCCATGGCAAGAACCCTCCCGGCGAAGGCGCAAGGCTGATGCCCGCAGGTCCCTCAATCACCGAAGTCCGCATCCTACCTGAGCAAGCCCACCCTCCGACTCTCTGTCGCACGCGGCGCGCTACGCTGAGAGCACGCAGAGGGCGGCCGCTTTGCGGTGGCACGTGAGCGTAAGCATTGAGGGGGACTCATCTGATGAGCGAGCAGGTCAAGATCACCGTACGAGATAATGGATCACTCAAGATTGTTGGCGACTTCGCCATCGTTGATGTTGAGGGGAATGAGATTCCGCACGAAGGTGACAGCACCGGCCTCTGCCGTTGCGGGCTATCGGCGAACAAGCCCTTCTGCGACGGCTCCCACAAGGAGAAGTTTGAGAGCGTGGTTCGCGCCCCAGCAAAGGCTTAGTCGAGCGGCACCTCTGGCGCGCCGATCTCTACCGGCCTGGTGCGGCGTAGTTCACGCCGCCCGCGCAGCATCGCCCAGACGGGGAGCAGGATCAGCACTGCGCCGAGCAACCCGAGCGTCGTGTAGCTGGCAACGGCAACCACAACGCCAGAGCCGAGTGCGGCGGCGGCGGCAGAACTCCAGATCAGCGCGTCGGTGACGCCCTGCAGTCGCGTGCGTTCCGTCACGGAGAGACCTTCAGTGAGCAGCGCGGAGCCGGCAACGAAACCGAGGTTCCAACCCCAGCCGAGCAAGAAGAGGGCGACGAAGAGCATCGTGCCGCCATCTGGCGGTGCAACCGCGGCGAGCACTGAAGAGAATGCGAGCACCGCGAGTCCTGCCGCAATGACGAGCGGTGTCCCAAAGCGTGAGGCGAGCCGTCCGGAGAGTGGCGAGAGGGCGAACATGCCAAAGGTGTGGCCGCTAATCACCAGTCCCACGGCGTCAAGGCCGTGTCCGTGCTCTGTCATGTGCAGCGGCGTCATCGTCATCACGAGCACCATCACCACTTGGCCGATCACGAGCGCCACGATGGCGGCGAAGACGCGCGGCCGCGCGATGATCTCCCCTACCGACGCACCGCTCCCCGCCGCCTCAGCGCGCGTGGAGGGCGCCAAGCTCGCCGGATCAGGCCGCAACGTGAAGAGCGTGAGCAGCGCCGCGGCGGCAACAAAGAGGATCGGCACACCGTACGCGCCGGCGAGGCGCGGCAGCGAGAGCCCTTCGGCAGCATTTCCAGCCACCGTGACAAGGTTCGGCCCCACCACCGCGCCGAGCGTTGAGCCCCAGACCACAAACCCAATCGCGGTGGCGCGCTTCGTCTCGTCATACATATCTGCCGCCGTGTAGCGCGAGAGTTGATTTGATGCGTTCGCACAGCCCATCAAGACCGTTGAGACAAGGAAGAGCGGGAAGGAGCTAAGGATCACGGCAAGTCCAGCGCCAACGGCGCCAACCGCGCCGATCCCGTAGCCGAGCGTCAACCCGGCGCGTCGGCCGTAGCGCACCATGAAGCGTGAGAGGAGTTGTGACGCCGTGGCAGAGCCTAAGACGATCGCGGCACCGGGGAGACCAGCGAATGCAGAGCCGCCAGAGAGCTCTTTGGCGACAATTGTCGCAACGGTGATTGCGCCGATGTAGCCAGTGCTCCCAAGGCCAACGCCAACAATGAGTGAGAGTTGAAGGCGACGCCTCGTTGCGTCAGTGCTCATGCCGGCGCTGAGTCGGCGGCAACCGCTGCATAGATGAGATCAAAGATCTCGGCAGACTTCGGCTCGTAGGCAACGAGCGCGTTTGGCTCGCCCTTCTTTGACGCGACGATCGGTCGCTCATCAACGGCGGTCATGCCGCGCGTGAACTCACCGTAGAGCTCAATATCAACCCGCTTTGGGCGGAGATCAAAGAGCTGCGGATGCGTAACAGCGAAAACGGCGCACGGGTCGTGGAGCGGTCCGCCGTAGACCCCGAGCTGCTCGCCATAGGTGGTTGAGAAGAAGTCGAGCAGCTCCGCCGCAAAGGTCGCCTTCCGCGTCTTCAGCGCCGCCACCCGCTCAACGAACTCCTTGGTGATCACCACCTGATGGGTGGTGTTCAGGCCAACCATTTTCAGTGGTCCGCCGTAATTGAAGACAACAGAGGCCGCCTCCGGATCGGCCCAGATGTTGAACTCGGCGTGTGGCGCACGATTCCCGTGGAGCGTCCCGCCCCCCATCAGCGAGATCCCTGCGATGCGCTTCCCAAGGTCTGGCGCCATGCGGAGCGCCAGCGCAATGTTGGTGAGCGGTCCGAGCGGCATCAACCAGACACCATCCCCTTCATGCTTGCGCACCAGCTCGATAATCGCCTCAACGGCGTGTGTCTTCTCCGCAGTGCGCGTAACTGGAGGGAGCTCTGGCCCGCCGAGTCCGGATTCGCCGTGAATGTGCGGCGCGTTGCGCGGCGGGGCGATGAGTGGACGCTCGGCGCCAGCGAAGACGGGGGCGTTGATCCCGAAGACGTCGCACGAGATCAGTGCATTCGGCAGGGTTCGGGTCAGCGGCGCGTTGCCGTGCACCACCGTGATGCCGAGCAGCTTCGCGTAGTGGTTCGCCACCACCATGGCGAAGACATCGTCATGGCCAGGATCGCAGTCCACGATCACCGATGGGCGCGAAGCGGGCTGCGTCATCTCCGTATGCTACACGCGCCTGCCTGCAGCCACCGCGCCGTCGCACGCTACTCTTGGCTCATGCAGAACGTCGATCCTGCGCAGCGACCACGGCACGCCGTTGCCTGGCATGAAGATGCACCGAACCCGAGCAGCGCCGTAACGCCTCTGGCCGAACCACTACCAACCAGCGTGGACTGGGTCGTGATTGGCGGCGGCTTCTCCGGACTCTCCGCCGCGCGGCGCGCAGCCGAGCGTGGCGCACGCGTCCTCCTCCTTGAGAAAGGCAGGCTACAAGACGGTGCGAGCAGCCGTAACGGCGGCATGGTGCATGTGGGGTTCGGCGCGTCAACGAGCTCCGTCATCAAGAGATTCGGTGCGGAAGGTGCACGCGAGTGGTTTGACCTCTCGCGCGCTGCGGTTCGGCGTGTCGAGACGCTTGCAGGCCAAGGAGACGCCTCCCTCATGGCAACTACGGGGATCGATGCCCAGTGGAGCGCAACGGGCCATGTGGAGCTGACGCACTCGGCGCGCGGCCTCCCTGGCCTCCGTGCGGAGGCGGATCTGCGTGCGTCTCTCGGCCTCCCGGTGCGACTCCTGAACCGAAGCGCCGTCCAGCAACTCACCAACAGCGAGTCGTTTGCTGGCGGACTCGCCGTGGATGAAGGTGGCGGCGTT
>Ga0222712_10007888_pt1 | contig 10182 bp, 10 predicted proteins | sample C33_657DmetaG_FD_165043 | JGI IMG/M metagenome (GOLD analysis project Ga0222712, IMG submission 165043) | Estuarine water microbial communities from San Francisco Bay, California, United States - C33_657D | ecosystem: Environmental > Aquatic > Marine > Unclassified | place: USA: California...
GGTCTTTTTCATTTAATATATACAAAAACATATTTATTAAAATTCCGAAATGGCATTTTAATAACTATATGGGTGGTTATTCTTTTGGCAAAGAGGTTAAAGAAATTGTGCACTATTGAATAAAAGCGCGATGACTTCCAATGAATATCAAATTGTCCCCTTCAATTCCAAGAGATTAACTGGAATAAGTTTTGCCATCGATAAAGATGATTATGACAATTATGTTAAAAAAATGCCAAGTTGGTTTCTTTCCGGGGCTAAAAATAATTATGTCACTGCAGACTGGTTAAACTGCCCAAGTGGACGACGGAAGGTTCGACTTCATAGATTTTTGATGTTAGGAACAAATGATGATATTAATCTTGTTGTCGATCATATCAATGGTGATACACTCGATAATAGAAGATGTAACCTTCGTATAGTGTCAAGAGCAGCAAATGTATCGCACCGAGCAAATCTTAATTCAAATAATAGATCTGGGACTAGAGGCGTGTATTGGTGTAAAACGTCTCAAAGATGGATAGGATGTATTATTCATAATGAGGATGCGTGGTGGAAGCAGTCATTTACTGACAAAGAAGAAGCGATTAAAAAAACGGAAGAAAAAAGAAAAGAATATAATATTATAAACGGTATTTCGGATAGAAGAGTTGAAAGACTTACCGAATTAGAAAACTCAAACATACTTATGAAAAAATTATACGATGAAGGAGATTATAAAAATAAACAATCTTCAACTGCTCGTGCCAACTATAACGAGAAGCGTCGTGAGCAGACGGCTGAAAAGCGTCGTGAGCGATTATCTGAACTCGAAAAGATGGAACGCACGGATGAAGTTCAAAAAGAAATAGACCGCATACACGCGGATGAAACTCGTTCGCACAGTAAGCAAACGGGTGAAAAAGTTCCATTGGAAGAGCAACGCGCGCGATATAATGAGAAACGCCGTGCGGATGCGGCTGCTGCGAATGCTGAGAAACCAAGACAAAGACATGCAATGAGTGCTTCTACGGAAAGAGATAGAAAGAGAAGCGAATTATTGAAACTTGAACAAACCCCCGATGTGATTAAACAACTGAAAAGTCTTGAAAAGGCCGATGCTATAGCACATTCAAGAATTCACGGCGTTGATGAGGAAAGGATTAAGGAAAAGCGAAAGATTGTAGATAAGGAGAATAATGAGCGTCGTCGTATAAAGGCACAGCAAGAACGTGACAAAAAGCGCATTGAATTAATGACTATGGAGCAAACTCCAGATGTTGTAGAGTCTCTCAAGAAATTGGAGCGCGCTGACAAAATAGCCAAATCAAAGATTTCTTAAGTAGCACATCCTGGAGCCGGTGGACATTCGCATGGCACTGTGTATCCGGATCTATTCGCGAACAAGAATGGAAGTCGATCGTTTGGACCAACCAACCCATTTGGTGTTGTTGGAAGTGGAACATTCTGGAACGGAAATACCATTCGCATGTATCCATTTTCTAGACGAAGCACATTGTAAGACAATGCGTATATTCGTAATTCTCTACGATATTTATCTTGCGGAATAAGTTTTATTTTGACAACTTGATTGTTGATGACACTGAAATTTCTTTGCCCCGTTGGATAAATATCTTCGGGATCCGTCGAGAACGAATAGGAATAAAATCTCCGAGAGGTTGGTGTTCTGATGTGATGTAATCCACTTTGAATTGCTTTTAAAAATAAATAATTTCCATTATCTTCGTTTATTACTTCTTGTCCATCGAGTATGAAACGAAGGTTATACATGTGTTCATACAAAACAAGATTTGATAGATAATCAACCTCTATGTCAATGTTGTCGTAATTACATGGAGCGATGGAAAGACTATTATCATATCTTTGACACTGAAACACTATGTATAGTTCTTTGATTGGATTTGTTAATGTAGTTCTGAATTCCCAATTATATTCACCTAAAGGAATGAGTTGTGTTTCCGATTGCTGAATTTGGGTGATTGTAAAATCTCGGTTCGTATTTATGAGAATATCCTTTTCATACTCATCCAAGAGTATAACCTCTGTATTCATTTTAAAATTTGTAATTTTTACTTCATTGAATTCTTTGTATGTATCCGACTTTATGATATATCTTTCCGTGTAGAATACATCTTCTCCGTCTCTTGAAATCGCAACAAACACTTCAGTCCCAAATGTCGCATAAAGGGGCTTTGATTCAAAGAGCACATAGCCCGTGCCATCAAAAGTATAGAGACGATACGATTCTGCCGCTTGTAATCCAACTATAAGTCTACGACCATTACCACTGAGGGCAAAGTGACACGCTGGTTCAAGATATGGTATTGAATATACAGTTTCATAGTTTATGTGAAATATATACAAAACTGAAGTAGTAATATCTAAGGATGCAACTACCGACCCATCTCCCGATATTCTTGTGTATCGTAAACTGCCAGCACTCGCCGCTGTTATTGTTTTACTTTCTACCGGAGTAATTTCATTTGTATAATTTATGATTTTCAATGTATTCCCATTGGTTTGTCCAACGGCAACGGTATTTGTATCATCCGACATGGCTAATGATTGGCCATATCCTATTCCTAAATTAATTCTTGAAATTTCTCTCTTATCGACATAATAGACAATATCACCAGTCGTTGGATTACCAACCACAAATGTATTATATTTATGGGACGTCGCCGAACTGACTGTGTTTGATTCAGTCACAAATTGTTGTCCCGAACCACTTGCGCGCCCATCTGTTATGGCATTGAATGCTGGATCAGAATTTTTATATAAAATATTTGTTTGAAAACGCCAGAACGAAATAGACTCTCTTTCCAATTCTGGAACATACTGTGTCAAGCGATATGGTCCAACTCCGTAGTATTGAAAAGTATCACCTATCAATGCATAAATATAGGGAGTTATTCGATTGCGTGTGTATGTTTCTGATGTTACTATTCCCAATCCATGAATTGGAGTTCCATCTATTTCATTGAGATCCAATTCCGGTAAAAATTCAAAAAAGTGAATGTTTTGATTCATAACTCTGTCATACGCTCTTTGATATGGAACCTGTGGATAACTGAATTTTATAAAATTTCGTGATATTATCACATCCTCTAATTTTCGTATTCTTACTTGTATCTCCACCTCTTGGTTTTTCAACGCACAAATTGGGAGAGCCATGTGCGGTTTTTTGTAAAAATAGAATGGAATATCAACAACGAACTTTGTATTTTTATTGAAATTCAATAAACTATATTTATATGTATAGTTATCTGTTATATTAGTGATCATCTTCTTACCTACAGTTTTAAACAATCCATATTGTTTTGTTTCTGTTGTGCTTTGTTCTGAATATATTTGTAAATAATCGGTTGTAATTCTTTCAATCAATACACCCCCTATCATGAGATCTACATACTCAAGAATTGCATGTCCAATTGAATCAACATATCCATAATTGAAGAGTTTTATTGGTTCCAATTCAAATTCAAAACTAATTTTGGAAATCATATCTCCTTGATTTTGTGGAAGTTTATAGGATACGAGACCACCAAATCTGGTATCATCTCCGGACTGAATGCTAATGTTTTGTTTCACAAAATGTGTATGTTTTTTATGAGCTTGTGTGAAAAAACTAAACTCTGGGTCATCCGTAAAGTATTTATCTTGTGTTCCGACTGTTTCGATTTGAAGACGACCAGCCATTCCTATTAATAAAACAGATTAAAACTTTAGGCCTGCTAATCCACTTTGTATTCTGAGAACATTATATGACAACGCATAGACTCTAAATTTATTATCTTTACTTCTGACATATGCTCTTACACCTGGAGAGAGACGACCTGTTGCAAATTTTAATATAACTGGAATGGTGCCATCACTTGCGTGGTCATATGCTGAATTAAAGAGTCTGCTTGAATAGACATAGTATATTTCTGGATCAATTTCTACTGACAGTTGTTGATGAGAAATTCTACTCATGTTTATTTGACCCGTTGGATAGTGTTTTTCAGGTTCAAGTGCAAAACTATACATTCCGAATTCGGATGAAAATTTAAATGGAATGAATTCATTATGTTTGTATCTATATTTCATCTCGGGTTGTGAAGGTATATTTGTATGGTTTTGTATAGGTTGGTTATAGACTAAAAATTCATGAGACGCATCTATTAAGGGTTGATTATTCAACCGTAATTGAACGTTCTTAATTTCTTGGTATCGATTCGGATTTTTAAATTGTGTGTACGCGTCGTTTTGACAAATGAAAAAGAGTTCCTTGACTGGATTTTTGAAATTCAATTGTACAGTTTTCTTTGTTTCGGGATAGGCCATAGTGAATTGCGCTAATTGCAATTGTGTGATGACATAATCGATTGGTCGAGACATTAAAAAGTGTCTCTCTGTATCTTCTAAGAATCCAAAAGTTGCTTCCAATGATATTCTCTGCAAATCTGCATACATAGTTGGACCGAGACCTCCAAATATAATATCATTCAATGTTTTCAATTTAATTCGTATTTGAACCATTTGTTTTGATAGCGCACATAATGGTATGGAGAGACTTGGACTTCTATAAAAGTAGAATGGAATATCAAGAATATAGGTGTTGTAATTATTTCTCAAATACTGTGGTCCTGATGCTCCTACAATTTTATAGACGTCGTCAAGTGCATCATCGTCGTATAAATCAATGAAATTTCCATGTCCGTTCATTTTAACAAGTGCTCGCTTCACATCGTTATCGGTATTGGTTAATTGTTGGTGCATGTAAATATATTCTCCTGTAAGTCGTTCAATGAATTGTCCTCCAATGTATAAATCTGCATACTCCACGAGTTCGGTGCATAAGGAAGGAACATACGGTATATTAATGAGCTGTGTATACGATGGAAGAATTTTTCGTCCTCTCAATGTTTCAGGAATGGCTGAATCTTCAACATCATTGATCGTTATTCGTAAAGCGACGTTTCTGAGTATATCACCTTTTGAATATGGAATATCACACAATAATTCTTTTCCGAAATCTTTAGTACCATCAAATGGTAATTCAACTTGTTCCATCGAAAACTTCGAGTGTCGTTTATATCGAATTAAAAATTGAGAGACTTCTGGGTTTTCTGTAAACCATGCATCTTGAACGCCTCGGGTGGCAAGTTTTAAAGTACCACTCATATAGTATGTTGTGAAAAAAACATCAAATACAGGACACAGTGAGTAAAATTGAACATAAAAAAACAGAGTGATATACTAAGATGTCTTTAAACCTTCAACTCAGAAAGTTTGATGTTTCAAAGATGACCGATGATAAAATTTGTGTATTCATTGGGAAAAGAAATACGGGTAAATCATTTCTTATTCGAGATATAATGTATTATAAAAAACATATTCCAACTGGAATAGTTCAATCAGGAACAGAAGAAGGAAATGGGTTTTATGGCACTTTCATTCCTGATTTATTCATCTATAATGAATACAACCAAGAAGCCATAGAACGGGTGATGGCAAGACAAAAAGCCCTCGCGAAAGCGGGAAAACATAATAATGGCACATTCATTCTTTTGGATGATTGTATGTATGATAACAAATTTTTGAAGGATACGGTGATGCGACAGATATTCATGAATGGACGCCATTTTAAGATTTTTTTTATTTTGAGCATGCAATATTGTATGGACCTTCCTCCTGCTTTACGAGCCAACATAGACTATGTTTTCATTTTGAGAGAGAACATAGTTGCTAATCGGGAACGATTATGGAAAAACTTTTTTGGTATATTTCCAACATTTGAATTGTTCAGTAAGACGATGGATGCGTGTACAGAAAATTTTGAGTGTTTAGTTTTGGACAACACCGTCAAATCAAATAGAATAGAAGATTGTGTTTTTTGGTACAGGGCTAAATACCCACCACCAAAGTTCAAGGTTGGTTCTTCACAATTTTGGGCGGTGCATAAGAAAATGTATAATCCCAAATATGAACAGTCTTCAGCAGAGGCAATTAAAAAAGGTGAAAGAAGAAAACAAGGCGTAACCATAACAAAAAAAATGCGTTAGTCAGGTTTTCATAAAACATTTATACATATAAAATGAGCATTGAAACGATGAACATAAATAGTAATGAGGATGGTATGGTGCCTTTGAACCCATATGTTCCACCGCGACCGGAAATTCCTCCTTTAAAAGAACAACCTCAGCGTCTTCCTCCACCCATAGATGATAAATTTGGAGAAAAAAATATACAGAATAATCAAAGCATAATGATGGACTCTACTCCAATTTCAGATATAATGGGCAATGACATTTCAGGAGGAGGAGGGATGATGATGATGGAGCAGCCTCCTATGCCAGTGATGCAAAAAGAGCCACGCATGCAAAGCATGATGATGTCTGCTCCCCAACAAGGATATTCCCCCAATCAACAACAGATGATGATACAAGATGAACAACAAGAACAAAAACAACGTAAAAAAGAAACCGGAAACCCATTTAATTTGACGGACGATCAATGGGAAGCCCTCGTTGTTGGTATTTGTGCCGTCATCGCCATCAGCAAACCCGTTCAGGAAAAACTCGCCGGTGCCATCCCAAGATTTACAAATGAAATGGGTGGTCGCTCAGCAATCGGCTTGGCCACCACCGGCCTCGTTGCGGGTCTCTCGTATTATATCATTCAAAGATACATCATGAAGAAATAAATTCATTTGAACTCTAAAACATATTTATTTTTAAACGACTGTTCGTAGTTTAAAAATAATTGAACTAAACTATTTGATTTTTAAAATGAATTATCAACTGATCTCATACCTGCATATGGATCACCACCTCTATACAAGGGCACTAATATGACAACGCTGATGATGAGCATCGCAATGTATGCCCCATAGACTGCTCGTGTTTTCTCCTTATCCACACCGAATTTGGCAATGCCATCCGAAATAACGCCACTTGCTTTAGCGAGACCCAACATGAACAACCCTGAAAGTGTCACCAAACCAAGAACAAAACCCCAATCAATGGCCAAAGTTCCATTGAGAACAATAGACCGAATGAGTAGTGGAATCATAACAAACGCAGTTACGAAATTGTATACAAACCCTTGACCCAACGAGTGTAGTAAGAATGTCGTTATATACAGAATAATCCAGAATACAAACTTCATCATTTGTATGGCATTCATGTCCTGTTAAACTACATTGAGATTTTTTTTTTATTTATCCTGAATGTAACTTGTACAAAATCGTGTTTTATTATTGATTGGTTCATATATACCTAACTCATTTGAAATCTTTTTAAGTTTTCTTGTCTTTTCCCAGAACTCTTTGCTATGGTCATACTCCTGAACAGTTGAATGCGCGAGTTCATGCAGAAGAACATGCATTATTTCATTTGGTTCACCATCTATACACAATCCAATCTCATAGCCTTTGTTGGTGTTGTATCCAAGTGTATCAAAATATGGTCGTCTATGCGCGGTCAGTGGAATTTCATTTGATAATTGTTTGAAATCCTCGTCTCCGTTTTCCCTGAGGTGTTCCCGGAGTATAGTATATCGTTCTTTGACAATTTTCAAATTAGCGGGCTCGTTCGTGTTTAAGAATATAAATAGATTGATTACAAGAAGTAATAGTGCAACTATCATCCTCTCTTTCTATATGTAAATATAAATTTACTGTATAACTCTGAAATCGGGTGTCCACTGAGACCTTCCCACATCTCCATCTGAAATCCTAATTTTTCTAAATATGTAATCAGCATATCCTTATATGCGATAGGTTCTACCTTTGCGCTATCACCATAAAAAGGTGTATCTTCTAAATGAACTATCAATCGCTCTCCAAACTGACCATATCCAGCGTTTCTTTCCAACAAAAAATAATTTCCAATGACATCCGTGTATGGTGTTCTGAATAAAAGTGTTTCACTATCGGGAATGATGCCTATCAACTTACCACCCGGTTTCATTCTTTCTCGTATCTCTTTCAAACTTTCATGAAATAATTTCTCCGTCTTAAAAATATAATGTAATGAGAAATTATAACATATGATGTCAAACTTTCTATGAGGACACTTAAATATATCGCCTTCATAAAAATTTACATTTATTTTCATATTTCTTGCTCGTTTTTTTGCTTCTTCTAACGCAGAGTGATCGGGGTCGCACATATTTATGTGTGCTCCCTGATCCCTCCATTTTTGAAGATCACCTCCGAACCCTGCTCCAACATCGAGGATAGCATCGCCTTCTCTGGTGACATCTTCGATGAGGGTTCGCTTTATCAAATTGTGATTTTTACGAAGTTCCTCCATTATGACTTACTTACGACGTGCTTCAAAACTTTATATGCCTCTTCCTCGTCCACATCAAACCATGTTCCGTAAAAAACTTGATGTAAATACGAAGGAACACCATCGAGAGAGATATCAATTTCTTTACATGGCACTGTAATCCATTCACTTTGTATACATTTTTTAATATCTTCGAAGACACCTTGGTCGTGAGCAATCACTGGTTTCTTAAAATAATTTGCCTCCAACATTGGAAGACCGACACCTTCACCCCGTGTAAATGATATGACATAATCACACACATTGTAAAGTGCTGCCAATTTTTCCAAAGAAATCTTGTCCGTCATTATTTTTATATTTGTCGACCATGTTAAACCATCATCCTTGTTTGTCTTGACTATTAATAAGTGTTTGGTGCCTTCCATGGCTTTTGCAAATACTTTTGTCAAAGTGGTTACATTTTTTCTTGTATCATTGGTGCCCACGTAAAGAAAAATTTGAGAGTTTGGATTTATAGTCTTAGGAAGAACCGGTGGCTTCATCCGAATTAAATCTGATGTATACCAATTCATGGATTCACAGGTGACACCCCGACGTTCCAATATATTTTTAAGATAGTCAAATGGAACAATGACTTTATCGAAACATTTCATATTCTCGACAATCATGGGATGAATATCTGTTGTTTCGAACATTGTGTATAAATATTTATTTTTTTCCTTCATCTGTGAAACAATAGACGGCCAATGGGGAAAAGTCTCAACAAGTTCAGACAAGGTTATAGTATCTTCATCTTCGTCCCCAGTTATACCACAGTGGGGACCAAGGAAAAAACGACCAACGACTTTTCCAAACATTTACTTATCATAGATTTAATTCTCTAAATGAAGCCAGTAATCCACAGCTAAATCTCGACGTTCAACTGCGCAGGCGTAATCCAATCCTTCAACAGGACATGGAACGGTTTCAACTTCAACATCGGACACGAGATCTTTACGAACATATGTCAACTCAAAGGCTCTCGGAAAATATCCATCAACCCACGGTTGAAGAAGAGCATTATTGGCATGAAAATGAACACACACAAAATGTTCATTCAATTGTCCGAATACCTTTTTGAAGATTTCTTCCATTCTCAACATATATCCACCATCTAGGGGTAAATGGAATTCCAATATAATTTGTGAAAAGTTTGTTAAATATTTAATTTTTTCATTCAAGACACCCCATTCCGAACCTTCTATGTCTATCTGTGCCATTAAATTCTTAGATGTTTGGTGTCCGTTTCGTTGGATATGTTGATCAAGTGTTCCGAATAGTCTTCCATCTTTATCTTTTCCTTCGGTGAATAAGAGACCTTCATCAAAAAAGTGAATGAAATCTGGTTTATTGGTGATACCTTTGAACGGATCATAGACATAACATGGTTTTTGATATTTTTCATAAAATGCATTTTCAAAAGTGATATTATCATCACATCCGTAGGAATATAATGCATCATATCCACCTTCAATATCTGCGACGACATATCCTCCATCACGTTTTTCTCCAAGACGAAATTTTTTCAAATTTGTTTTATGTGGAACGACCAATGTCCTCATCGTTTTCATGACATCTAAAAACTTTTTCTCAAACTCTGTCATTATACGAAATTAAAGAAGTATATCTCTAATACATCAGAATGCAGATCACCGAAGTTCCTACGCTCACATACGCCGTTGAAGTATGTAACGAAGATCGCGAACTCTATTCCCTGTTATCTTTTCTAGTGAAAACAAAATCATCGGACGATGACATTAACGTCTTAGTTGATTCTGGGAAAGAAACACGCGAAGTTTCCAATGTTTTGGAGCAGTTCAAAGATACTATCAAAGTGTGTCGTCGTCACTTTGACGGTGATTTC
>Ga0222712_10007891_pt1 | contig 10181 bp, 10 predicted proteins | sample C33_657DmetaG_FD_165043 | JGI IMG/M metagenome (GOLD analysis project Ga0222712, IMG submission 165043) | Estuarine water microbial communities from San Francisco Bay, California, United States - C33_657D | ecosystem: Environmental > Aquatic > Marine > Unclassified | place: USA: California...
AACTCACATCCTTCAATTGGTTTAACAAACTTAAGTTTTGGTATGTTAACAATTGTAATTTTAGAGTATTCAGTATCTTGACAGTTATATGGTGTTAAACCAATCATCATCCATTTATACGGACCTGGAACATAACCTGTTGGTGTTGTTGTTCCGTTAAAGAATCTACCATCAGGATAACTTATAATAGTTCCACCTTTATTACTTACCGCTAATTTTAATACGTCTAATGGAATTAAAGATGCACATATTGTAGTGTCTTTAACCCTAAGGTCAGATGTGTCATGAACTATAATATTGAAACTATCAATCCTTGTACAACCAAATTGTGAACTTACGTATTTAATGTTGTATACACCAGGTCCTGTACTTGTTTTGAACACTCCCGTTGAAATGTTTGTTGTTACTTTTGGATGTGTTCTATCACCATTAACGTCTTGAATATAGATGGTTCCACCTGTTGGTTTAACACCATTAATTGTTATATAATCAAACATATTAATGTTAATACCTGAATTCACACAATAATCAGGAATTGTTTTGATAATAACATTTGGTTCAGCAATTATAGTAACATCAACAGTATCAGTACTTTGACATCCAGTTACCAAATCTCTTACCGTAAGTTTGAAAGTATATTTTCCTTGATAATAATCTTGAGATGGTGCACCAAAGTTAAATTTAATGTTTGGTATTGAGTTCGTAGAAATATTATAAAGTAGTTTAGATGTATCCACACCATTAGGTGCTCTAACAACTTCCCATAACATGTACACACCATTTTTGGTTGCTGGTCTTATTCTCAAATTGTCCATCATCATTGACCCAATATCTTGACATACTGTTGCGTTTCTTAATTGGATAATAGGTGTTCCATAAATTACTTGGGTATTTGAATCCATGTTGGCACATCCATTTGTGTCGTTGAACTTGACATATATTTTGGTGGTGTAATTGTTACCTCCCTGTAGTTTGCTGTTATCCAGTGATTGGGTGTTGAACAGGAATCGTCCGTTAGATGGATTCGTAACAATGTTTCCTATTTTATTTTTGCTTCCGCTCCATATTTCATATGTTCCAAAGTTATGAGGTTTAACCAAGAATGGTTCCATCCATATACTACCATAAGAATAACATTGTGGTTTCAATGGTTTTGGGTCCCAACCAATTTTTGGTAATGGTTTAACTCTTACGAACATCGTGTCCATATCTTCACAAGTGTGTCCGTTTTGAGTCAATACAGTCTTTAATGTAAACATATAAGCTGATTTTGTGATATCAGATTTTAACTTATAGGTTGATAAAGTACCCAATCCACCCCAAGTATATGTTGGAGTTAAAATAAATGGATTGTGAGACGCATTCAATGTGAATGTGTCTTTATCACAGATTGCTTGGTTTGGTCCGGCATTGGATATTACGGTGTCATTTACAACAAGTATTGCGGTATCATACTTAACACACTTGTAAGTAGTATCAGTAATTTTAACCCAATAAGTTCCTCTAAGGTTTGTTGTCATATAACGAGTGGTGTCACCAGTACTCCACAAGTATTTCACCGTATCATTATTCTGACCATCAAATGTATTAGTTTCATACGTACAGATAACCTTATCTGAACCCAAACTAACAACAGGAAGTGGTTTAACAAATGTTAATGTTGTATCACGGAATTTACAACCATCACCATCAATAACTTCTAACATCAATGTTGAATCTTTTTTGAAGTTCTTTATGGTTGTATAATCCAATGTATCACCATTGTTCCATTTGTATTTCAATGTTGGTTTACCAGCAATTACTTTAGCTTTAAGATTAAAGGTTGTTCCATAACAAGCAAAGCTATCAGCATCCGCTAATATAACTTTTGGTGGTTGTGTTAGATATACAGTATCACTATAAATTGTAACACATGACTGAGCACTTGTTAATTTATGAACTATAATGTACTTACCTTCATAGTAGTAATTCATAGTGTCAGTTTTCTTTGACGAGTAAAATAACTCTTTAGCCAAAGTATCTCTTACACTCCAAGAATAACTTGCTGCTGCATATATTTCATACGCCTCCATGGCAAATCTACCACACTTTAATTGCGTATATCTACGTTTTGATTTAGGTTTTGGATTAACCTTAATCTTGAATGAACGAATTGAAGTTGCTGGTGGTTCACAGTGTTGGTCACTAACTGTTACTGTAAATGAATATGATATATCGGAAGCTGAACCAATTGGTGGTGTCCACTCAAACCATGCGTAAGATTTACGTTTATCGGGCCAATCACTTTTATTTGCCAATGTAAACTTTGCACCGGGAATACCATTGTTCCATTTCATCGTGGTTGTATCAGGAGTTGTTTGATACGGTGTAAATGTCTCATCATCAGATTCCACTTTGAATCTTAATGTTTCACCTTCACAAACTTGGTATGTAAATTTTGGACCAAGAGTTGGTGCTTTATTATAACCACAATCATCTCTAACCCATACTTGCATATCACGTCTTGTTCTACCAATGACACGCCATACACCTGTTGTGTCTTTTCTCCATTCTGTTTGTTCTACACATATAACTGCCGACTCGTCACATTTAGTTGGTGTTGTAATAACATCACCATTTGTGGTATCAAAATAAAAACCTCTTGGTGGATTTGTTTTTGGGTTTGGTGTACAGTTAATAGTTGTGGGTGGAACACAGTACGGTGTCATTGGAACTCTTGAGGTAAAAGGAGATGAATACGAAACTGAATTGTTGGGAATACCTTGAAGTCCATTAACTAATTTATAAGAAATTGAATCGTAATCTATTGTATCAATAGCACCATTATTATAATACCAAGGCTGATTACAACATAAAAAAGCAATAGGCGGATTTGATAATTGAGGTGAACTATTACATTTGTTCTTCATTTTTAGAAGATTACAAATGTTAACCATTGCAGTTGCGTAAAAATTTTGAGATGCCGGACCTGTTGTAATTGCACCATTTCTACAACACTCGTTAACATAAAATGTAACTTCACAGCATGTTGATTTATTGACAAAATTATTTAATGGCGACGTGTTAAAATCAATCGTAGCTTCAAATGTATGTTCCTCAACACCTTTACCCGCAAACCCTGAATTGGGTGAACCACAAGGATTACTTGTGGTAGAACATCTTGTAGTTACGTCTTTAATTGATGTCCTTGATAAACCGCTTAGAGTGTAACTTCCGCAACCATTACCACCGTTTAACCCTGCGTAGGCACCAAACGTTGGTGTACCCATTGGGACACCTCTACAATCTCGGTAAACTTTTGCAATTATTTTGTATTTTCCATTTCCCAAACATTTGTAGGAAATATCGGCTCCCATCATGTGAGTTGCTTGTACAGTCAAGAAACTGAACAAAGTGATAATCAAAAGTAATAATTTTCTCATATAATATAAGTATAGACAATTTTAACCATTAGAAAGTATCCCAACTGTAAAAAAAATCCCCCATTTTTAATGTGAGGGATTAAAATAAAGGTATTCTTACTATATTAATTTAAACTCAAATCGGTCTTTCATTACCTGTAACTTATCTTCAGGAACATTATGTTGGTTAACACCACCATGTCGGTTTTCAACAATGATTGAAAATACCCTATACCCCCAACTTTTAGCAAGTTCCATATACGGTTCCATCTCCCAAGCTTGAGTAAATGTGTTAGAAACTACAATATCAGAATGTTCACCTGTGGTAATATTCAGAATCATTGCATTATGTACTTCATCTTGACACCATTTGTGTGCATCTTTTAATTTAGACGGGTCAAATTTATATTCACCGTCCACCATAAAAAATGTGTCAGTTTCAAAATGAGTACAACCAAGTTGTTTTGCCAAAGTAGACTTACCAGCACCTGGTATTCCACGTAATAAATAAAGGTTTTTTCCTTCAGATGTATAAGTTGTCATATTAGTCAATTCTTTTTTCGTGATGGTCTTTAGGTAATGTCAATTTTTTGTTAGGTCTGTCTTTCATAATTGAACGAATTTCTTTAATGTTGATTGGGTATAATCCATTCCCATCAACACCCACGTCCATTGCTTTACCTTCATTAATTCTAAGGTGTGGAGGTAAGTGAACGTGACCGTGTAAGTGAATTACACCATCGTTCATTCCATTCCAACTGGCAATTGGGTAGTGCATACATACAATTGAAAGTTTATCCATTTCTTTTCCATTTGGAATTCTTAAATCCAAGTGGATATAATCTTGAGTTGATGTAAACAAACTTTGTATATTCTCTTTGTTTCTACGAATGTGATGGTCGTGGTTTCCATAAACCAAGTGAACATTTTTACATATGATTCTGTTACGAAATTCTTCAATTTGTTCAAATCCACCAAAAGACCAGTCACCCAAGTGAATTAAAACATCATTTTCACCAACCATTTCATTGATGTTATTGACCAACGTGTCATTCATATGATTAAGTGATTTGAAATCACGGGTCAAATTATCCGCACCGCTCCAACGAGTCGTAGCACGACAAATATTTGAGTGTGAATAGTGAGTATCACTCGTAAAAAATAACTGTTGACCTTTTTCTAATACTATTTTCATCTTTTAATTTATTTGAATGTATATTGAAAACGTAACTACGAGAAAAAAATACAAACACCATAATAGTAATGGTATTATTCTCTTATTAAGTTTCATACCACAAAGATAATATAAAATTTTTAACTAACCAAGTACTTGTAACCTTCTTCAGTTTTTTCAACTGACACATCAATATCAAGGAACACCGCATTTTGTTCACCAGCATGTAAACCCAAAATGTTATAATCGTAAAATTCTTCAGCCTCACCCATTGTCATCAAATCTCTCTCACATAATATTGATAATATTTTGGGTTTAGAATATAAGATTCGTCTACCATTTCCAAACTCCTCAACAATTCCAATAATCGCCTCCTCAAGTCCATCTAACAAAATGGCACCTTCAGCGTATTCGTCTAAATCTATTGTAAAACTCATGGGAAAAAATAATATGATATTCTTTGTTCCTTATCAAATACAACAATACCAAGACCATTTTCAGTTTGTTTAATAACCATTTCCATGACTCTTTGTGCCTTAGTATTGAATACTTTGACGTATGCTGCATCATCAACCCTTGAATATGATAAGATATCGTAATTGACAACTCCGTTTGAAATCATTCCTGTGTTTTCATTAGAGATATTAAAAATCCAATCACTAACAAATGATGTGTAATCATTGTTTGATACAAAATCCCATTTATCTGTTTGATAGTTGAATATCATTTTTGATGTTGATACTGTATTTGTTCGGATTTGTGTGGTCGTGTATTGACCAAATAGACTTGTTGAAAACAACAATAGTAGGGATAGGAATATATTTTTCATCGGATTTTTTTTGGTCAAAAAAAGGGGGAAATGGAGTTTAGGGCTTTTACAAATTACCAAGATGCTATTAGACTTAAATCACCATTTCCTTACCCTGTAGTGAAATTGTAATAAAGATTAAAATTATAATCAAGTAGATTTACAACAATTATTATATTTATTAGGTATGAGATACATGTTAAACATTTCTGACGAAGAAAAACAAGCCTTGTTAAATCAACATAGCAAGCCATATGATGGTTATCAAACATTAAGATTTCCTGAACCTGATAACAGACTTCGTACTTATGACCCAGCTGGTGATAAGGGTGGAATTACTGTTAATAACAGAGGTGAAGTTAAATCATACACTAATGTTGGTATTAATGAATCAATGGGTGAAAAATGTGAATGTGGTGGTAACATGTATGAAGGTGAATGTATGGAATGTGGATATAAGGCAGGTGGACCTGTTGCTGAACCACATTACGGAGCGTTTGATTACGTTGAAAATGAAATGTGTGAATGTGGTGGAATGTATAACGAAGGTGTTTGTAACGAGTGTGGTGGAAGTTACATGAATGAAGATATTACAGAACCTTATTCAGAAATTGATTTTTCTAATTATGATTTTGATTCAAAAGGACCTGAACAATTTGAAGATGATGATGTTTATTCATTAGATGATAAAAATGACATGTCATTAAATTTATCAGCTGACGGTGAAGAAATGTATCCTGAAGAAAAACCAGCATATGAATTTGATTCACCAGGTCCTTATGGTTCTACAAATACTTTTGAAGGAATTGAAAACCCTGACAAAGTAAAAGAATCAATTAAAGAATCTTTGAATTGGTTCAAAAGATTCTCAAACTTTAACTAATTTTGTTTCTTCAAGTTTTTTAGCAACCAACTTCATCAAATGTTGATGAGTTTTAAAATCTTTATTTTTTGCATAATAAAGATTTACATAGTTCATTGCGTTTTTTAACTGTGGATATGTCCTACAAGATTCAATAACAACACAGGCTTTACGGAATTCAATCAAATTTGGTTCAGGTTTAGTTTTTTTAAATAACATATTTTTTTGGGTTTAATGTGTCTTTTCTAAATTATTAAGATATTTTGATAAGCAAAGATAAATATTTTTTGCAACAAAACAAAATGGAAATAGTAGAAATTATTTCCTACCACCAATCTGAAAACATTACTGAAGTTACCTTTAGATTAATGAATGATGAAGAAGACATGGTTAGGACAGATGTAATCGAAAACAACTTCTTTGAGGAATTTGGATACGATTACTTAGCACCAGTTACTGACTGGTTATTTGAAGAAGATTCATTAGAAATTAATAACGAGTTCCCTGAATATTTGGACGAGGACGAACTTATGTTGTTTTTGAATGAATTTTATATTGTTTATCCTGATAAAATTCCACCAGCAGAATACGAATAATATACAATACTGTTGTATTTATTGGTAATGCTTAACGAGGAATTGAAAAGAATTAAACAACTTATGATGGTAGAAGACGAAGAACCTGCTGCTGAACCAGCGGCTGCTCCTGAACCATCTACACCCTCATCATCAAGTTCATCATCAAGTTCATCAAGTGGTGCTGAAAGTGGAAAGGCATATCCATCGGTAACAAAATGGGAATCAGGAGTATCAAGAGGTAGAGCAAATCCTGTTGGAAATACAAAATGGGAATCAGGTTTAACAAGAGGTAAAGCCAATCAAGTTGGTGTTACTAAATGGGAATCAGGAACTAAAAGAGGAAAAGGTAATACGTTACTATAATGAAAGAAAATAACCCACAAGATATATTAAAAGATATTTTACTTAAAATGAATTACGATTTAAGTAAAACATTGTCAGAACAATCAATAAAAGTACCTGACAGACAAGGAATGCCTAGTGATTATTTAGGTTCGGGAGGTAGGTTTCAGGCACAATTTCCAGAATATGACCCAAAACAACAAGAAATATTATCTAAAACCGTGAGAGTATCACCCTCAGAGTATACAAAAAAATTAACTGAGGAACAATATCAAGAATTTTTTAAAGAAAGAAATAGAATCGTAAAATTGCCACCATCATTTAAAGCAACAGAATATAATAAAAAATATAGCGAAGCATTATCTGAGTTTCAAAACTACGATAAAAAATATGATGATTACTATTCGGCAGAAAAAACATATTTAAATCAATTAGAATATATTACTGCATTATATTATCCCGAAAAATGGACACCAAATTTAAAAACACCATTTAATGCACATGATGGTTTATTATTAGTTGCGGTTGGTATATTTGCAATACCGTTATTGTTAGCCGCTGCTGGTGCTTCAACGGTTGTTGTTAGTGGTGCGTTTCTTGGTGCTCAGATTGTTTCAACATCTGCCGATATTGCGGACGCTCTTTTATATCTAAACGAAGGGAAATTAGAAATGGCAGGACTTTCTGCCATATTTGCAGTATTACCATTTGTACCAAATTTATCCAGATATTCAAAAGAATTGATTGAATCAGCAGTAAAAAAATATTCAAAAGGTATCGCGACGAATAAAGTGGAAAGTGATATTGTTACACAATTAACTAAAACAGAAACTAAAGAGCAAATAACCAAAGCCGCAGAACAAGTAGCATCAAAAAAATTAACACCCGAAATTAGTAAATCAGTTTCACAGGGTATTGCGAAAGTTAAAAATATGGTATCAAAAGGTGCAAACATAACTATAAAAGCCATGAATACTACTATTGGTGGTGTTGCAACAACATTGGTTGGATTTTATGTGGTGGGACAAACGTATCAGAATGCGGTAGCATCATATAAAAAATCTCAATTATCACCATTTCAAATTTACGAAAAGTTACTTAGTCAAAAAAAAATATCATTATCTTGGAATGATTTAAAATGGGTCTTTGGCAGTGATGGTAGTGTTTTGGATAATCAAAAATTAGGTGCCGCATTACTATCAGGATATAATGGTGAAAATTCAAATGAGTGGTTGTATAAAAACGCAGATTTTAGAACTAAAACTTGGAATAACAAATGGTTACCTATCTACCAAGAAGAATTAAATAAACAAAAATATCAAACAGATGTTTTAACTTCTTTATCAAAAAATAACTCTTTGGAAAACAGACAAAAGGTAAAACAACTTCAAAAAGAAAAAATATTGACTGATGAAAATGGTGTAAAACGCACTGAGGATGATTTTAAAAAAATTGCTGATGAAATATTGTCAGACAAAAATTTGTTTGACGTAAGCAAACCTTTTAAACAAAATTAATATTTATCAATATGAAAAAAAATATGTTAACCGAAATTAATAATATTCGCAGAATTATGGGTCTGCATTTAATAATGGAGGATACTAAAACTGAAATTTATAATTTATTAAAAAAACTGAGTAGCGAATCTACTTCTGAGGTAGAAAAAAATGAAATTAAGGCAATTTTAAGACGTGCAAATGTTACTGACGAAGAAATACAAAGATTATTAAGAGGTGGTGAACAAACATTAACTCAGTTGACCCGAAAAATTGAAGGTAATTTAACAGTAGAATTGAGTGATGATTTAGAAAAAATTTTAATTAAGAGTGGTGTTGCGTCTGAAGCGTTCAGAGAATTAGGTGAAGGTTCAGGTGCAAGATTAATAGATAGTGTTGAAAGTTTATACACGGCGATGAAAAACGGTCAAATAACAATGGAAGATTATTTGGCAAGAAAAGATGCTATTTTAAATAGATTTGACGAAGTTTTTAATCGAGAAGAAATGGAAAGAGCGACTAAATCTATGGAAAAAAATGTTGATACTAAAATTGAAAATGCTCGTAGAGCAGGTGAGGATATTGTTTCAGATATTGAAGTTGATATCCCAATCGAAGATATTAGGGTTAATAACCCATCACTTGAGTCTTTGGAAATACCTACAGGTTCAATTGAAAATCCGGATGATATTTTACTACAGGTATTTTCACCGAACGCAGTAAAAAAAGTTAAAAAGGAATTTAAAAGTTACACTCAAAAGGAAATTAGAGACCAATTTGATAGATGGAAATCTGATAAAAACCTATCAAAAACCCAAATAGAAAAATGGGACAAGTTTATGGAAAACATAGATAAAAATTGGTGGGAGAAATTATCATTCAGAACAAAAGCATTCTTCATTGCTGCCGTACTATATGGTCCAAATGTTATCTATATGATGTTAAAGATAGGTTTGCCAGAAGATGCATTAATTTTAGTTCCGTTTGTGGGTCCTTTATTAAAACCATCTGAAGAAGAAAAACAAAAAAAGGAAAAAACCCAAGAAATTACAGATTATTTAACAAGATTAGAAAATTATAGAGTTTTGTCAATTGACGGTAAAAAAATATCAGATATGGACGATTTCTATTTAAGTAAATTAATTGAAGATTTTGGAACAACACAAAACCAGTTAAAAAATAAAATACCTGATAATATTAAGAGCTTGGTTAATTCCAAAAAAGGAACGTTAGATGTTTACGGTATGTATCAATTTGGTGAAGAGGTTTCTAACGAAATTAACAAAATTTTATTAACTGTACCTGAAACAAAGAATTTTAAAGTTGAATTAATTAAAGAGACTGATAGTGATTATTTGAAACCAGGTATTAAAACCACATTAAAAGGTTTTAAAAATCTTTTAGTAATGCCCGACGTTGATAAAAGACAAAAAACTAGTTACGAACAACCAAAACCTAATTACCCGACCAATTTTTAATTATGAAAAAAGTATTAGTTGAACAACAAGATAAGGTTCAAA
>Ga0222712_10007892_pt1 | contig 10181 bp, 13 predicted proteins | sample C33_657DmetaG_FD_165043 | JGI IMG/M metagenome (GOLD analysis project Ga0222712, IMG submission 165043) | Estuarine water microbial communities from San Francisco Bay, California, United States - C33_657D | ecosystem: Environmental > Aquatic > Marine > Unclassified | place: USA: California...
TAATCCAATTTTAATATATTTTTGAAAAAAAATTATCGTCACAATTTTAAAATACTTTTTTCAATGATGAGACCTTAATTTTTTTTATGGTCTCAATAAAAATTCAAAAAATCACGTTTTTCAAAATCCCAAAAGTATTTTCATTTTTCAAAAATGGACAAAAATAAATGTCCAAAAATCGATTTTCAAAAATAATCTTGGATTTTCGAAAAATATTGCATTTTATATAATAAATGGCCAAAACAACTTAAAGAAGTTCGGAGAGAAAAAATTGATTTAAAATAAGTAAAAAATATAAACACAAATTACTATTAACCTATAACAATGAGTTTACAAAGCCCTTTTCAATTATATAAATCAAATAAACCCGAATTCTTGAGCAAATTATGTGCTGTATGTTTATGTACTTTGTTTTATCCAGAAAGTCAAGGAAATGACAAGTTTATTAGTTGTTTGCGACTCAATTGCAATCATATTTTTCATAATGATTGTATTCATAAAACAATGAATCATAATCATTTTAATTGTCCGGAATGTAGAACACCCATTGCAAAATTACAAAATATAGATAAGTCGTTAGAATTAGCCATACGCGACGATGCGTTTGATAATGGAAATATAGATCCAACTTTAAAAATTTTATTTGAAAATACTGGTTTAAATGTTGACGACTATCCTTACCACAAAATTGTGTTTGAACGTTGGCGAAATGAGAGAAAATAATATATATATATATATATATATATAATGATTACAGATATTCTTGATTTAGAAAGAGGTAAAAACTATTTGGTTGAATACAGGGAGCCTGGTAGCCGCACGATAAATTTTATAGGAAAGTTTAGACCCGGAAGATATTGGCCTCCGACAGATTATTTACCTTATAATCTCTCGTTCGAAATTATGTATTATTACGAACTCGACTTCGACACAGATGTAAGGTTGATAAAGTGGAAACCATGGAATTGGAGAGTTGATGAAGAGTTGTATCCTCAAGACTTAAATTCTAAACTGATTAATCCTAAACGTGGGCTATTGTCAAGACTTACTCCAGAAAAATTTTCATATGAATTTTTTAAAATATATTCTTTGGGACCATCAGGACAACTTATAACACCAACTACACCACCAAATCAAGTTCCTGAACTTTCTTATTTAATATCTGGTAATGACCCCAAAACAAAATTCAGTAAACTTCCTAAAGAAGTAACTGAAAACATTAAAAGTTTTTTGGGTGGAAAAAGAAAATCAAGAAGGTCAAGAAAATCAAGAAGGTCGAAAAAAACAAGAAAATATAAAAGAAAATAAATTATATATATATGGGAGACATCCAAACTTTAAGAAAACCAAGTAATATTCCGCCTGTAACTCTTGAAGAATTAAATGATTATAGTGAGGGAAATAAAGATCGATGGGTTAACAGTCATAAAACCGGACCATCAATACAATATGCTCGCGCATTCAATGATAATAATATTTACTATTTAGCATCCAATTTGGTAAACTATACAGGCAGGGAGGAAATGATAGGATATGTTAAAAGAGGTTTGGTATTTTTACCTTTTTACAAACGGATTATTAAAACAGGGGGGCCAACGGGAAAATGGGAGGACTATACCACAAATTTTGATATAGGTGGTCAAAAAAAATATCTATTTGTATATGATTTAGGTCCCAATGAACGTGCTGAAAGTGAAGCAAGAAGAAGCCAAGAAGACGAAGAAAGAGCAAGGAGAAGAGCAGCAGAAGACGATACAAGAGACTCAAGAATGGTAGAAGAAGAAATACAAAGGTCACTTCAACTTATGGAAGAAATGAATAAGCAAAGAGAAACGGAAGAAAGATCAAGAGAAGAAAAAAGACAACAAGCGGCAGCAAGATTGAGAGAAGCAGAAACAAAAGGAGAGAGTACAGGTCTTGAAGGAGTTCAATTGAAAGATTTTCAAAAGCAGTCAGATATTGGTGGTCGTAGAACACGTCGTCGTAGAAGAAGCACTCGTCGTAAACTTAAACAAAGTAGAAAAAGTATTCGTAAACTTAAAAAATCTAAAAAATCTAAAAAATCAAGAAAATAAAAATATAATTAATAATTTTAATTCTTATATTTTTATTTGTAAGCAGCAGAACCAGATGTAGTATTATATGTATTTGGTGATTGAGAGAAATGATTAGAACTAAATACTGCTGTAGGATAGTAACGATAAGGACTTGGTTGCGAAGCGGGAAGCTGATATTGTGGTAAAGACTTGTAATAACATAGCTTCTTATTTTGAAATTGAAATACTGTCGGACTATTGCAACCAGGCGCTTTATTTTTCTCGTAATTCACATAACTATTCTTGTTATTTATAGCAGCCGAATTTGTTGTTATCGTTTCAACATTCAATTTAAGCATTCTTGTAGAACTTTCAACTGCACCTTGTACTGCAAATTGAGGATTGTTTGGTTTATATACAGTAAGTTTGCAACCATTAGGATTCGATGGTCCGGCAAATGGAACACCCCAATAAGGATTATTAATAAACGTACTGAATTCAGCAAGAGCATTTACTTTTTGATTGGCGGGTAAAGAATTCAAATAGTTAAATAACGTATCAAAATTGTATGCGTTTACAAGAGACTCATAATAAGTTACTTGGGATTGGGTTAGTATTCCCATATTTAACAAAATAGTCAACAATTTAATAACCAACGCATCTTCAGTGGCATCGTAAATCTCGGCATTTGGATAACAATTGGCCACATATGTATTACTTGTCGCAAGAGGACTTCCGGGTTTGGCATTGGCTAATTCAGCTAAAGTAATACCAGATTGAAGCAAAGCATTAGTGACTTCAATTGGTCTTGGTTGTTGAAAGTTAAATACCTTTTGGTCATATGTTTTACATCTGTTTTGTAAATATTGCTTGTGAGTCGTGTAATAATTTTTCTTTAAATTTGTATTGGCATAAATTGCGCGTCTTTTAGCCTTGTATTCTTCATTACAACATAAAACGGGGTTTGTTGTATTCGGTTCAGGATTCTCTGTCAAATAAGTATTATTTGGATAATACGAAGAAATAATACCGACACCTTCGCACGTTTTACAATCTTGTTGTAAATCATTAAAATTACCGCTTATATCGAGTGTATTTTGTTTAATAATAAAACTACCCGGATTATCGAGCATTTCATTAAGTAGACCACGACCACCAGCGCCGCCACCCAATGATGAACCCTTACTGGATGCGACAAAACGATTCATATTGTAATTAATTAAACTGGCTTCATTAATACTAATATTTATAGTATTATTATGCGGGTCTTTACCAGTTAAATTATTGGCAGTTATTGGGTTGACAGGAATTACTCTGCCCTTTCTAAAATGTTTGATTGGTCGTGCCAATCCAAAACCAGTTTGAAATACGTTACCGGGGTCATTATTTGTTAAAGGTCTAATATGACCAGGTGCTGTCCCAACAGGATTACTTTCAATACCGCTTCCCTTCCATGGTAAATATTGTTTAGTAAAATAAGTACTTTTATGATTATATCCTGATGCTGGCATTGCTCTCATTCCTTGTGGATAATAAGCTGTTGACATTTATATTATTATTAAAGAAAATAAAACTAATATTATATTATATTAATGTTAACATTGGTAAACATATTGATACTATTTTTTACTATATTAGTTATTTATCAAATATTTTTAGCGTATTTTGGAGATGACATTATAGAAGGATTAGAAAATCAAAGTAACTCACAATATAAACCATATGATTCTAATGATGCTTTAATTTTAGGTAAACAAAACGCCGGTAACATTGTTGTATTAAAAAATCAAGTAGATCAATTATCGGGATTAAATCAAGAAGTCCAAGATTTAAGCGGAAATGTAGCTAATTTACAAGATCAAGTTAATAATTTAATTAGCGCTCAAAATGATTATGCCAGCCAAATGGCACCAAGTACGGCACCAGATATAACCGGAACAACATCTGACTCGACTTCAGACACAACAACAGACACAACAACAACAACAACAACAAATTAAATAAACCAAAATAAAAATATTTATATAATTTAAGATAATGTCTAATATATTCGAAGAAGTTTTAAATGATGTTAATGGAGTCCAATCGCTACTATTAGGACCAACATATCCATATTATAACAACATTAAAACGCCAAGTCAACTTGGTATGAGTGATAAAGGAACCATACAACAAATGGGTCAAAATATAACTGGTTTAACTAATTATGTTGAAGTATTGGTTTCTGGAAAGAGTAAAGCGTCAAAAACTGGAGGGCCTTTAGGAAACAAATTTTTTCTACAAACTGGAGGGAAATGTGTTGATAATTCAGTAGATGGTTCAAATAACCAAGTTGATAGATATATTTATATTAATAATGTACCACAAGGGGATATCCCTTTTATATCAAGCGGTTTAGGTGTCAATTTTAGTGAATTTAGAGGTCTAATACCTGGAGCCATGAGTAATTTAACTGTTTTAAATCCTTTTGGATTATTACAATCTTTTTTAGCCGGTTCAACGCCTCCTTGCCAAGAAATAACTATGCAAACAATAGATGTTAATAATAATAAGTCAAGTGAAACACATTTTGTAACTGTTACTGATATTCAAAATATGAACCCGTGTAGTTTCCCCAATGGAAGAAATCCTATAACGAAGGTGAAATGTTCGGAGGCTTTTAGTACAGGTGTTTCGGCGGATGCTGCTTCTTTCGATATGCCAGATGACCCTTTGGCACAATTGTATTTTGCCAGCTTAGGACTTGTTGGGATATATATTTTATATCGTTTTATGGAAAAATCGCGTTAAAAAATTAACTACCAATTAAAAATAATATATTACAAAAGTTTTATATTATTTTATTTTTATTATTTTAATGTTTTCGGCAAGATTTTTTACACGATTTGCTGTGTCTATGACGGCGTCTGGTTCTGCCGCCAAGTCTATTTCTTCCGCCAACAAATAGCGCGGATGCTGTGGGAACGCCAGAAACAGATTCCGCAGTAGCAGCTAAATCAGTCAATGACATATTTGAGGTATAATCACCTCCGCGCATACTACGTCTTCTTTTTCCTTTTCTTCCTCCAGTACCGGGAGGGGGATAAGCGGGTGGGGGTACATCAGGCTTTTCTTCTTCACCCCAACCAAAAGGGTTGTACCAAGAACCTCCTCGTCTACTCCTACTTCTACTTCTCATACTTTTTTTAGGCATTTATAATATATTAAAAGAAATTATATTATAATTTTGATTATTAATTTTCATTATAAAATATTTATGCTGTATTGACATAATGCTTGTATGCATAATAAGCGGCTAAACCGCCTAAAATTTCAACAATTATGTATGGAAGTACATCTGATTCAGATAATTTTCCAGCACTATAGAGAGAAATAGTGACAGCAGGATTAAACGAACCGCCTGAAATAGGACCTCCCAACAAAACACCAATTGCTAAAGCAGAACCAATAGCCGCCCAATTTCCGGTAGCAAAAATTGTAAAAACAAGAAGCATCGTTCCTAAAAATTCAACAATATATTTGTTCATTATATGTATTATGTATATATTTTTTAGAAATATATTTTTTATATTTAATATATTTTAAATATAAAATTACTTAATATTTAATTATAAACGAGTCTACCATTTAGGATAGTAAAAGGACCAAGACCACTATAATCTCTCATGATTTCCATTGCTCTAAAACTACCAACTGTTCTCTTCAAGTAAGCATACACTCTACCAGCAGAACCATTTTTTGTGCGAGGACTACTAATTCCAATAGAGCCGATAACGCGATTACCACTACCTAAACCATACATGGGTGTCAAAGAAGGATAAGAATAACGAGGACCAGACATTTATACATATTGTAAATATAAAAAAATTATAAAATATATTATTTCTAAATTTTAATAATTTTGACGCACTATTGCTCCCCAAGCGCAAACTTGACCATTTGATAAACTTATGTTTTGAATTGCTCCCTTCTTTTTCGGAGCAGTGCATCCACCTGAACGCGCGCGTCTTAAACTACTTCGGGTGCTACTTGGCATATAATTTTTTGTAGATATAGGAGCCGCATTTGGCAGAGCAACCTTGTATCCACTCTGACCGACTGCGTTCGCTTTAAGGATATTAATATATAAAGACCCATCAATAGGAGGAATATAATTTGTATGAGACGAAATAGGGACTTGTCTTTGGGATGAATTAATTACATATCCTAAAGGCGACGATTGTTTTCCTAAAGCTATTTGTTGTTGTAATTGTTGGTTACTGACAGAAGTTCTTAAATAATGGTGTCTGGCATTTGTGTTCATATCTGTGTAAACTGGCTCTTGAGATGGGTAAAATTGAGGCGGTGTTGGTCTGATTCCCACCAATGTTCCGTAACTATGATACGGAATTTGGCAAGGTGTTTGATTTGTGCTTAATGGTCCAGTAATTGGCGCATTTACATAATTATTATAAGACATAGAACCAATATTTGTAGATACGGCGTATGGAGTTGTCATTTATATATATCCACTTTTAAAAAAAGTGGAGCAAAAATAAAATTCAAATTATATTAAAAAAATCCACTTTTTTAAAAGTGGAGCAAAATCAAAAAACCAACTTACTTTTTATTAACATAATTCGGATTGCCACAAAAAAGACAGTTCTGGACTGGCGGTTTAATAACATTGTTATATTTATTACACCGTGTACATTTGAAAATATTAATAAGATTTGAAATGCTTATATTATTAATATGTTGATTTGGTATTGTAGTGTTAATTTGCCTATCTGGTCTTTTCTTCATATATATATCCACTTTTAAGAAAAGTGGAGCAAAAACTACTTATAATTTAGATTTTAGTTTGGCTCAACCTTTTCTAAAGGTTGATTTAGTAGCGTCTAATTGCTCGTTGTGCTGATTGACTCGATTTAGAATCATCGCCACCATATGTAAGGTCATTGTAATTCTTGTTAACAGCTCGCTGCTTCAAGTATGTAGTGTAATCAGAACTATCATAAACATATTTAACGTTACAAGCAGCAGCAGGAATATTATTAATCATTTGAAGAGTGCTATAGATAGCAGATGGTACACAGCTGCCTTGAACTGAGCCAAAACGTTGGCTTAAACCTTTAAGGCCAGGTCTACTTTGGAATGACTGGCAAGTTCCGCCACAAGAATAATTCTCACGACTCAAAAGATCACCCGCGTTGTTAACGGCTCTAAAGGGAGTTGTAATAGATTTTTTCAAGTTATTGCGTCTTAATTGACTTGGGTAAGTTGTATTCCACGCCTCCTTCAAAGTCCAACGAATTTGCTCGAACTCGGGATATGTTTTATCGACATTTTGTGTGGATTGGGGCATCCATCCTTGAATAGCGCCTCCTGGATTCCTTACATTTTTTGCGAAGATACTAAAGGCAACATTGCTTCCACCAATTGGGTTACTATATCCTACAGACATTATATATATTAGAACAATATAAAATAATATTTCTTAATAAATTTTTATAAAGTTCTTAAAAAATTAAAAATATTAGATAAATATATAATGTTTGATTTTTTGATGTTATTAAGTGCCATAGTTATGATTTCACTAGACTTCGTCTATTTAAGTATAATGAAGGGATATTTTATGAATCAAGTAAAAAATGTACAAGGTTCCGCTTTAAAACTTAATTATTTTGGTGCGGCTATTTGTTACATATTTTTGATAGCAGGAATTAATTATTTTATTATTAAACCGCGTAAAAGTGTAAGTGATGCGTTCTTGCTTGGTTTAGTTATATACGGTGTTTACGAAACTACTAATTATGCACTGTTTAGTAATTGGTCTATAGTATCCGTAATTATCGACACATTATGGGGTGGCTTATTATTTGCCAGTACTGCTTATATTGTGGAAAAGTTGCGATACATATTTTAATTACTTATCTGCGTAATCGCTTATTACTTCTACTTAAATGATGAATATTTTTAACAATAACTGGTTTATGACTAATTGTATTGGAACGAAGTTTTATAAAAGGTTTTGCTGTATTCATTGTTTTTATCATATGATAGTTTTTAATAGTTTTACTATGAAGCTGTGTAATAAAATAATTTGGTATTATTTTTTGATTATGATTTCTTTTAGTATAATGTATATTACGTATATGGTTAGTGTTATATTTAATATCCGCAAATTCAGCTGTTTTTTTATTCATTTCTAATATTAGTTTTGTTTTTTCTTCAGGAGTATAATTTTTTGTATATAATTGGGCTACAAAATTAAGAGGATTTAATGTTTCAACTCTCATATTATTTATTTTTATAATGTAGTGTTTTTCCATTAAAACGTTATATAAAATTTCATTATTGTATTTTTTATAATAAACTCCTGGTAATCTACCTACAAATTTATTTGCTTGAATTAGTTTTCCATTATGTATAATGCCGTGATAATTACTTATATATGTTTTTTTATTTGGTATGTTATAACCTAATGAGTTTTTTTCAAAACAAACAATATTATTTTCAAGCATAATGGTTTCTGTAATTGCGACAATTTTTTTATTAAAAATAGTATGAACATCTGGGTCAATTAATTCAATATTTATCTCTCCTTGGTCTGTAGTAACAGGTGTTCCTGCTGGGAAGCAAATAGGAACGATTGGTGTAGGAGTTGGAGGAAAAGGTGGAAATCCGAAATATCTTGCTAAAATAAAGCATCGAAACGCACCTGAATCTTCAATATTTATAACTGTTCCTCCTACAAGAACCTTACCATCAGTCTGTATAGCAACAGAATAACCAATTTCATTATCAGTAATTGATGAAATCAGGTCTGAAAGTATATATCCTAATCCTGCTAATCCAAATGTCAAATCTAATGTCCCATTCGTATTAAAACGTGCCAATGAAAAGCCTTTGTCATTCGTTATTGTATTAGTAAAACCACCTGTAATGACTATTTTATTATCAGATTGTAACGCCAAAGCATTAGCACAACTTGTAAATAATGGAGTTGTGAGATCATAAGTGGGGGATAAATCAAGAACAGTTTGACCGCCTGTTCCAAACGAAGTATCTAATATTCCACTTGATGTAACCGCAGCTACTCCGAAACATTGTTCGCCTGATGTTTTTGTTATATAACTACTAATAATAATTTGACCAACACTATTTATTACAAGACCACTCGAAAAATTATAATTATAAATTGGCAAATTAGGAATAATAATTAGCCATCCTGGAGTTATACCTAACGAATTAAACGTCGTATCGAGGAGACCACCCGTAGTAAAACGCACTACAGAAAGGTTTTGACTGGCAGCAGGAGCAGGAGCAGGAGAATTTACACCTCCCGATACTATTTTTCCGTCTGTTTGGATTGATAGACAATTACAAAAATCTTCATTATTAGTTAACAAATTAAAAGCAGCATATACTGTCCCATTTAAATTTGTTCCAAACGCGGTGTCTAATATTCCAGCTGTATCTAAGCGAACTAAAGCTATAAAACTTTTGTTGTTAGGTAGTGCAAGTTTACGGACACCGCCTCCTAAAACTATATAGCCATCAGATGGCTGAATTATAACAGAGTTAGAATAACACTGATCAAAAAAATTCCCACCAGAATCAAAAGTACTAGGAGGAATTATAACGTAACCCAAACCGCCACCGAATGTCATCGTATCTAAAACACCTAAGGGTGTAAACCGAGCCACGAACATAGATGGTCGAAAAAAAGGAGCAGGATCAGGAGAAGAAGTGTCGCCTGTAACTATTATATAATCATTTGGTTGTAATATAACATCGTTCACGATACAACTTGTAAAGCCTAATGGCGCAGGTAGTAAAACTTTACCTCCTACACCAAAAGTTGTATAAAGAGAACCATCTGTATTATAACACGATAGAGTGATATACGACCCTGTTAAATATGTTGAATAACCACCCATTACTATTCTATTATCTGAACGGATAACAATAGCAACACCAGTATCGAATGGTAGGGGTTCAGGAACTAGTGTATTAAAACCGGTTGTTAAGAATCCATTAGGTGTATTAAATGTTGTTATATCTAAATCTGTCATATATAATATAATTATTTATATTATTTATATTATATTTATTTATTTATTTATCTGTCATCAATCGAGGTGCGATATTCATTGTATT
>Ga0222712_10007895_pt1 | contig 10179 bp, 9 predicted proteins | sample C33_657DmetaG_FD_165043 | JGI IMG/M metagenome (GOLD analysis project Ga0222712, IMG submission 165043) | Estuarine water microbial communities from San Francisco Bay, California, United States - C33_657D | ecosystem: Environmental > Aquatic > Marine > Unclassified | place: USA: California...
CCTGGTCGTCATCCTGGTGATCGGGATCCTCGCCTCCATCAGCTTCGGGATGTTCAAGGCGGCGACCGACAGCCGCAACCGAGGGAAATCCCGCGGGGACATCCAGGCCATCTCCGTCGCCTGCCAGAGCTACCGCAAGGCCTACGGGGACTTCCCGGTCTGCGCCTCCGGCACCGACGACAGCTTCCGCCGCGACCTTTTCGACCAGCTCGTCGGCCGTCGCGTCATCCGGATCGTGACCGTCGGCTCCGCCCCGCAGCTGCTCGACTTCGACAGCACCTCCCTGCCGGGCGGCACCACGCGCCTGCAGCGCCCTTTCCTGGGCGTCGACGACATCACCACCAACGACGATTCGGCCATCGCCGCGAACGATTGGCGCGGAGGGTCCGCCGCCTGCCGCGAAATCATCGACGCGTGGGGCAATCCCTACGATTATCGCTACCGCGCCCTCGGCCGCTTCACCGACTGGAAGTCTCCGAGCTTCCTGCTGGTGTCGTGCGGCGTGAAGTTTGTCGAACCCACGGCCCAAGGCCTGCCGCCCGCGGCCGGAGAATACTGGGACCCGGCGCCTTCCGGCGGCTCAACGATGCTCCGTTCAGGCATCGTGCCCCCGACCTATTTCGACGAGACCGGCGCCGTCAGCGGACCGTTCCGCGCCGACAACCTCGTCAATTGGACGAACTGACCTCCCGGCTCAACGGGCCGCGCATAGCCCAGGCCATGCCGGCGCAGAGCAACCAGGCGATCAGCCCCGTGGCGAGGGTGTGCGAAAGGAAGTGCTCGCCGCGGGCGACCTGATAGAAACCCATCCAGGCGCCCACCCCCAACCCGAGGGCGAGCCCGCGCCAACGTCGTTCGGCGAGGACCCAATAGCACGCCATCAAGGCGAACCCCCCGCTCGCATGGCCGGCGGGAAAGGCATGACAGGGATAGCCCGGCGGCTTCGGCTGGAACAGCAGCAAGTGCTCATGGGCGCCTCCGTAGAGCTTCAGGTCCAGCGGAGTGGCCATGTGGCTGACCGCCCGCAGCTGCGTGCAGACGACCGGCACCAACGCGAAGCAGGCCAGCAGGTAAAGCGCGCGCATGCGTCGGCGCGGCCGGAAGAGGGCCACGCCGATGAGCACCACCGCCGCGAGGATGATCAGGGCCTTGGGACCACGGTAGGCCAAGAGCATGCCGACCGGATGTTTGTGGGGGACGAGCCAGCCCTGACCGTCCCAGAAGAGCGATTGGAACCAGAGGTCGACCGCCTCCCCGCCCAGACCGGGGAGGCCGAAGAAGGCGACGGTCGCCGCAAGCAGCACCGCGGGCGCGGCCAACGACGCGGGCTTAACGACCGGGATTGCGGAGTCCGCCTTGGTGGAAAAGTTCATCAGTGCCCTGATAGTAGATGATGGCCTCGTCGATGGCGGCGGCGTCCGGCGCGGTCACGGGAGTCAGCGCCCCGGTCGCGAGGTCGGCCTGATACTGGACGGCCTGGCGGACCGGCTTGAGCACGGTCATGAGTCCGTCCGGGCGCAGCATGGCGATCTTCTGGTAGTTGCTGATGAAGGCGCGCGGACGATAGGCAGGGCTGAGGACGTCGGCCCCCACGAAGCGGGAGCGATATTCGACCCCGAGCAGGCCGAGCACCGTCGGAGCCACGTCGATCTGGCTCATCATCGTCTCGATCTTCCGAGGCGCGAGGTTCGCCGGCGACCAGATGAAGAGCGGGATCTCATACTTACGAATCTCCAGTTCGCGCTTGCCGGCCACGGAGGCGCAGTGGTCGGCGACGATGACGAAGACCGTGTCCTTGAACCAAGGCTTGTCCGCGGCGGCCCGGAGGAACGCCCCGATGGCGTAGTCCGTGTAGGCCACGCCGCCCTCGCGGTTGACGAACTTCGGGTCGATCCGACCGGCCGGCCAGGTGTACGGACGGTGGTTGGAGGTCGTCATCACGAAGTGATGGAAAGGCTTGCCCGCGGCGTGCGACTTGTCGGCCTCGTCCAACGACCAGGCGAAGGCGTCCTCGTCGCAGGCGCCCCAGGCGTTCGCGAAGGTCGGCCGCTTGCCCGCCTGCAGCTGGATCGGCAGGTCGACGACGCGGTAGCCGTTGGACCCGAAGAAATAGTTCATGTTGTCGAAGAAGCCGTCCCCTCCGTAGAGGAATGACGACTCGTAACCTTGGGCATGCAGGGCGGAGCCCAGCGTCATCAGGTCTTCGCAGCCGGCCCGGCGGAGGACCGACTGGCCCGGGATCGGGGGCAACGCCAGCGAAAGCGCCTCCATGCCGCGGACGGTACGCGTGCCCCCGGCATAGCAGCGGGAGAACCAGAGGGACTCGCGGGCGATGCGGTCTAGGTTGGGCGTGAGTCCCTTGGACTGGTATTCCGGAGAACCATAGCAGCCGAGGTATTCCGCGCTGAGGCTTTCGATGGTGATCTGGATGACATTCAGCCGCCGCGTGGGGCCGGCGGGCCGGATCCGCCGGGTGATGTCGTTGAGGTCGGCCGACGCCGCGACGCCGCCTTGGGCCAGCAGCGTGGCCCGGAGCTGCGCCACCGCGTCCGGGCGCGAAGGATAGAAACGTTTCCACTCCAGCTGATTGGCCCAGAACGCCGCCAGGAAGGAGTATTCGCCGTTCTTCGCGAGTTCGGCGTCGTAGCTGTTGGCCCAGCCCGGCTGGGGCGCGCCCATGTGGCGCAAGCCCGCCGTGAGGCGTTCGGCCACGCCGGTATGCTGCGTCGAAGAAGCCTTCAGGTCGCGACGACCGACGAAGTAGGCCGACAGCAGCAGCACGAAGGCCGGGGCGAGCAACCAGGCGAAGGCCCGCCAGCGCGGAGCGGGGTCGGCGACCGCGCCCTCGGCCCAACGCCGCACCCACCCGAGCCGGGACCACAGCCAGAAAAGTCCGGCCGCGACGACGACCACGCCGGCGATGATGAGCGGGAGATTGTAAGACTCCTTGATGTTCTTGAGGACTTCGGTCGTGTAGACGAGGTAGTCGACGGCGATGAAGTTGAACCGAACGCCGAACTCCTCCCAGAAGAGGATTTCGGAGACCTTCCAGAAGACGAAGACGCCGGCGCCGAAAACCCAGGCCGCGCGCAACGGGAAGCGGCCCCAGGCGGAAGCCGACCAGCGGCGCGGCCAAGCCGCGCTGAGCAACCCCATGGGTAACGTGAGGAACCATGCCATGCAGACGTCGAACAGCGCGCCCACGACGAAAGCCCCGAGCGTCGGCCAACCCCACGACACGCCGTCGGCGGCGGCCACGAGCAGTCCGAGCCGCAACAGAGTCCCGAGGAGCACGTAGGTCAGAGCCAGGAGCAACGTTCCTCCCTGCCTTGATTCCAGCACCTTAGAAAACAGAGGCTTCACTCCGATAGTCATCGGAAAATCACCACGGAGAGCGAGCCTTTAAAGCCCGCCCGGCCGCCATCATTCCGGCACCTCGTCGACACCGGACCCACCCCAAGGATGACATCGGCAGATCCGCCGGAAGCCCAGCCAACCGCCCTTGAAGAAACCATGCCGGCTCAACGCCGTGATCATGTAGGCCGAACAGGTCGGGTGATATCGACAGCCTGATCCGGGGATCAGGTGCAGGGGCTTGGAGATGAAAAGCTGGTAAAACCGGACCAGCGCCGTCGCCAACCAAGCCAGCGGGGAAAGGCGCGGGCGGCTCACGGCTGGGAAGCCTTAGGGGAGGCGGTGATCCGCGCGGCCGCCGCGGCGTAAACCTTCCGCAGGTCGGCGAGGGAACGTTTCAACATGCCGGAACGGACCACCAGGACGACCTGCCAGCCGGCGGGGAAAGCCGCGGGGTCGGTGCGGAACAATTCACGGGAAAGCCGCTTGGCGCGATTGCGGTCGACGGCCAGGGGCAGGTTCTTCTTGGCCGCGATCACCGCGAAGCGCGCCGGCTGAGGCTCCCCCGTCTGCCGGAAATTCAAAAGAAAAGGCCCGCAATCGAGTCGCGAGCCTGCTTGGCGGAGGCGGTTGAACTCGGCCGAGGCGCGAATTCGACGCTCCCGCGGGAGACGCATGGGGCTTAGGAGGCGCCGAGGCGCTTACGGCCGATGGCGCGACGCTTGGCGAGCACCTTACGGCCGCCCGGGGTCTTGGAACGAGCGCGGAAGCCGCACTTGCGGGCGCGGGAAATCTTGGACGGGCGATAGGTCGGTTGCATGGCTGTAAGGGAATTACCCAAAAGACCAGTCCCGAGGGTGTCAAGCCCCACGCTTCCCGGCTTGGCAGGAGCCGGCGATAGGGGAGGATAGCCACATGAGCCCCGAACCAGGCAAACGACGGCCCACCCCGCCCAAGGCCTACCTCAACCCCGAATTCATGCTCAGCCCCCAGGCCCGGAGCATCCGGGTGCTGACGGAGATGACGGAGCCCCATCACCGTTTCAAGCAGCACAACGTCCGGAACACCGTGGTCATGTTCGGCTCGGCCCGCACCCTGCCCGCAGCGGTCGCCCGCCGGCAGCTCGAGGAAGCCAAGGCCCTCGCCGCCAGCGGAGCCTGCAGCGGCGCCGAATGCGCGCATCGCCTGCGCGTCGCCGAGATCAACCTGCGCAGCTCGGCATACTACGAAGCCTGCCGCGAACTGGCCTTCGAGATGACGAAGTGGTCGATGCAGCTCCCGGAATGGCAGCGCTTCCTCGTCTGCTCCGGCGCCGGCCCCGGCATCATGGAAGCCGCCAACCGCGGCGCGCACGAAGCCGGCGGACGCTCCGTCGGGCTGGGCATCGCCCTGCCCTTCGAGCAGGAGCACAATCCATACGTCACCCCCGAGCTCGACCTGGAGTTCCACTACTTCTTCGTCCGCAAATACTGGTTCCTCTACCTCGCCAAGGCGCTCGTGGCCTTCCCCGGCGGCTTCGGCACGATGGACGAGCTCTTCGAGATGCTCACGCTGATCCAGACGCATAAGACCAAGAAGCAGTTCCCCATCCTGCTCTACGGCTCCGCGTTCTGGAAGAACGCCATCGACTTCGAGGCCTTCCACGAATGGGGCATGGTCTCGCCCGAGGACCGCGACCTCATCATCCACGTCGACAACGTGAAGGAAGCGCGGGACATGCTCGTCGACATCATCACGGAGCGTTACCTCCGCACCGACAACGAAGGCCATGACTGACGCCGTCGCCATCGCCCTGACCACCCTGCCCTCGCGCGAGGAGGCCGACCGTTTCGCCGCCGACGCCGTCGCGGCCGGACTCGCCGCCTGCGCCCAGGTCGACGGGCCGGTCCGCTCGCACTACACCTGGGAGGGCAAGGTGGAATGCGAGGAAGAGTTCCGCGTGACGCTCAAGTTCGCGGCGTCGAAAGCCGCCGCCCTCGAGGCCTGGGCCGTCGCCCGCCACCCTTACGCCGTGCCGCAGTGGCTGACCTTCACCGCCGACCATGCCGCGCCGGCCTACCGGGCCTGGGTGCTCGGCGTCCGCTGACCCATGGACCTCACCGCCGCCAAAGGACTGCTCTACTGCGCGCTCGGGCTCTTCGTCCTGCTCGCCTGGCTCCGGGAGCGCCGCAAGCGGCGGCGCGAAGGGGGACCCGAAAGATTCTGGCCGGGCACGACCGACGCCCCCGCGGCGGCGTATTACATGGCCGCCGCCGGCGCGATCCTCATCACGGTCGCGGAGGCCGCCGTCGAGAAGCGCGCGGGCCTCACGGAGCTCCAGAGCGTGATCCCGGCCGTCTTCATCTTCCAGCTCCTCGGGGCATCCGTCGTGGAGGAAGCCTTGTTCCGGGGCTTCGTCGCGCCCAGCGAGCTGGTCGGCCCCAAGCTCCTGACCTTGGTCGTGATCGGCTCGGTCGTCTTCTCCCTGATCCACAACTTCGACCTCGGTACGACCGAAGGACAGGTGAACGCCGCCTTCGCCTTCATCACCTCGGTCTGGCTCTATGTCATGCGCTTCAACCCGCTGAACCCGGACCGCTCGCTCCTCCCCTGCCTGGTCGGGCATGCCGCGCGCAATCTGGCGGTCTTCGGGATCAAGTGGGCCCAGGGTTACGTGAACTGAGCGGAACACCCGCAACCTGGGCCTGGGCGCGGTGTCTCAATGACACCCCGCTCACGCCCCATGAGTCCTTCCGAACCGACGAACCGTCGCGATTTCCTCCGCATCGGCGCCCTGGCCGGCCTCGGCCTTGGCCTCGGCGCCACGCCCTCCGCCGAAGCCGGACCTGATCCGCGCGACCTCCGGCTCCTCGACGCCCGCGAGATCCCGGTGACGCGTCCCCGGCCGGCCGGCCACAAGCCCGTCTGGGACCTCACGACCAAGCCGACGGAAAAAGTCCGCTGCGGTTTCATCGGCCTCAACCGCGGGCGCGGCCACGTCAATTCCGCCGCCAACATCCCCTTCGCCGAGATCGTCGCGGTGTGCGACATCGTCGGCCAGCGCGCGCAGGGCGCCGCCGAAAGCGTGAGGAAGAAGACCGGCAAGGCGCCCGCGACGTATTCCGGCGACGAGCGCGCCTGGGAGCAGCTGGTCGCGCGCGAGGACCTCGACGTCGTGTACGTCTCGACGCCCTGGGAGTGGCACGTCCCGATGGCGCTCAAGGCCATGGAACACGGCAAGCACGTCTTCCTCGAGGTCTCCGCGGCGGTGACGGTGGACGAATGCTGGCGCCTCGTGGACATGTCCGAGAAGACCCAGCGGCACTGCTCGATCCTCGAGAACTGCTGCTACGGCGAGGAAGAGCTCTTCGTGCTGAACCTCGCCCGCCAGGGTTTCTTCGGCGAACTCAAGCACGCCGAGTGCGCCTACATCCACAACCTCGCCGACGGCGTGCTCTGGGCGCTCGGCGGCGAAGGCGACTGGCGCCGCGACTACCATCGGTTCCTCGACGGCAACCTGTACCCGACGCACGGGCTCGGACCGGTGGCCCAGTACTTGGGCATCGGCCGGGGCGACGCCTTCAAGTTCGTCGTCTCCGTGTCCTCGCCGGAATTCAACCTCACCCGGTTCCGCGACAAGCACCAGCCGAACCAGGGCCGGCACCGGGACGAAAAATACGTCTGCGGCGACATCAACACCTCGATCATCAAGACGCAGCTCGGGCGGACGATCCTGGTGCAGCACGACGTCGTCAGCCCCCGCCCCTATTCGCGCATCAACGCGCTCAGCGGCACCCTGGCCACCTTCTGCGGCTACCCGGGCCGCCTCGCCGTCGGGGCGGACAGCGGACACCCGCTCCTCAAGGGGGCCAAGGTGAGCAGCCATGCCTGGACGTACGAGAAGGAGAAGCTGGCCGCCTTCATGAAGGAGAACCAGCACCCGCTCGTGCGGAAGGTCGGCGAACTCGCCCGGCAGGTCGGCGGACACGGCGGCATGGACTTCATCATGAACTACCGGATGCTCGACTGCCTCCGCCAAGGCCTCACCCCCGACATGACCGTGTACGACGCCGCCGACTGGTCCTCGATCCTCGAGATCTCTGCGCGCTCCGTCCAGGAGGGCAGCCTGCCCGTCGCCTGCCCGGACTTCACCCGCGGCGGCTGGAAGACCATCCCGCCCCTCGGCATCGTCTCCTGAGCGAGGCGGGCCGGCCCGGCCGGGCCGGCGGACTCGTCACCCGTTTGGGAAAACCAAGAGGTCAGGCCGTACCTTATCGCAGGCCTAGTTAGATTAGGATCTTTTGGGCGTTCATAGTTACGCCTCCTGCCACGGTATGGCCTGAGAACTTGCTCGACCTCGGCCTGAGCCCCTTAACGTAAACCAAGGAAGTTCAGCCCAGCAGCTTACGGTTACGATATGCTCAAGAACGCCGCCGGAACCACAACCATACAAGGCCAAGCACTGCGACAATCGACACCACGATGACGCTCCATGGTGTGGTTGATGCCTGTTCCTCGCTCTGTGTCGGTGAGGTGCTTGTTTCGGATACTTCTTTCAGCGCCGAAGTCTGCGTCGATCTTGGTCTGCTCTCTAAAATAGCCTGGCGTTTCTTTTCATCCCGGTGGCGCAAATGAGCCAGGGACGGATCGTCTGAGGATTGCGCTCTCTTCACGACATCCGAACTAGGTATCTCCATGGAAATATGCTCGTAGCCCTTTGGAGGCATGACCGGAGTCTCGCGAAATGTCGGTCCTATTTCAGTTTCGTTCCATGAGATGTCCAGATGCACGATAGCCTTCATCTCGAGGTGTCCTTTGGAGGCATCATTCACGTAGTAGGTCAGCGGCTCGAATCCGATACGGCCGCTTGCCCATTCATTCGACCAATCTTGCGTCCATGTTGCATCTGCCCATTTCGGGTTATCGATCGTCGCACGTGCAAGTGCCTCATCAAGTCCTTGCGGGACGGAATTCAAAGAGCGTACGAGCTCCTTGATCAACGCGCCGGCCTGCTCAACGGGCATGCCCGGCGTCATGACATCAATGCGCGTCACCGTATCATATTTGTTGATACTCATGTCTATCGAGTTCACTCCAAGTGGAACAGGCTGGCTTGCGCCTGGTAAGTTAAGTCGAATGTCAGCCTTACCGACGCTACACTTAATATCAGCCACCCTATAGGGGCGGAACCCCGAATCATATATGTCTTTTAAAGTAAGGAGCCGCAGACAATTTAGTTCACCGGCCTGCCTAGGTGGTTCAATAGTGATCGCAGCTAGAGCGTGCAAGCAGCTCAAGAGAAGAAGGGAGATCGTAAGCCTTGTTTTCATTCTATCACAGGAAAGAGCGCATACGGGGCAGCTGTATTTACAAGAGGATCATTCCAGAGGGATAAAAAACCGTTTTTTTGTCCAGCGAGGACCATTTACGGAGCAGCTGATTGTTGTGATTAAACTATTACAAGAGTCAACAGGTGAGCACCCCGGCGACGGACACCCCCGACCCTCCGAACTGTTCCACAACCGGGCCGCCGTCGGCCTGCCCACCATGCCGGACGCCTTCGCCTTGCTGCACCTACGCAAGCGAGGCTGGCCCCGTGACCAAACATACCGTGCAGCCACATCGGGGGCGTAAGCACTCTTGCACAGACGACCCAAAACCAAAGACTGCGCCCATGGGCTCTCCCGCCGCACTCGCGACCTGGACCGCCGGACTCGTCACCCGCTCGGGCGAAGAGACCGAGCGGGCCGCGGAGGCGTTCGCGGCCCTGCTGCCCGCGGACACCGTCCTGTCGCTGGAAGGCGACCTCGGCGCGGGCAAGACCACCTTCGTGCGCGGCCTGGTCCGCGGCTTGGGCGTGACGGGCGACATCACCAGCCCGTCCTTCGCGCTGCTCAACGTCTACGAAGGCAAGCGGCAGGTCTTCCACGTCGACGCCTACCGGCTCACGCGCCCGGAAGCCTTCGACGACCTCCTGATCTGGGACCTGGCGAAGTCGCCTTGGAACGTGATCGTGGAATGGCCGGAGAAGGTGGCCGTGCGCCTCCCCGCGGCACGCTGGCAGATGAAGGCCGCCATCCTCGCGGACGGCGGCCATCAGTTCCGGCTGGCCCTTCCGGGCTGAGGCGGCGGCTTACGAGTTACGCTTGCGCTCGTTCTCCGTCAGCCAGCGCTTGCGCATGCGGATGAAGTTCGGCGTGATTTCGACGAGCTCGTCGGACTCGATGTATTCGAGGCAACCCTCGAGGGACATCTGACGCATCGGCTTGATCTTGGCCGCGTCGTCGGAACCGGAAGCGCGCACGTTGGAGAGCTTCTTGTTGATGACGAGGTTGATCTCGAGGTCGTTGTCCTTGCAATGCTCGCCCACGATCTGGCCCTGGTAGATCTCGTCGGCCGGCTTCACGAAGAAGTCGCCGCGGTCGTAGAGACGGTCGAGGGAGTAGGCGGTGACCGCGCCGGACTCGCCGCCGATCATCACGCCGGCGGCGCGACGCGGGGCCTCGCCCTTGACGGGCTCGTATCCGAGAAGGTTATGGTACATGACGGCCTCGCCCCGGGTGGTGGTGAGCATCAGGGTGCGCAGACCGAACAGGGCGCGGGACGGGACCTTGAACTCCATGTGGATCCAGCCGCTGGTGCCGGCCTTGGCGTCCATCGAGCGGAGCTCGCCGCGACGGCCGAGCACCAGGGACATCACGTCGCTCTGGGAGGCTTCGGGGCAGTCGACCGCGAGGGTCTCGACGGGCTCGCAGAGCACGCCGTCGATGGTCTTCATGATCACCTCGGGCTTGCCGACGGAGAGTTCGTAGCCTTCGCGACGCATGGTCTCGATGAGCACGCCGA
>Ga0222712_10007897_pt1 | contig 10179 bp, 7 predicted proteins | sample C33_657DmetaG_FD_165043 | JGI IMG/M metagenome (GOLD analysis project Ga0222712, IMG submission 165043) | Estuarine water microbial communities from San Francisco Bay, California, United States - C33_657D | ecosystem: Environmental > Aquatic > Marine > Unclassified | place: USA: California...
CGCAGAAAATTGACAAAATTATTACGCGCGCAGAAACTGAGCGCATCGAAACCTATTTAGCCTCTAACGAACTGGCGGGTAGAAAACCCTTCACGCCGGGCATCGAAAAAGCAGCGAAATTTATCGCGGAGGAATTCGATAAAGCAGGTTTACAAAAGACGAATGGCTCGTATTTGCAGAGCTTTGCGATGTATCAATCTAAACTCTTGAGTGCATCTGGCACCCTGGAGGAGAAGGCTCTAGCAGACAAGCAAGTGGCTATCGTTTCGAAAGAAGTTTCCATTCAGATCGATGAGAAATCGGGTTTCGAAGTGGCGAGTATCAAGGAAGGAGAGAATTTTGGCCAAAACGCCTACCGCCTCCTCAATGCCAAGAAAGCAACCATTGTCTTTCTTCATGAAAGTTTTGCAAAATACATCCCGCGTTTATCGAACAGAGGTCCTTTAAAAGAAAGCCAACCCACGGTTATTTTCGTGGTAGCGAACGCTATTCCTTCGACATTCAAAGTCACGGCGACCCAACAAGTAGAGAAGTTGCAATTATCAAACGTCGTAGGCATCTTACCTGGTAAATCCCGCTCGAATGAATATGTCATCTTCTCTGGCCACTATGACCACCTAGGAATAGGCAAACCAGTGGAAGGGGATTCCATCTACAACGGAGCAAACGACGATGCAGCGGGTACAACTGCCGTAGTGATGCTCGCAAAATATTACGCGAAGAAGCGCGATAACGAACGCACCTTGATCTTCGCAGCCTTTACTGCAGAGGAAAGCGGCGGACATGGCAGTCAGTATTTCTCGAAGCAATTTAACCCAGACCAAGTGATGGCGATGTTCAATCTGGAAATGATCGGTACAGAAAGCAAATGGGGAAAAAACAGCGCCTACATTACGGGCTATGAGAAGTCCTCGATGGGGGAAATCCTGAAGCAAAATTTAGTCGGATCTCCGTTTACTTTTTACCCAGATCCTTACACCGACCAAAACTTGTTCTACCGCTCGGACAATGCTACGCTAGCAGAACTAGGCGTTCCAGCCCATACGATTTCAACGTCTAAGATGGACAGCGAACCTAATTACCACAAGGCGAGTGATGAGGTACAGACTTTGGACCTCGATAATATGACCGAAATCATCAAGGCCATCGCGAAGAGCGCCACGACTATCATCTCGGGCAAGGATACTCCTAGCCGAGTCGACACGACTAAATTGAAGTAATAAAAAAAGCCGCTCCTTCTTTCGAGGGAGCGGCTTTTTACTATTCGAACTGAATTACTTGTTCAAGTTCGGGTTGTTTTGAACTTCTTCGATCGGAATCTTGAAAGTTAAACGTGTATCATTCGAAGGAATTGGAGTCGCGACGAACTTCAAGTGGTTAGTACCACGGTTCACGATTCCCTTATTTCTCTTCATAGATAAGTACGACTTTCCTTCTCCCCAAAGCTCAATACGAGTCTGTAAGTAAATCTCATCTAACAAGGCTTTACCTGTTAACGCATCGATGTAAGATGCATCAGGAACACGTAGCGCCATGATTGCTTTCAACGACTTTCTTGCACCTGCCTCGTCACCTGTTTTAGCACAAGCTTCCGCATTTAACAAGTACATCTCTTCCACACGCATGTAGATATAATCCGCGTCGATTGTTCTTTGACCACCGATTACTTTGTTCGGGTGGTAGAACTTACCGATAGGAGCTAACTTATTAGCAGCCGAGAATTGCGTCTTTCTGATGTCATCAGCAGGGATTGCGTCATACAACGTTTTGTCCATACCTTTGATATCACCTGCCCAAGCGTATGAGTACGTGTAAAGGTCCATTTGTCCCCACCAAGAGATCAAGTTAAGTTTAGAATCAACTGTGATATCTACACCCCACATCCACTGGCTAGTTCCTAGGTTGTTAAAACCACCTGTTACTTCAGCAGCTGTCATGATTTTGAAACCTCCTGTAGAGATGACATCAGCCGTAACTGTTTTCATCGCTGCATTGTTACCCATTGCACCATGAACATAAGCTAACATACCTTTTGCTACAGCAGCGTTCACTTCAGACTTATTAGCACGGTTAAAGTCAGCTAATAAAGTTTGCGCATCTGTTAAGTCTTTTACCATTAACGCATATACATCCGCAGCAGAGCTCTTAGGCAAGTTAGGATCTACTGTGTTTTTGTACAATGGTAAAATCTTCTCCGAAGGGTTGTATTCGTTTTGGAAATACTGAGCTAAGTAGAAATAAGAGAAGGCACGCATTGCTTTTGCTTGTCCCATATACCAACGACCAGCCGCTGTTGCAGGGATAGCATCGCTACCACCTAAACCATCGATTACCGTGTTAGCAGCAAAGATAAGGCGGTAGTAGAAACGCCATACTTGGTAGTTATCTTGTTGTGTATAATCTACCGTTGTTTGGAATTCTGTGATCGTTCTGAACCAGCCGTAAATAACCGAAGTCAAGGCCATATCTCCAGAAAGTAAGTCACCGTATACATCGTAGGCTTTGTGGCCAAAGTCATCGTGTCCAGACGTACCGCCCGTTCCCGCGCCATACATTGTTGCATAAATACCTGCTACGTTCGCAGATTGTAAACCCGGATTTAAAGCAGAGGCCTCCGCGATTTGATTTGCTGAAATCAATTCGGTCGGTTCTGTCTGCAAAAATTCTTCTTTACAACTAACCGTTCCTAGAAGAACAGTCGCAAATAAAATTTTATGTAATGTTTTCATCTTTCTATTTCAGTTAAAAAATTAAAACTTAACGCGTAAGCCAGCAGTCAAGGTAGACAATGGCGAGTAACGATAGGTATCAGATCCTCCTGTTTCAGCCGAACTTGGATTGAAACCATCTCTAGCAGAAGCTAAGAATAAGTTATCACCAGAAACCCAGATGTACACACCTGTGATCGGGCTGTTCGTGAAGAATTTGCTAGGAACCTTGTATCCGATTTGAACGTTGTTTAACGTTAAGAAATCAGATTTCGTAATGAAACGAGTTGATCCTGAGCTTACGTTCGCATCTTGACCTGCAGATAAACGAGGTACTTCAGTTGCTTGACCTGCTTTTTGCCATCTAGCTAAGATGTCTGTGTGGTAGTTGTTACCACCTGCAGCACCACCAGAGTTCATTAAACCAGCATAAGCACCATCATAAGCGTATCCACCTAAGCTATATAGGAATTGCGCACTGATGTCAAAGTTACCTAAGCCACCATTTAAGGTAAATGCTCCTCTTACTTTAGGGAATGGGGATTTGTTGATAAACTTAGTTGTACCGTCTGCATACGTAGCCGTACGAGAAACTTTTACATTTCTCAATGTTTCAGCTGTAGCTGTTGCTTCGAAATCAGCCATTGACTTGATGTTTTCAGCAGCTTGACGAATGTTATCGCCGTTTGAATCTACCCAGTATACATTCCACTCAGAAACACCCGTCTCTGGGTTAACACCAGCGAATTCACGTGTATAGAAATCGAAGATTGAGTGACCTACCGCTCTACCATAAAGACCATCAATGTCGATGATTTTCTCTTTACCTGTTGCTGGGTCGATTGGTAAACGAAGCATTCTGTTTTCGATCATCTCACCATTGATAGTGAAGTCTAAATAGTTCTTCTTCGTTTGTAATAAGTGCGCTGTGATGTCAAATTCTAGACCTGAATTACGTAATGCACCATCGTTTACACGAAGAGATGCATAACCTACTGAAGGTCCTACACGGCGATCAAAGATCAAGTTATCTGTTGTCTTTGTGTAGTAATCAATCGCTACATCTGCGAATTTGCCTAATTTGAATTCAGCACCTACCTGCATTTGCTTCGAAATCTCCCATGTTAAATCTGGGTTACCCTTTGAAACGAATGATAAAGAGATGTTTGAGTTCAAGTTTTGAACTTGGAATAAGTCATATCCAGGATAAAGACCGATACCACCTTGCTCTCCGATTAAACCGTAAGAAGCCTTTAATTTCAAATCTTTGATCAATGGAACGTTGTCCATGAAAGCTTCCTTAGATACTAACCAAGCAGCACCTACTGAACCGAAGTCACCCCATTTGTTTTTCACGAAACGAGACGATCCGTCACGTCTTACCGTAGCAGATAAGAAGTATTTTCCATCGTAGTCATAGTTTAATTGACCGAAATACGACTCTAATGAGTAGTTATTTAGGTAAGACTGTGGAGGGTTTGAAATAACCGCATTGTTAAATTCAACGCCATCCGGCATAACTAACTTGTACATCGAAGCCCACATGTACTTAATCTCGTTCGCATAGCTTTCGTGCGCTACGAATGCTTCAAAGTTGTTTAAGTTAAACGACTTCTTGTAACGTAATAAGTTTAACAAGTTATAGTTTAAAGTCTCTGTCTTTTGCTTGTAGATATATCCCCCTTGACCTGCGTTAGGACCATAGAATGGGTTGTTTTGGTTATCTAAAGAAGAGTTAGAGTATTGTAAACCTAATTTGTTCTCTAATGACAAGCCTTCCGTGATTTGGATATTTAAGGAAGTCGCTGCGTTAATATCATGAGACTTCGTGTTGCGAATACCTAATTTCGCATCTGCGATAGAGTTCGTCAAGGCACCGAAACCACGACCTACACCGTAATCGTATTGGTATCCATTGTAATATGGATCACGTACGTATTGTGAAGTAGTGTTGTCATGTAAGAATAAAGGATAGATCGGTGGCAAGTTATCCACAAACCAGAATACTGAACCTGAATCAGATGTTTGACCTGGGTTGTTTGTTACACCGTATGAGTAACCGATGTTTGTAGTTGAGCTTAACCAAGACTTCGGATTGTGTGTTAAGTTCAAACGAGTAGAATAACGCTTGTAATCTGTATTGATTGAGTAACCCACATCTTCTAATGCACCATACGATGCGAAGTAACGTGTTTTGCTGTTACCACCTGAGATTTTCAAGTTAGCTTCGTTACGGTTGGAGTTTTGGAATGCAAAATCAGCCCAATTCTCCGGGATATAACGACGCTGTACGCCTGGATTTACTTCTCTAGTTGCTGGGTTGATTAATTGAGCAGCAGGAACTGTCCACATGTTGTAGTTAGGCATGTTAGCAAACAAGTTGGTGTTTGCATAAGCCGTAGGGTTCGCATTCGCTAAAGCCACACCTCTATTGTACCAACCTTCCCAAGTCAAACCGATGTATTGCTCTGGGGATTTGATGGTAGAATAACGAGGTAATAAGCTCATGTTTTGACCAGACTTTAATTCTAGTTCAATCACTGCGTCACCTGTTTTGCTACCTCTTTTTGTGTTGATTACCACCACACCATTCGCTCCACGAGAACCGTAGATCGCCGTTGCAGCCGCATCTTTTAAGATAGTGGTGTTTTCGATATCACCTGGGTTAATCGCATTAATGTTTCCTTCAAAAGGCACACCATCTAAAACGTAAAGTGGTCCACGGCTACCGTTAACCGTACCGATACCACGAATACGAATCGCAGCAGCTGTACCTGGTTGACCTGAAGAGTTGATAACAGTCACACCGGCAGCCTCACCCGCTAATCCTTTAGAGATATTTGAGAAGTTTTTACGCTCGATGTTTTTTGCATCTACGACCTTCGCCGTACCTGTAAAAGATTGTTTTGTAGACGTGCTGTATGACGTTACGATAACCTCATCTAACGTGTTGTCAGATGTTAATGCTACTTGAACAGATGAAGTGGCACTAGTTACAGCGACCGTAGATTTGTTGTAGCCTACGAAGCTGAATGTTAAACTTTGGCCATCCGCGGCCGCAATAGAGAACTTACCAGACTTGTCTGTGTTTGTTCCCGTTTTTGTTCCATTTACAACAACAGATGCGCCCACTAAAGGTTGGCCATTCTCATCTGCTACTGTACCTGTTACAGTTTTCGTTGCTTTCTGGGCGAACGATACCTGCATCATTAACACTAATAATAGTGTTAAAAGGCTAGTAATTTTTGTTTTCATAAGCGATGAATTTTGCAAAAATTGGTTTAAAAAATGATACAATAAATTTGGTTTATTTGTTGATTGCCAAATCTTTGTTTGGTTTTCAAACCGAAAAAAAGCACAGAATGTTTGAAAATCAAAGAAAATTCCAAACTATTTCAATTCATCCACCCGGTCTAAGACATAGCAATGTGCGTGATTTTGCATCCCGATTTTGGGATAATATTGCTCTGCTGCGGGAGCTGCTAACAGAATGATTTTTGCTCTGGGAATAAAATTCTTCACTTCTTTTATCAGCTGTTTGCCTATTCCTTGGTGCTGGTACGCTTCATCTATCGCGAGGTCAGAAAGGTAGCTTGTGTATACGAAATCAGTCATCACGCGCGCTAAGCCCACTAATTTATTTCCATCATAGGCGCCCACATACACGTTGCCATATTGAAACATCAGTTCCATCGCCTCTATATCAGCTAAGGGACGGCGAAGGCCCAAAGTGGATTTGTCCAGAATATTGATGAAATCCTGGCAAGTAATTTTTGGTTGCGGGATGTAGGAGATGGCCATCTGAAAATATTTTTTACGATTCTTAAATAATTCACAAAAAAAAGTCATTTTTACATAAAACCTAGACTTATGAAAATTAAACAATTGTTACTCGTTGGCTTGCTAACTTTGCCTGCTTTTGTACAAGCCCAGAAATTATACACCTACCCGATTGGTGTTCAAGCGTATACCTTCCGTAATCAGTTTCCCAAAGACGTAGCGAAAACCCTCGATCTCATTCAATCCATGGGGATCACGGAAATCGAAGGAGGTGCCCAAAAAGGCCAAACCCCAGAACAATTCAAACAAATGTGCGCGGATCGCGGCATCAGCGTTCCTTCCACAGGTGTGGGCTATGAAGAACTATCAAATCCTGCAGAGGCGATTGCTAAAGCAAAAGTATTAGGCGCGAAATTCGTGATGTGTGCTTGGATCCCTCACAAAGTACGCGGAGGCTTTACTTTAGAAGAAGCAGAAAAAGCGGTAGCCTTATTTAATGAAGCCGGTAAAAAATTCAAGGAAAATGGTCTAACCCTGTGTTACCATGACCACGGCTATGAGTTCCAGCCTTTTGGCAAAAATGAAACCCTATTAGATTACATCATTCAAAATACCAACCCGGAATACGTCTCATTCGAAATGGATGTTTTGTGGACGATGCACGGCGGAGGCGCTGACATGCCAGAGAAATTATTGAAGAAATACCCTACTCGCTTCAAGCTGATGCACGTGAAAGATCTGCGCAAAGGTGTGGCTGGCGACTTAACTGGCGGAACTCCAGCTGAAAACGACGTCCCAGTAGGAACGGGTCAAGGCAACTGGAAAGCCATCATCAAACTAGCAAAGAAGAACGGCATCGAGCATTGCTTCATCGAGGATGAAAGTAACCAAGAAGAGCAATTTGTGCCTATCAGTATTGCGTACTTAAAGAGCCTTTAGAATTTAATGTTGCAGGCGATGTAGGGGATGGCCGAGAATTCCGAACTTGTCGGGCTCAGCAAACCTACATCGAATGCATACCGACGACCTACAATACGCGCACCGGCTGAAAGCAAACCATTGTAGGCTGATACGGTGTTCACGTATTGACCAGTTCCACTGTCGTAATTCACGGTTTTAGTCGAGAAAATCCAGTTTTCAGTCATCAAAAGCAATCTTTTAGAAATACGCGTCATCCCAGATAGCGTAAACATGGGCTTGCTCGCAAATTTCCATTGGTAGTCATTACTTCCTAATCCGGTATTCTCATTCACCGCACCCAAGCCCGCATTCAGCGTGAAATTGTGTTCATTCGTTCCGTAAGTAAACGAACCATACACCGTTCCCACCCCAAAATTAAAGTCCCGAATCAGTGAGCTCGCAAACAAAACGCCACCTCCCACATGAACTTTAGGAGCCACTTGGTAACCGATTTTAGGCGTAATAAACAAGGCAAATGGAACAAACACTCCTCCCCCTATAGAAAAATGATCGCTCAACCCGGCTTGTATGGAATTCAGCAAGAAGTAGGCATTCTGGTAATATTTATCTCCTTTTTTTAGCGGGATGGCAGAAGGGGCGAAGAAATAGCGCGTCGGTTGCGGGTTCGCAAATTGATGGATCTCCTGTTTTGAGATGACATTTACCGATTCGATGGCTGACCAAGGCAACATCACGGTCCCTAAATCGGTGGTTAAAACAGATACTTCCGCATCGGACTTATGTAGCAACTGACCAGACACGGAATTCCCGTTTTTCAACGCTACGTTCACGTAGGTGGTGGAGTCCTGGGCTTTTGCCAGTAGGCTCGTCAGTAGTAAAAAGAGTAGGAGGGTGTTTTTCATTCTGCTGCCGTTTGCATTAAGGTTTTCGTAAACACTTCAATAGGTTCAGCACCAGAGATGCCATATTTTCTGTCAAAAACAAAGAAGGGAACTCCTCGGACGCCCAGATTTTCTCCTTCTTGAATATCTTGTTTTACCCGGTAGGCGTATTCTTCCTTGTGTAAGGCTGCTAGAATTCCATCTCGATCTAATCCGATGGAAGTTCCACATTCTACTAAAGCCTCCTCTAAAGCCAGGTTTTTGCCTTCCATAAAATAGGCTTGAAACAAACGCTCTTCGATAGCATCGCCTTTGCCCTGGTCTTTCGCGTATTGGATTAGGAGATGGGATTTCAGGGAATTAGCGACTTTGGCCTGATCAAAATCGTAGTGTAAACCCACCGTTTCCGCCATTTCAGAAACACGCTCGTGCATCATTTTGACTTGCGCTAGAGAAATACCTTTACGCGCCGCTAAATAGTCATATACACTCGTTTCCTCTCCTAAATCCATGGGGATCGTAGGATCTAATTGAAAACTCTTCCACTCGATTTCGACTTCGTCCTTCCCGGGGAATGTTTCTAAGGCTTTTTCCAAATGCCGCTTGCCTATGTAGCAAAATGGGCACATGATATCACTCCAGATCTCGATTTTCATTTTATTCCCTGATTTATCTACAAATCTCAACGCTTTATCTCAAAATTCACGCGATTAAACGGTTTATTTTTCAATTTTGTGAACTAAATAACAACCCTATGATCAATTCAATCGCCTTAAGTCTTTTAAGCCTGTCGCCCTCGGCGTCCTCTAACGGCTTATTAAGCTCCCATTTTGATAACGTATTAGGTACGTCGCTGGATTTGAAAATTATCGCAAATTCAGAAGCGTCCGCTTCCCTAGCTGAAGCGAAAGTGTTAGCAGAGATTCATCGTCTGAACGAAATTCTCTCGGCTCATGGCTCATCCGAGTTTTCTAACTGGCTTAGCACACGCGGTGAATCCGTTGAAATTTCCTCCGAACTACGCGAAGTCTTGCAACATTTCGAGGAGTGGAATGCGAAAACGGATGGTGCGTTAAACGCAGCATCAGAGCATATTTCACAATTATGGACAGCTGAAATTCCTTCAGTGGAAGCGCGCGCAAATGCGGTAGCGGAGGTAAACCAGCCACATTGGTCTTTAGATGAAAGTGGAGCCACCCGTTTAACCGATACGGAATTGAAATTGCATAGTTTCACGAAATCCTATGTGATGGAGAAAGCGGCCTTAGAGGCCATGAAAGAGGAGGGTGTAGCTGGAGTGGTGGTGAATATCGGAGGTGATTTTGTGGTGAAAGGAGATTGGACGGAAAAAATTGGGGTGTCGGATCCGAGAAATTCGGGGGAGAACGCTGAAGTTTTAGCCTATTTACAAGTGAATAATAAGGCGGTGGCTACTTCTGGCGATTACCGCAGAGGAACCGAAATCGATGGTATATCTTATTCGCACATCATGGATCCGCGGACGGCAGAACCTGCTTCGGAAGTCATTTCGGCGACGGTTGCTCATGAAGATGCGGTAACGGCGGGTGCTTTGGCGACGGCGTTTAATGTGTTAGGAGTAGCGGCTTCGATTGATTTGGCGGCGCAGTATTCGGAGGCATCGTATTTAATCGTGGACAAAGAGGGAGCGGAGTATAGAAGTGAAAACTGGCCAGCGACATCGACTGAGAAGTCTGCGATTAGTTTAGTGAATGTGAAGGAAAAAACGTGGACGGCGGGTCAGTCGTTGGACATTAAGTTCGAGTTAGCTCGATTTGAAGGCCGGGCGCGACGTCCGTTTGTGGCCGTTTGGATTGAAGATGCCGATCACAAGCCAGTGAGACGCATTGCGGTTTGGTATAATAAGCCTC
>Ga0222712_10007899_pt1 | contig 10178 bp, 8 predicted proteins | sample C33_657DmetaG_FD_165043 | JGI IMG/M metagenome (GOLD analysis project Ga0222712, IMG submission 165043) | Estuarine water microbial communities from San Francisco Bay, California, United States - C33_657D | ecosystem: Environmental > Aquatic > Marine > Unclassified | place: USA: California...
TCGTGTACTGGTCTGTGACTCCTCGATGACGACGTCGACGTCGACGTTGACGTCAACGACCGTGGTCGTGACGTCCATCGGGCGATCGCCACGGACTCGTTTACGGGTATCGACTCGTCGTATAGGTTAAAATTAGTTATCGCACACAATATTCCCTTAAGCGTGTCGCCGTGGCTCGTCGCGCCAGCGCGCGTCGCGCGGACGCGCGATTTTTTGCGTCGGCACGCACATGATAACTAATTTTAACCTATATCGTTCGCGTCGTCACGCGTCGCGACGTCGCGACTCGTCCCACGCGCGTCCCCCATCGTCGATCGCGCGCGTTCGGGTGTTTTTTCGGGACGCTTTGCGCGACGACGCGCGACGTCGCGACGGGACCGATCGATAGCGCTCGCGCGAGCGCTCCAAGTGATCGCCGCCGTCGTCGTCGTCGTCGCAACATGTGATTCGTCATGCGAAAAACGACGCGAATTCGACGCGAATTCGACGCGAATTCGACGCGAATTCGACGCGAACGACGCGAACGAATCGATTCCATTCAACGGTTCCGCACTCGACTCTAAAAAGGCATATGCGCTCGAGCGATGGCATGCGACGATGCGACTCGTTTCCAAAATTAAAATTAAAATCCAAAATTCGCGTCGAATTCGACTCGACATGCGTCGAATCACACACGTGTCGACCCCACTCGTCGCCCGCGTCGTCGTCGATGACGTCGTCGATGACGCGTGCGCTCGCGCGCGATCCCTCGCACTCGAGCGTCGCGCTCGCCCGTATACGTCTTCGCACGCGCGCTCATTCGTCGTCGTCGTCGTCGTGGGAAGAGGAGAAGAAGAAGAAGGAGGACGCGGTGAGGCGCGCGCGCGTGGACGTCGTGCGCGCGAACGCGTTGACGTCGCGCGAACGCGAGGCGTTGTCGCGAGCGATGGCGACGTGCGAAGACCTCGGGTCGATTGTGGACGAACGGGCGTTGACAAGGGCGCTGGAAGCGCCGGAGAGACAAATCGTGTTCGTGTGCGCGCGAGGCGCGAGCGACGGGGAGGTGCGAGCGTACGCGTACGCGGCGAGCGACGGGGCGATGGTGGCGACGATCGAGCGCGTGTGCGTGAGGGAAAGCGATCGAGGGAAAGGTTTAGGGCGGGCGGTGATGAGGGCGTTAGGGGAGGAGTTAGGGAGACGGGGGATTTACGACGTCGGGGCGAGGGTGCCGAGCGAGACGCGCGGGTTTTTTGAGCGCGCGAATTACGACGACGACGAAACCGGGGCGGTTTTGATGCGATTCGAAAGGGATTTAGGTGTTAAGATGTAGCGATGTAGGGATGTAGCGATGTAACGATGTAGCGCTAGGCTTGAGGGATGAATGACGGTGGGGTCGCTCACTTCGCCCCGAGTTCGCCGGCGAGCGAGCCGTCGGCGGCCATCTCTAACACGATGTCGCACCCTCCCAGGAGCTCGGACTTGTAATATAGCTGTGGATACGAATAAGACGAACATTACGAATGAGACGAATGAGACAAACCTGCGGATATGTCGGCCAGTTCGAGTACTCTTTCAGACCTTGACGAATCGGCTCATCTTGCAAAATGTCAAACGTCGCGTATTCGACGCCCGTGGCGTTCAACGCCGAGACGACTTTCGCGGAAAACCCACATCGCGGTTCGTCGCGATTACCCTTCATGAACAAGATCACGTCTTGCGCGGCTAACATAGATTTAATTCTGTCGTTGATGGTGCTCGCGACTTTGCCCTCGCCCGCGCCGCACGCGTCCTTCAACTCGCCCGCCGCGGCGAGCTCTAAAATTATATCGCAACCGCCGACGAGTTCGCCGTCGGCGTATACCTGAAGATGCAAATAAGACGAACGCGTTGAATAAGAAGAACAACACACGTGCCTGAGGATATGTCGGCCAGTTCGAGTACACTTTCAGTCCTTCGCGTACTTCGTCGTCGGCTAAGATGTTGAACGAACCAAACTTTACGCCCGCCGACTTCAACGCGTCGACGACTTTACGACTGAATCCGCACTTCGGCTCTTCGGGGTGGCCTTTCATGAACACCACCACGGGCTGGGACTCGATTAAACTCTTCAATCGCGCGTTCAGCGCATCCTTCGTCGATGCCGCCGCCGGCGCCGCCGCCGCCGCCGACGCCGACGCCGACGCCGACGCCGACGCCGACGCCGTTCGAGGAAAATATTGCTTCGTCTTATTCGTCACCACCGCCGCGTCCGCGCCTTCGTGCGCATCCACCCTCCTTCCGTCGCGCACGAACACGAAATACGGTACGCTCGTCACGCCCTCTCGCGCGCTCACGGTTTCCATTTCTTCCGCGTCGCACCGCGCGAACGCGACGCTCCCGCCTCGCGCCTTCGCGAGCTCGATCATCAGCTCATCCATCGCCGCGCACGGCTCGCACCACGACGCGTAGAAGTGCACGACGACCGCGGCGTTCGTGCGCACGAACGCGTCGTAGTCGTCATCGGAGGTGATCTCTTTCAACGACGTCGTCATGATGTCCCTCGCGCGCGAGAGAGAGAGAGGCGACCTGTGACGTCGTCGCGAGCGCGCGCGCGCGGTCACCGATGCGATCGGCACTTCACACGCGCGCGCGATGGGCATTCCCGACGCCGCGGACGTCACGCCCTCGATCTCGGGCGTCGCCATCGACGACCCCGACGTCGATGCGGTGCTGTACGACGCGAACATGATCGAAGGCGCGCTGGAACAGCTCGCGGCGTTGATCGTCATGAAACTGGGGGAGTTCGAGACGTTCGTTCCGGTGTGCACGGGGGGGATAGTGTTCGCGAGCGATTTAATGCGCGCGGTGTACGTCATGGAACGGATGTTACGAGAGGAAATCGCGAGGGGGTACACGAGGAAAGTGATCGCGTGCGCGCAGTGCGCGTCGTACGGCGACGGGACGACGAACGAAGGAAAGGAAGTCAAAGTCGGGCTGCCCAAGTGCGATGTTCGAGGGAAGAGAGTGTGCATTTTGGAGGATATTATTGATTCAGGTCGAACGTGCGCGGCGCTGGCGAAGGCGTTGTACGATGAAGGCGCGGAAGAGGTGGCTATCATCGCGTTGATGGATAAGTCGGCGAGACGAGACCCCGCGGCGACCAAGTTTTTTGAAGAGAAGAATATGAAAATCGCGTGCGCATTCATGTGCCCAGACGAGTACGTAGTTGGGTACGGATTAGATTACAAAGGGCGATTTCGCGAGCTCCCGTTCGTTGGGATTTTGAAGTCGACGATTTACACCGACGCCGACGCGGCGGCGTCGGCGGAAAAACAATGAAACTTTGGCGTGATGTTTGGGTTTGTTTGACGATTGATTTTTCTCGACGGCATCGTTCGTAATACTCGATGTCAATAACAGTGATGAATTAATCAATGACGCGTGTCTAGTAACTATACCCTAGTCGGTTACCACTCGCGGCGCCTGCTATCGTCTGTAGTGCGTACCGTACCCAGTTCCCGTCGGGTTCCAAACTCCGGCTTCGGTGCCGCTAGGCGTGGGGAATTTCACGCCCGTGGCGACGTCCATCGAGCACCTGCGCAATTTTCGTCGCTCGCCGAAAATGAATAAATTCTGAAAGTGCCGCTCTTGCACTTGAATCTCCTCGATGTTCTTTGTGACGTTGCCATTTTCGTCCTCGATCGCTCGACACAAGTGGTCGTTCCACGTCACAAACTTTTCTTTGAGATAAATGCGCGGCGGCCCGATCCACGTGCTCTTTTTCCACTTTCCTCGCGAGCACACGTCTTTGGTCGGAATCAAGTGCTTGTGCGAGCCGATGGGGGGGAAGTATTTCTCTTTATACGTCCACGAAAAATCAGGCAAGCAGCACGGCTTGAGAATCAAGTGCTGGACGTTTGGGTGCTTGTTGAACATCTCCACGGCTTTGATGCTCAGCGTGCCGCACAAATGAATCCCGAGCACGATGAATGGTCCATTCCATCGATTGAATACGTGCATCGCGAGCTGGTTCACCTCGCCTCGCTCCTTCAAATTTACTTTGCGCGTCGACAGTTGTATCGGCCAGTCGTACGTCCAGTCATCCGAACCATAAACGTGTTCCCAATTGATGTGATGCGGCATCGGCGCCGTGCCGTACATGGGCCACATCTTATCAACTAAAATAATCTCTCGCACTTTATTTCGTGGGAGGATCTCGCTCAAAAACATCGCTAAATACCCGAAACCCGAACATAAATCGACAATCACCGCTCGCGCGTCCTCCTCCCCCGGCGCGCGCGCGGTCATCGCGTCCACGTACTTCATCGTTCGATCGATCACCGGTGCCGCTTCGTTCAACTCCTTCGCTAACCTATCTCCTTTCACCACTCGTCGCCACAACTTTTTCGGGAACTCTCGCTTCCAGTTCTCCATGACGAGCGCGCAACGCTCGACGAGTGCTGGGTATTCTCTTCCCATGGGCATGGTCGCGAGCTGTTCTCGGAGCCACACCCCGCAATCACGCACGCGTTCGTCGACGTCGGATTCTAATTCGAGGTCTTCGTCGTTCGTTCCCGCGATCGCCGTCGTCGGTCGCGGTATCCCTTCGTCGTCCTCGCTCGCCATGGTTGCGGCGACGAGTGACGTAACAACCACCGCGAGCGAGCGAGACGCGAGTCAAGTTCTGGATGCAGAATGAGCGAGCTATGAATATGAATCGTTGAGTACAAGTGTAAAATACTAAGGTCGAGGTTCGACCTCGAACGGGATCCCAAGCGCCTCGGTGTACCGCGTCAAACGTTCCTCGTACGACGCGAGAAGCATGTCTTGCGCGGTGACGCGGCGCTTAAGCAAAATCGACTCCTCGAATAAATCTGGGTCCACGGCGTCGAGCTCTTGACGAAGCTTGGCGTTCTCGCGACGCAAAGACGCGGTCACGGCTTCGAGTTCATCCAACGCATTGATGTCGCGACCGACGACGACGTCTGATGAGGCGTCCATCGTTCGCGCCCGTTTTAATTCTTCGAGCTCGAGGCTTTTCGCGTTGAGCTCTTCCCTGAGTTCGCGAATTTTCCCTCGCAACGCCGCGATCGACTCTCTCGCGAGTCTTCTGTCGACGCTTCTATTTTCGAGAACAGAATCGGAAACCTTAGGAGCGCTAGTTTTGCGTAGCGTTTCCAGCTCTTCTTTCAGCGCGGCGATTTCGTTTTCGGCTTCGGCGAATCCTTGCTTTTCACCATCCTTGAGCGCGTCCACGAGCGCGTGCAGTTCATCATTTTCTGCTCTCAGCGCTCCTTGCGCCTGTTGGCCTTGCCGGCTAAACTCTTGCCAATCTTTTTCCAGTGCGTCAATCGTTTCGCTCGTCGTGCGCAACTTCTTCTTCAGCGCGTCGCGCTCTTGCGTGATGTTGAACACTTCCTCCGCTTTTTGCGTCGCCAACGATTCGAGCCTGACGTTCACCGCAGCGCTCACCTCAAGTTTCTTCGCCAGTATCTCCACCTCCCGTCGCACCGCTAAATCCGTGCCCGATCCCGACGCCGTATCGTTCGATCTCGCGCGTGCGCGCTCGCGCGCCTCGCTCTCCGCTCGCTCGCGTTCGAGCTCGAGCGCGTATCGCTCAGTCATCCTCCGCGCCTCGCGCAACGCATCCTTCAATTCAACCTTTTCTCGCGCGACGCGCAGCTCAAACGCCTTCAACGCCTCACGCATCGCTCGCGCGCCATCCTCCGCCGCCATCGCCCGCGCGTTTGCGCGCTCGACATCCTCTCTCATAGCCTCCTCGTTCGCCCGAGCCCGCTCGAGCGCTTTCGTTTCGTCGCTCTCTCTCCTCTCCTCCGCTTTCGCCAACTCCTCTCTCAGCGCCGCGATGTCGCCCTCGCGTTTAAATATCTCTAAATCCCTCGCCGCGATCGCGCGTTCTAACCCATCCACGTCCACGTCGCTTCGCCCGCGGCTGTTCGCTTCGAGCGCCATCGCGTCCTCCAGCGCCGCCTTCGCCGCTCTCATCTCTCTCGCCACCGCGCGTTCCGCTCTCATCGTCGCCTTCGCCGCGTCGTGCGCGCGCGCGCGCAGCGCTCGATTCTTCTCGTCGATCGCCTTCCCGATCGGTGTCGACTCAACAGCGCGCGATGACTCCCTCGACCTCGACCTCGACGACGACGACGACGACGATGATGATGATGATGATGATGATGAACGCGCGCTCGCCCTTCCATCGTCCTCGCCTTCGCGCGCGTCCGCGAGCGCGCGTCGAAGGCGAGAGAACGCATCGGACATTCGATTTCGATCGTTCGTTCGATCGTTCGATCGACGATCGATGACGACGACGACGATGATGTCGTCGATGACATCGACGACATCGACGACGACGCTCGTGGTCGGTGTGACGCTCGAGGTCCGTTTTACGACGAGTCGTGATTCAGAAAGCTACGTCCCACCCCGGAAACGACGCCCGCGCGCGACGTCGATCGACGCTTAGGCGGGGTCGAACGTCGGGGACCGACGACGAGTCGTGATTCAGAAAGCTCGTTTTCGTCCCTCGATCGCGTTCCCGATCGACGACCGATGATTGATGATGATGATGATGATGTCGGCGCGAACGACACGCGCGACGTCATCGCGCGAACGCACGGCGACGCACCGAGGACGACGTTCGCGACGTCATCTCTGTGCGGTGTCATCGCGACGGCGACGGGGGCGATCGACGGGGTGAGCGCGCGCGCGAGCGCGCGTCGAAGCGCGCGCGCGCGAGCGCGAGCGACGACCGCGACGCGCGCGTCGCGCGACGGCGTCGAACGCCGATCGACATCCCTCGCGACGTTCGCTTCGGAGGCGAAACAGACGTTCGTGCGGACGAAAGGGGCGTGCGCGGTGGTGATCGGGAACGAAGGGTGCGATTTAGATAGCGTGGCGTGCGCGGTGGCGTTCGCGTACGCGACGGCGGAGCGAGACGGCGCGCCGCGCGTGCCCATAGCGAGCGCGAGACGGAGTGAATTAGCGCTGAGACCGGATGTGGTTTTAGCGTTGTTCAACGTCGGGTTAGGTGTGGAGGATTTAGTGTGCTTGGAGGAGGTGGAAGAGGCGCGAGCGAGCGCGCCGGAGGCGCGGCCGACGAGCGCGGCGCTCGTCGATCACAACGTTAATAATGAACGATTATTCCCTGGGTGGGGCGACGTCGTGACGAGCGTGATTGATCACCACGATGACGAGGGCGCGCACGCGGGGTGCGCGCGCGTGATCGAGCCGTGCGGGTCGTGCGCGAGCTTGGTGAGGAGGGAAGCGGCGGCGGGATCGAGCGGCGGCGCCGAACGCGAGGTCGCGAGGTTGTTGCTCGGGGCGATATTGCTCGACACGAGGTGCTTGGATGCGTCCACGACGCGAGCGTTGCCGGTGGATTTCGCGAGTGCGGAGGTTTTGCGCGGGGTGTTGGGATGGGACGAGGCGGCGGCGCGGGCCGAGTACGAGGCGTTGGCGGCGGCGAGGCACGACCAGAGTTCGTTTACGTGCGCCCAGCTCTTGGCGAAGGATTATAAGCAGTGGACGATGGGGGCATACGAGATCGGCGTCGCGTCGTTCAGCGTGCGGTTTCAAGATTTAATGTCGAGGCAAGGCGCGTCGTCCATCGACGCCGAATGCGAAGCTTTCATCAAAACGAAGGGCGTCGACGCTTTATTCATGATGACATCGTTCGAGGACCAAGATGCGGGCGGGGCGTATACGCGGCAAATCGCGGTCAGCGCGAGAGATGCCACTCGCGTCGACGTTCTCGATGTCATGCGTCGCGTCGGCGCGAGCACGCCGCTCGCTCCGCTCGCGGCGACGCTCTCGGCGCCGCGAGCGTTTCTCGCCGCCTACGTCATGGGCGACGTCAAGGCGAGCCGCAAGAAAGTGCAGCCCATATTAGCGGACGTGTTTGTCGCCATGTCCGAGCCCTAGCTGAAGCGGGAAATACATTATGTTCACAGCGCGCGCGCGCGTTCCGCAAAACTACCTCGCGTTTTCGCCTCGTGAGCGTCACTGTCGAGCATGCCCGCGATCGATGACCTCGAAGCCGCGGTCGATGCGTACGAGCGTGAGCGCATAGAATCCAACTCGGAGACCTCGCCGTCGCGCGCTCGCGCGCTCCTCGCGCGTCTTCGCGCGCTCGTCCCGCCCGCGGCGGACGACGCCGCGAGCGCGCCGAGCGACAAAACTTTTGACTTTAATCGCTACGCCACGCGCGTCATCGCCTTGCGCGTGGCGTACGCGGGTTGGAATTATCACGGTTTCGCGAGCCAGGGCGCGCGCGGGAAACCGACGGTGGAGCAAAGCGTGTTCGACGCGTTGGCGCGAACGCGGCTCGTGGCGTCGAGCGACGACGTGTTCAAGACGTGCGATTACGCTCGGTGCGGGCGCACCGATCGAGGGGTGAGTGGATTAGGACAAATTATTACCTTACGCGTGCGCTCGAACGGGGGAGAATCGGACGATGTCGAGCGTGAGATTGATTACGTCGGTACGCTGAACCGAACGCTCCCGGACGACGTTCGCGTCTTGGGATGGAAACCGGTCGAGGACGATTTAAACGCGAGATTCGATTGCAAATGGCGAGAGTACAAGTATTTTTTCGGTTTCGTCGAAGGGCTGGATTTACAAGCGATGGACGACGCGGCGAGGTCGTTCGAAGGTGAGCACGATTTTAGGAATTTCTGTAAAATGGACGCGGCCAACGTGAAGAGTTACCGGCGTCGCGTTCACGAATGTCGGATCGAGCGCGATGACGAGGGCGGCGAGATGGGGATGCATTACATCCGCGTCCGAGGTAGCGCCTTTCTGTGGCATCAAGTGCGTTGCATGGCGTCGGTGCTGTTCATGGTGGGCCTCGGCCGCGAGCCCGTGAGCGTCGTCGCCGATTTGCTCGATTTAGAGCGAACGCCGCGAAAGCCGCATTACGCCATGGCGCCCGACGCGGCTTTACTCCTCTGGCGCAGCGGATACGATCCCGCACGGTTAGATGTGAGCGACATGCTCATCTCCGAGCGCGCGCTCGCGCAGGTTGAGACGCACGTGGCGCAGCAATTGCATGAATGTCGCCTTCGCGCCGCGATGTGGGCTGAAACGTGGGAGCGCGTCCGCGACGCGCGGCGCGAGCGCGGCGGCGACACCGACGCTCTCGCTCGAGATTTAGCCGCAGTGAACGCACTCGGAAGCGTCGGCGTCGCGCGCGCGTCGCACGTGCGCTTACGAGATAGACCGACGGAGGATACCTTGGACGAACGCCTGGCGAAACTCGCCGCCGCAAACTAACGCCGTCATCCCCGCGCTCGTAATCACCGCGCGCCTTCGCGTGGTACTGTAACATCACCACAGTCTTACTCGCGGACAATAATAGAAACTCCTACTCGCGCGCGCGCGTCGATTCGCGCGTTTTCAACCTCTCCAAAACGAACGCCACGTTCGCTCGCGTCGCCGCCGCCGACGGCTCCGGGACGTCGCCATCTCGTCGCGCGAACCACCATCCACTTCCCCGCATCGCCCTCACGTACTCTTCATGTACGTCCTCCAACGCTCGAATCCCATTCCCATCCGCCTCGAGCGCCGCTAATCCTCGCTCATCTTTCGCCACCTCCATCAACGTCGCGCTCGCCGCTTCTCTCGCCTCACTCTCCATCTCCCTTCGTGTCACCACTTCCACGCACGCCGTCGCTAGACCGTTCTCGAGCAACGCCTTGCGCGCGTTCGCGCGATCGCCCAGAGCCCACATCGCGCGCGCGCGCGCGAACCCTGTTCTTGACAAGAACCCGCTTCGCGCGCGGGCGAGCGTCGCGCACGACCGCGCGCCGCCGTCCGCGATCACCGGCATCGTCAAGTGCGCGACGTACGCTATGGACGCCAATGACGTCAACGCAAGTAACGCGTGGCGCGTCACGCGCTCGCGCGATGTCAGCGAGGCGAGCGCGCGCGCCGCGTCCATTCGCGCCGCGCGATGATGATGATGATGATGATGATGGCGCTATCGCGACCGTGGGCGTCGTCGACGGGGTGAGCTTTTTGAGTCACGACCAGGGGTCGTGTGTCCCCGAACGACCGAACGAACGACCGACCGACCGAACGACCGACCACCATCGATCGCGTCGTCGACGGGGTGAGCTTTTTGAGTCACGACCAGGGGTCGTGTGTCCCCGACCGAACGACCGAACGAACGACCGAACGACCGACCGACCACCATCGGTCGATATACG
>Ga0222712_10007902_pt1 | contig 10177 bp, 15 predicted proteins | sample C33_657DmetaG_FD_165043 | JGI IMG/M metagenome (GOLD analysis project Ga0222712, IMG submission 165043) | Estuarine water microbial communities from San Francisco Bay, California, United States - C33_657D | ecosystem: Environmental > Aquatic > Marine > Unclassified | place: USA: California...
AAATCTTCTGCAAAAGTTGGAGCAAATTTAGTTGCAGGTTTGGAAGTTCTTGCAAAAGATAATGATATGTCGCCTGCACAACTCTACAAAGAGATGGCAGATGCACAAGCTGATATACTAAAATATTCAAGTTATACAACAGAAGAATATGCAAGACAAGCAATTCAATTAGGTAATATGAATACATCTATGGCTTCTATGATGAAAGCATCTGATAGTATGGTATTAAACTATAAAGATAGTATAAAAGCTGAAATGAGTTTATCTGCAATGTTAGGTAAAAACGTAAATCTTTCAGAAGTTAGAGCTAAATTGATGTCGGGTGACCAAGCGGGTGGCGCGGCAGCATTAAAAACTGCATTAGGTGGGCAAGATATAAATGCAATGAACGCATTCCAAAAACAAGCATTATCACAAGCAACGGGAATGGGTATTCAAGAGTTGATGCAATTAACTCAATCAAAAGGAGATGGTAAAGTTAAAGGAAGTCTTGAAGAAAGAAATGCACTTAAAACTGGTAAAGCAATTGCACAAGGTGCTTTATCACAAGATATTGCAAATGCGGCAGCTAAATTGGCATTAGACCAAAAGAACAGAGCAGAGATGTTAAAGTTTGAGCAAGCTAAAAGAATGGCAATGTTATTTATAGAACAAAAGTTCAGATTAAACGCAATAGAAAGAGAGATTAAATATAGAGAAGATAGAGAAGCACAAGGAACAGAATTTGCAAAAAGAAATGCTCAATTAGCTATGCTCAAAGAACAACAAGGTGAGCAAATAAATCAAATGGTAGGTGCATTTTCGGATAAACTTGGTCCTGGAAAAGCTAATGAAGCAAAAGTAGCAGCATATAAAGCAGAAATATCAGCTCAAATGAGTGAGTTGCAGGGAGCAATGATTCAAGGTAGAATTCAAGAATCAGAATATGCAGATATTACAATGGGAATATTCAAAGCTGCTATGAAAGGAGAAAAATATGATACATCAGGAATTGGAGGAGTTCAATCTTACAAAAAAGATGTAGAAATCGCGAATCAAAGACAAGAGAATATTGCAAAAAAATACATTGAAGGGAATGGTGGCATACCTCAGAAGTGGCTGGACAAATATAAAGTAAGTCTTGAAGAATTAAACAAAGCAGTAGATGCAAGAGTAGGTATGAAACAAGAGAATCTCTCAAAATCAGGCCTTTTTCAAAAGGATGTACTGTTTTTAAAAACGGCAACTACGGCAGCAGTTACGGCAACTAAAACCACTATACCAACTAAACCAACACCAGTAACTGTTGTAGAGAAAAAAACCAGTTCTACCAAAACTGAAACCAAAGCTGCACCTACACCATTACCACCAGATGCAACTAAATTATCAGATACCCAAGCACAGACAAAACTGCAAGTACAAATGGTTAAGTTAATGGGAGTTTCTGCTCAATTCTTAGCACAAATAGATGCAAATACAACGGCAGCAGGAACTGTTAAAATAGATGGAAAACCATTATCACAAGCATTGCTAAATCAAGTTAATAGAACTTATGGTATAGCAGGTGCAAGTTACTAACATACAATAAATTTGAATAACTCATATTTATAGTAAACCAATAGACTATAAATGCCTACAATAGCAGACTTATTTAAGAGCCAACAAAAAGATTTATACGATAATGAAATAGTTCGTATAGAAAGTCGTGGTTTGGTAAATCCACCAAGAGCAGCTGCGTTAATAGCATCTTCTATGAATACTATTGGAGATGTAATCGGAGGACAATTGGCAGGTGCTATTGGTGGAACTGCAAACAGGCCATCGGATACTATATTTAAAGGTAATTCATTTATCGATAAACCTGTATCCATATTAGGAGTAACAGAAGGTTTATTAAAGAGTTCAGTAGAAGCAGGTAAAGATTATTATATTAAACAATCTCCATCACCAATCCCCCCTTTATTTGGAAAATCTGCACCAGGTGGTTCAACTACCGCAGGAACTATTGCAAATCAAGCAATCAAACAAATAAACAAATTAGGTGCTAAAAAGGCAATTACAAATGCCGCGCAAGATTTAAAACAACAAGCACAATCTTCATATGGTTCTAAATATTCTATTGGTGGAGATGGTAAGCCTTTAAATGAAAAAATAACAAATAGTGAATACAAAGAAACGTATAGTCAAATAACAAATGAAAATACTTATGTATTTGAACACGTTGCTCAGAAATTAGTTAAAAGAGAATCTGGTGATAATTGGGATGAGGCTAATCATTTTTTACAAACAACAACTGGTTTTGCAAGTTTAGAAGAATATAATACTAAAATGAAACCATATGTAAATGCAAATCAAGTAATTGTTTTGTTTAAAAAATATGGTAATAAAACATTAGTTCCATTTGTAGGAGCAGTAACAGGTATTTCGGAAGATATTACGCCGGAATGGAGTGGTTTTAAATACATTGGTTCTCCATTTAAAGTATATAGATATAGTGGGGTAGAGAGAAGTTTAAAATTTAATTTAAAACTTTATTATTTCACAGAAGATGAAAAATCAGCAATGATTAGAAAGATAAATTATCTTAAATCATTAACATTTCCATACGAAGCTATATCGGAAATAAAATATGGTAGTAGTGAAGGTAAAGCTCAGTATGCATTTTCACCAAATTTATTTTATGTATCATTAGGTGATATGTATAAAAATGTATTTGGTTATATGGAATCACTTTCATTTAACGTGGAAGATACTACAACTTGGTCTAATTTTGCACCAGATGGAGCAGGTGTAAATAACAAAAACGCATCATTATACCCATCCGTAATTGAAGCATCTATTAGTATTAAAATTATTGAAAATCATACAACTGAAACGGTAGATGGAACTCAAACATATAGATATAATTTTGATGGTAGAGGAAATGAAACAACAAAAGAGATTATAAAAGAAGAAAGAGAACCTATACCATTAAATGCAAATTATAAACCACCCAAACCACCTATGCCAGGAGGTGGTGTTCTTGCATTAACTCCTGAACCTAAATTTAATCCATTAAAAGGGTTACAATTACCTTAAAAATAAATAATGGCAAGTAGATATTCATATGCAACTAATTTAACCACAACTGATACTAAAAGAAAGTATTTGGGTAGTGTTATATATCCACGAATAAAAGCATCTAACGATGATATGTATATCGTATCAGATTCGGGTGATAGATTGGATATACTTGCTTCAAAATATTATAATGACCAAACCCTTTGGTGGATAATTGCAACTGCTAACAATCTAAACGATGCATCCTATTCAATAGAACCTGGTAAGCAATTAAGAATACCTGGCAATCTTGTCAAGATTCTAAATGATTTTGAAAAAATAAACAAATAAAGTTATGGGATTTCCTTTTTTAGCACCCTTAAAAAAATGGACAACTGATAAAATAGAGGCAAGAGAAAAAAATAAAGAAGCTCTAAATACACTAATGCCCTTTGTAGTTTTAAGTTCTGCTGCCGTAGTAACAAATAAAATAGAATCAAAAGATTTACCGGCAATATATGCTAGTCAAAACTTTAATGCATTTGATTATAAAGGATGTGTTATAGCAAACTCTACTGATATACTTAAAAATTATCAACAAGGTAAGACATTGGTTGGTTATGATTTAGATGGAAAACCCATTGAAGTTGAAGGCGAAACTAACAGAAGAGTTTCAATGCCAATTATAGAATCGGTAGAAATTGATACAGATGGTGGAAACAATACATTAAAAACGGCAAGTATAAAAATTAGGGTATTTACATTAAAACAATTAGAAATGTTCGAATTGTTTTTTTTAAGACCAAGTATGCGTATAGTTTTAGAGTATGGTTGGAATGTAGGTATTAGAGAGAAGTTAAGTTTAGATATAACTAAAAATATGTTTGCTAAGCAATCTCATAGTGATTATATAGCAAAGTTTTCTAAAATATATTCGCGCGCAGATGATGGTTATAAAATTGCAAAAGGTGAGTATTTGAAAACATTAGAAGGAACAGATGGTAATTATGATTTTATGGCAGGAGTTGTTTCTAGTTTTTCATTCCAACCCGCAGCAGATGGCACATATGATGTTACATTAGAACTATCAGCAGGAAATGAACTTCAATTATGGATGCCAGTAAAACAATCAAAGGATTCAAATAAAACACCAAAAAAAGGAGAAGCACCACAAGAAAGTTCATATCAAACTTGGGTAAATAAATTGACAGCGGATTTAGGTAATCCCACACTTAAAGATTTATTTTTTAATAATCAAAAAGAATGGGAAAACGAATTTTTTAATTGGGGTGCTATAAACGTAACTCAAAAAGATACTTCATTTTCAAAAGACCCATATATTTCGATGAGACTTATTTTGAAATTGGTTGCTGAAATGCGAGTATATAAAGAATCCAAAGAAGTAATTGGATATTATTATTATGAAGATACGTTAGGAAAAAAGCCAATAATACCTGTTACATCAAGTCCAATAATAATATCACCAACAACTGATTTTATATTGCCTGGTAAATTGCCATTCATAGGTAAATCACAGGATGCTAAGAAAAAAGATATTATTATATTAGACCCAAAAGGAAAAAAACAAGACGCTTTAATTCATGGTAGACAATTTAATTTATCAGATGAAAAAACACCATTTATTGCATATGATAGGTTGGGTAACGCAATAAAATTACCGACATCAACTGGTAATTTATACAATATGTATTTTAATTATAACACATTTGTGTCGGTATATAATAGAGCATATACGGGTGCAGATGTTATAAATGGAATATTTGATACAATAAATGCAAATATGTTTGGATTATGTAAATTAGAATTGGCAAAACCAGATGATGGACAAGATGGAGGAGCTTTAACTATAATTGATAGAAAACTCAATGCAGATAAACCAACGATACCTAATGAAAAAGTTTTTAGATTTAAAGTTGGAGCATTAAATTCAATTGTAAAAGAATTTTCTTTTAATATGGAATTGAGTACATTGATGCAAGCACAAGCATTGTATGCTTCTCAATTAGCAATTGCATCTTCTCAAAAACTTGTACCATCCGATTCCAAAGTACCAGTAAAAGACCCGTATGCGCATGCTGATTTATCTTTTGCAAAAAATGCAGATAAATATTACTCTATAAACGCAGTTGAAATACAAATTGTAAAAGATAGTGATGCATGGAATAAACGTATTGAAGAAACTGCAAATGTTGAACAAGCCCCACCACCAAAAAAAGAAGGTGAAGAAGAAGTTGAAAACGTTGCAGAAGTTCTTAGTAAGAATTTTGTAAGATTTAAAAAGAATCCTACTGATTCAAAATCACTAACTACGAATTACATATATACGGATGCAGCTATAATACAGAAACACATAACTCTTCCAGAAGATAAAGAAAATACAAGTGCTTTAACTTATTTAGATATTACATTAGCAATAGATGGAATGGCAGGTCTTAGTTGTGGAGAATATTTCCATATAGATGGTGTACCTGAAATTTACAATGAGAATGGATATTTTCAAATAACAAATGTTAAGCAAGGTATAGATGCAAATGGTTGGAAAACTACAATTGAAGCAGGATATATGATAAATTCAAAAGCAAAAGAAAAACCTAAAACAAATGTATAAAGATTTAATTAAAAATAAACAAATATATTCTTTGGATATTCCTAGAACTATTGTCCCAATTCCAACGGATGATAATTATTCAAATGGAATTATTGAAAGATACTTTACTCAAAAAGTAAATGATACTAATGGGTTTGTTTATGAAATTAATTTGGATACATATAACGAATTAAAACTAAATCCATATTGGATAATTCAAAATATCAAATGGAGATTATCAGGACCATTAGATTCTGTATATGATTCTAGTGGCAAAATAATAGATAAAGGAGTTAGAAATTCCAATACTGCTTCTATTGCAGACGGACAAAAAGTTATTAAAAATTTAAATTTATATTTGATAAATATTTTACAATTTTACAAATAATTTTTATATATATTTATATACAAATAATAATAAGTTATGAAAAAATACAAACATTTATCCGAAGAGGAAATACAACAAATGACGTTCGATTGGCGTTATAGAGGATTCACTACAATTGAGTTATTAACAGATGAAGAGGTAGATGAAATCAACGATGAATTAAATAAATTACGTTTAGAAAGAAATGCAACAGAACCTGAAAAATGGCAGGAATACGAACCATTTATGTATCCCCACAAAGAATCTCAAAAATTAGAAAAATTATTTGCTCATCCAAAGTTGATAGAAGCATCTGAATTTTTAATGGGAGGTGATATAATTGGTATGCAAACTTGGGCATATTTTAAACCAAAAGGTGAATTGGGCAGAGATATGCATCAAAATGGATTCTATACAGGATGTGGACATAATGAAATTGTTAATATTGCATTGGCATTAGATAATCACGACCCCGAAAACGGAGCAGTATGGAACTATGAGGGTTCACACAGATTGCCAGTTTTACCTATTGAGGACAATGAAGAAAGAAAAGCAACAAATACAGGTAATTGGAGAAGTGAAAGAGGTAAGAGTTGTGTAATGCCAGAAGGACATGATTTCAGAAAGATTGAAGGATGTGCAAGAAAAGGGCAAGCAGTTTTATTACACTCACACGTTGTACATGGTTCAGAACCAAATACAGACCATAAGAGAATGAGAAGAAACTATTTAATTTCTTATTTAAAAGATGGTGCTTATTTCAATACAGGTAATCAAATGAAAAGAGAACCAATCGATATTTACAAACTACGTGATAAACATTGGAACGAATGATTTAAGAACCCTCTTTTGAGGGTTTTTTTTTTGAAAAAATATTTTAAGTTTTGCTTGTTTTTTTGCGCGGAATTGTGTATATTTACTATGTAATAAATGATAAAGATATGGAAAATTTAATTGGTAAAATCGTTGATGTAATTGTTTCTAAAAATGGTAAGGTTGGAACAAAATCCCTTAAAGTTTGTAAAGCAAACTCTCGTTCAGTTCTATTCATCGAAGTAGATAAAGAAAATCGTAAAAACACATTCCGTAAATTTAAGGTTAAGAATGTTGAAAAGGTAGGTACAAAAACCGATGGAGGTACATTTGTTCTAATCGAAGATGGTGTGTTACCTGATAAGTGGGAATCATCATGGGATGCAATTGGTACAACCCCAACACCCTCTTACGCTAGACCTTATTATAGTAATCACTCCAAAGGATGGTCGGCAACAATAAGACCTGCCAGAGGTTCTTCAATGGATGCATTAGCAGTTTCGGTATCAACTCGTTCAACTACCAATTCAGCTGCAGGTTTTCCGATGGTGTAAAAATAATTACGAAAAGACTTGACTTTCTCATTGGAATTTCGTATATTGTATTATAATTGAGAGTGAGAGTTAAAACATTAAAATCTAAAATCTAAAACAAATAAAGTTATGAATTATTCAGAATTATCAAAATTATCAGTAGAAGAATTAAGAAACATCAATCAGATTGTTATTGGCTTAATCAAAGCAAAACGCACCGTAGAATCCCTTGCCAACAAAGTTGGTTTAAAAGTAGGTATGAAAGTTACAGTAAATCACCCTAAGTTGCGTGGTGTAGAGTTATCTGTTAATAAAATTAACCGAACAAAAGCTACCGTAAGTGTAAAGAGTGGTGCTTGTTACATTGTACCAATTTCCTTAATCGAATATTAATCCTTAAAATCTAAAAGATATGAGAAAGACATTAAAACGTGAAAAATTGTTAAAGAATTCAAAAGGTCAATACCGATACCAATTCAATTGGATGGGTGGTGGGTTCAATGATATTTGGGCTAAGAACATTATAGAGTTTATGGCTGAGGTGAAACGTCAGTTTGGTAATTCGAACTTGAAGGTGGACTACACTACTTTACACAAAGCAACCGAAAGTAGTGCAAAGAGTTGGGATAAGGCAGGTAATATGATGTGTTGGTAATTAAACTATAAAGACATGGTAGCAAGAGAATTCGGAGTAATGGATTATGTAGTAAGTGGTATTCATCTAGCAATGCTAGTTGGGTTATTATTGGGTGGTTTATATTTGATTTACAGAGGTATTAAAAATCAGAAAATATGAAATGGTTTTATAGTGAGATGGGTAGTAAGAACAAAAAGACAGGTACTTACAAATACTACAAAGTAATAGTTGAAGATTGGAAGATTACAGGTTGCAATTGTGAAGCAAGAGATTTTCGCAGATACACACCTTGCAAACATATGATTTCAATACATAACAAATTAGGACATAGTTTATAAATAATATGGAAAATACTAACTTAAAAATTCTTGCAGCATCGTTTGTAATATCAGTAACATTTTTAACAATAATTGGGGCGGTTATTCAAACTAAAGCAGACAAAGCAACTTACACAATCGTTTCCGAAAATGGAACAACATATTATTCTAATGAATTTAGAGTATATGGAAAAGGTATTGTATTTACCGATGTATATGGTAAAACGGTTATTATTCAAGGTGATTTGGAGATTGTAAAAAAACCTGAAAAAAAATAAAAAATAAATACGAAAAGACTTGACTTTGACCGCGGAATTTTGTATCTTTATTATATGGTTCGGAGAGAGCCAATCAAACTTAAAATCTAAAACAACAAAATTATGACAAAATCAACAGAGTTTTTCGCCCGTTATTCTTCTGCTTCAAATTTAGAAGCTGCTTCTGAGTTCATCAAAACTCCTGCTAATGTGGGACGAGTTTTAAAAGCAGGTGTGCCTGTGATTGTGATTGGTGATTTTCGATTCCCATTCCGAACTAAGATTCAGAGACAAGAGATTCGTGAGTTCAGTAAGTTATGGAATTCAGAACTTAACAACATTAGAGAAATCATCGGTTTAACTCCCAAAGTGGCAGCAACCAAATTGAAAGAGAGTTACGGATTTTCAAACAACATCATCAAATCATTAGTTTAATCATTATGACAAAACAGAAATCAGAGTTCCCACGTGGATACAAAGTAAATCAGACAAATAAGATTTTAAACATTGGTGGAATGCCAGCACGATATGATGTGTATGTTGTAGAACATAAAAGTTTAAAATACCCAAAGACATTTTTAACTCGTGAAGCAGTTGATAAATTCATCAACGAAACAGAACGAGAGAAATTGGAAACAAAAGCATTAAAAGTTAGTGGATACCAACATATTAAAGGTGTAGTTTCTGCTCACAAAGATTCAATAGCAGCAATCGAATTGACTGAAATTGCTGAAACAATAAATTTATAAAACTTAAAACTTAAAAGATACGATTATGGGATTAGATATGTATTTAGAAAAAAGAACCGATGTTAGACTTTGGAACTTTCAAAAACCAGAAGAACAATTTGAGGTTGTTGTTAAAAAAGGTGGTGTAACCTATCCAAATATTAACTCTGAAAAAGTTACAACCATTGTTGAAGAATTGGGGTATTGGCGTAAAGCAAACCAAATTCACTTATGGTTTGTAGAGAATGTGCAGGATAATGTAGACAACTGTGGAGAATACTTTGTTCCAAAAGTTAAATTGGAAGAGTTGTTAGAAATTTGTTTGGCAGTTAAATTAAATCCAGAACAAGCGGAAACATTATTACCAACTGCAAGTGGGTTTTTCTTTGGTGGTGAAGAATACGATGAGTGGTATTTCAACGATATTGAGCACACCATTGCGGTTCTTAAAGAAGCATTGGCAGATGAAGATGCTAGTTATTATTATTCTTCATCTTGGTAAAACTTAAAAATTCCTTAAAATAAATTCATACTTATACTTGGAATTTAAAAAAAAGTTTCGTATATTTGTAAAACAATTTAATAATAACTTAAAACAATTAAAAATGAAAAAAGTATTAGCATTAGCTTTCGTAGCAACAATGGTAGTTTTATCGGCATGTGGTGGTTCTAAATCAGAAACAGTAGTAGCAGATTCAACATCAGTAGATTCAACCACAACTGCACAAGCAGATTCTGTTGCGGCAGATTCGGCAGTAGTTAAATAAGGGGAGTTAAGGAAAGGTGTGGTTCGAACCCACACTCCTCTCAATGGTTGGTTCAATTAAATGGTTATTCTCTTATTACTTTACTTTTTATTACAATAGAAACCAACCTTAAAGGTAGTGGATTATATCTAC